>Ga0099364_10005858_pt1 | contig 18080 bp, 19 predicted proteins | sample TergutTh196P3_FD_73070 | JGI IMG/M metagenome (GOLD analysis project Ga0099364, IMG submission 73070) | Microcerotermes parvus P3 segment gut microbial communities from Pointe-Noire, Republic of the Congo - Th196 P3 | ecosystem: Host-associated > Arthropoda: Insects > Digestive system > Gut ...
ACCGCTAAAAGCATATTGATTTCATGCGGCGCGAGGCTCGCCCCGTTCGACATCAAGGAGATGCGCGAGCTAGTCAGCTACGACGAGCTCGCGCTCGACAGGCTCGGCGACGAGAAGACGGCGCTGTTCGTCGTCATCAGCGACACCGACGACAGCTTCAACTTCATCGTCGCGCTGATGTACAGCCAGCTGTTCAACCTCCTCTGCGACAAGGCGGACAACCAATACGGCGGGCGGCTGCCCGTCCACGTGCGCTGCCTCTTGGACGAGTTCGCCAACATCGGCACGATACCCAAGTTCGAGAAGCTGGTCGCGACCATCCGCAGCCGCGAGATATCGGCGTGCGTATGCCTCCAGGCCCAAAGCCAGCTAAAAGCCATCTACAAGGACAACATGGAGACGATCGTCGGCAACATGGACTCCCGCCTGTTCTTGGGCGGCGCGGAGAAAACGACGCTCAAGGACCTCGCGGAAAGCCTCGGCAAGGAGACCATAGACATCTACAGCAGCAGCGTCACCAAGGGGAACTCGCCGTCCTTCGGCCAGAACTACCAGAAGCACGGCAAGGACCTCATGAGCGCCGACGAGATCGCCGTCATGGACGGCGGCAAGTGCATACTCCAGCTGCGGGGGGTGAGGCCGTTCCTGTCCGAAAAGTACGACGTCACGAAGCACAAGAACTACAGGCACCTCTCCGACGCAGACATGAAAAACGAGTTCCGAATCGAAACAGCCCTCTCGACGAAGCTCGACGTCAAGCCGGAAGAGGAGTTCGAATACTTAGAGATCGACCTTGGGCATAAAAACCAGTTTTGAAAGGAGATCGACCATTATGGCATTTTTCTCATCCGCGATAGGGGCGTTGCAGACGCTCGTGACAGCGCTAGGCGCGGGCCTCGCCGTATGGGGCGTAATCAACCTTCTAGAAGGGTACGGCAACGACAATCCCGGCGCGAAAAGCCAGGGCATGAAGCAGCTGATGGCGGGGGGCGGCGTCGCGCTCATAGGGATGACGCTCGTGCCCCAGCTGAGCAGCCTGTTTTAGCAGGCGACCGGTTGAAGGTGGGAGGTGGCTTATGGACAGCTTTTGGGGGCAGCGCATGGACAGCCACATGGAGGCAACCGATGGAAAGCCGTTGGGGGGCGCATATGGACAGCCTCAGGGAGGCAGCATATGGACAGCCCACAGGGAGGTAGCCGATGGACAGCCTTAAGGACAGCTTGGCGCAATGGTTCAAGGACGCATTGGTCGACGGCATCATGGGCAGGTTCGAGGGGATGTTCGACAGCCTGAACGCCGAAATCTCCGGCATCGCCGCCCAAGTTGGGGCGACTCCCGCGGGCTGGAACGCCGGGGTCTTTTCCATGATCAAGTCGATCTCCGAAACGGTGGTCCTCCCTATCGCGGGCATCGTCCTGACCTTCGTCCTCTGCTATGAGCTGATACAGCTCATAATGGAAAGGAACAACATGCACGAGTTCGACTCCTTCAACATCTTCAAGTGGATGTTCAAGACATACGTCGCGGTGTACGTCCTGACCAACACGTTCGACATCGTGATGGCGGTGTTCGAGCTGGCGCAAAACGTGATAGCGGGCAGCTCAGGGCACATATCCGGCTCCGTGGACGCCGCGCTCGCGCTGGACGCGTTGCGCGAATCGCTTGAAGGGATGGAGTTGCCCGAGCTGTTCGGCCTGTTCCTCGAATCGTTCATCGTAAGCCTGGCGCTCAAAGCCATGTCAGTCTGCATATTCATCATCGCATATGGAAGGATGCTCGAGATATACCTCACCGTGAGCGTCGCGCCGATCCCGTTCGCGACGATGGCGAACCGCGAGTGGGGTCAGATCGGCAACAACTACATCAAGAGCCTGTTCGCGGTCGCGTTCCAAGGGTTCTTGATCATGGTATGCGTCGGCATATACGCCGTCCTCCTCGGCGGCGTCGCGCTGTCGTCCAACGCCCATATCGCGATCTGGACTTTGCTTGGCTATACTGTGCTGCTCTGCTTTTCGTTGTTCAAGACCGGCTCCCTGGCAAAAAGCATATTCGGCGCGCATTAGTTTTTGCGCGCCTTAGGTTTTCGGCATGAGTTATTGTTTGCATGATATCGCAGAAACAGAAAGGAGAACGAGAATGGACAGAGACATAGGGATATCGCTCGACGCCCGCGTGCGCCCAGTCGATGGCATGGGACGCGTCCGCGCTTACGCTACGTTGGCTTTTAGCGCGGCGGGGATGGGCAGGTTCTTCGTGGTCAACGGCGTCAAGGTCGTCGAGGGGGCCAAGGGCCTTTTCGTCGGCATGCCCAGCTCCGTAGGGAAAGGCGGCGCGCATCGCGACATATGCCACCCGGCCACGGGGAGCTTCCGCAATCAGGTCAACGAAGCGGTGCTCAGCGCGTATAGCCGTGCGATCGACGAACCGGCGGTCGATACAGAAACCGGCGAGGCGGCGGCCGACACAGAAACCGGCGAACTGGCGCCCGACACAGAAACCGGCGAACCGGCGGCGAGCGTGGGGGGCGACGGATGCCTTTCGTGAACGTCCCGAAAGACTTGGCGAACGTGAAGACGAAAGTCGCGCTCAACCTCACCAAGCGGCAGATCGCCTGCTTCGGCGGCGCCGCGTGCGTCGGCGTCCCCGTGTTCCTCCTGGCTCGCTCGCCGCTAGGCAACCAATCGTCCGTCCTCGTCATGATCGCCGTGATGCTCCCTTTTTTTTTCGCGGCCATGTACGAGAAGGACGGGCAGCCTGCGGAAAAGATCGCGGCCAACTTCCTGCGCGCGCACATTTGGCCCGCGAGGAGGGTTTACCGAACTATAAATCTATACGAATGCCTTGAAAAGGAGGGCAAAGCCATTGGACAGCGGAGCCATAGCGCAAGCCGCGACGGCGGCGACGACAGCAGCCGCGGCGACCACAGCACCATCACAGGTAGCGGCAGCAGCCACAGCCCAATCGCAAGCGACGACGGCGACAGCTAAGGCTCTTTCGAAAGCGGGCGCGCCAACGCCGAAAAAAGCGACGCAAAAAGCCAAGCCAGGCGCGCAAAGCACGCAAATAGCGGAAGGCACGCAAGTCGCGCAAGGAGCGGAAGGAGCGCAGGGCACGCAAGTCGCGCCACGCAAGCAAAGCACGTCTGGTATGCCAGGCACGCAAGGTACGCAAAACACGCAAAGCACACAAGAAAAACGCGGCGCGCGCAGCCGCGCGAAGCCATCGCCCAGTCGTCAGCCCAGAAAACACGCGGCCAAGAGCAAACCGGCAACCCGCCCCACCCCCAAAAAAGCCGCCCGAAAGGGCGGCTTCGCGGGCTTTCTCGGGCTAAAGCTCTTCGGAAGCGCGGACGCGCCGCAAACCGCGCAGCAGAGCATACCGTACCAAGAAATGACGAAGGACGGCATATGCCGCCTAGGGGACGGACGCTACTCGAAGACAATCGCTTTTGGCGATATCAACTACCAGCTGGCGCAGAACGAAGACAAGACCGCGATATTCGAAGGCTACTGCGACTTCCTCAACTACTTCGACCCGTCGGTCTCCATCCAGCTGTCGTTCATCAACCAGCGCGCCAACGCCGACGACTTCGAGCGCCCCATAGAAATCCCGGACAGGGACGACAGCCATGGGCGCATCCGGCGCGAGTTCGCCCATATGCTCAAGAACCAGCTGTCCAAGGGGAGCAACGGGCTCGCGAAGCGAAAGTACATAACCTTCGGCGTCGACGCCGACAGCCTCCGCGCCGCCAAATCCCGCCTCGAACGCATCGAGGCGGACATCAAAACGAACTTCAAGGCTTTGGGCGTAGCATCCGCGGCCCTCGACGGCAGGGAGCGGCTGGAAATCCTGCACGGGCAGCTGCACCCGGACGGGCGCGAACGGTTCCAGTTCCAATGGGAGTCCCTGCGCGAGTCCGGGTTGTCGACGAAAGACTTCGTCGCGCCCACGTCCCTCGACTTCGGCGGCGGCAGGGCGTTCCGGCTTGGCGAACTCCACGGGGCCGCGAGCTTCTTGCAGATCATCGCGCCGGAGCTGAGCGACAGGCTGCTCTCGGACATCCTCGACCTAGACGGCGCGCTGGCAGTGACCATGCACGTCAAGGCCATCGACCAGTCGGAGGCCATTAAGGCGGTCAAGAGGAAGATATCCGACCTCGACTCGATGAAGATAGCGGAACAGAAAAAAGCGATCCGCAGCGGCTACGACATGGACATCATACCGAGCGACCTCGCGACCTACTGCGCGGAAGCCAAGAGCTTGCTGGCCGAGCTGCAAAGCCGCAACGAGCGCATGTTCCTCGTGACCGCGCTCGCGCTCAACACGGCGCCGACGAAACGCCAGCTCGACAACGACGTCTTCGCGGCTGCGGGCGTGGCGCAAAAGCACAACTGCGCGCTCAAACGCCTCGACTGGCAACAGGAGCAGGGCCTTATGTCGTCGCTGGCGCTGGGCGTTAACCAGATCGGCATAAAGCGCGGCCTGACCACGAGCAGCGTCGCGATATTCGTGCCGTTCACGACCACCGACCTATTCATGGGCGGCGAAGCCTTGTACTACGGCGTGAACCCGCTATCGAACAACCTGATAATGGCGGACAGGAAGCAGCTGAAGAACCCCAACGGCCTATACCTCGGCACCCCGGGCGCGGGCAAGTCCTTCGCGGCCAAGAGGGAGATCGTCAACGTCTTCATCATGACGGGCGACGACATCATCGTATCGGACCCAGAAGCGGAGTATTTCCCGCTCGTCAACCGCCTCGGCGGCCAGATCGTCAAGCTGTCGCCGACCTCGCCGCACCACATCAACCCGATGGACGTCAACCTCGACTACTCGGAAGACGAAGACCCGCTCGCGCTGAAAAGCGAGTTCATCCTGAGCCTGTGCGAGCTGGTGGTGGGCGGCAAGAACGGCCTGGAGCCAGTCGAGAAGACGATCGTGGACCGCTGGTGCGCCCATAAGTAGCTTCAAAAGCTACGTGGGTGTGAGTATATACTGCCTTTAGCAAGCAGTAGGTAAAGTATCAAGTTAACGGCAAAAATGTTGGGATGGGAGGCCCATAACGGCCGGAAACAACCTATCACCCGGCGACTTATCCGAAAGGGAAACCGGACGGGGAGTGTAGCATGTCGCTGTTGTGAATAACAAGCATCAGATGCTGATTAAATCTGTCTAACAAGGCACTGATGCGCGGGTGAAAATTCGTGTATGAGGATGAAAGCTGAATTGCCTTATAGGATAGCCAAAGCTCGGGGAGACGACGACCTTCATGCGAAAGACGATGATACGCATGATTTCCCGGCATAAGCGGGTGCAACGCTGCGAGTGCGAGATACTCGGGAAAGAGCAACCTTTGGATAAAGGAAAATGGCGAAAGTCCCATCCGACAACACGATATGCTAATATCTCACGTCTAAATGGGGATGACCTAAACCCGCTCATTCGCGGGCATGGTCACACAGCTTCCATAGTAGTCAGGGAACCCTGAATTGACAGGGAATGCCGTAAATCGGATGCGGGAAAGCCGCTCACACCCGGTATAAGTCATATTTGACCTACACCGGGGCATGACCATCATTTCGGTCATGCGGCGAAGGGAAGCAGTTTACTTCTTTGATACTAAGGAAAGGATGGTGCGGAGGCATCATGAGAAATCCCAACGAAGTATTAAAACATTTGCATGAAAAAGCGCAAGACAAATCGTATAAGTTCCAACGGCTTTATCGGAATTTGTACAACCCGGAGTTTTATTTGCTAGCCTACCGAAATATATACGCAAATGGCGGCAGTATAACACCGGGGGTAGACGGCACTTCTATGGATGGCTTGGGTCTGCCCAGAATAAACAAACTTATATTGACACTTCAAGACCAAAGCTATCACCCACAGCCTGCGCGACGCACCTATATCGAAAAAAAGAGTGACCCGACAAAAAAGCGCCCTCTGGGTATGCCATCGGGAAATGACAAACTCGTGCAGGAAGTCATTCGGATGCTTCTTGAAAGCATATATGAACCCAGCTTCCTTCCCTGCTCACACGGGTCCAGACCACGCCGAAGCTGTCACACCGCCTTAGAGCAAATTCAGAAAACCTTCACCGGAGCCACCTGGTTTCTGGAAGGTGATATTACAGCGTGCTTTGATTCGTTTGACCAACACGTTCTGATTGAACTCCTGAGAAAAAGGATAGATGATGAGAAATTCATCAGCCTCATGTGGAAACTCCTGAAAGCTGGCTACATGGAACAGTGGAACTACCACCGCACCTATACCGGCACACCACAAGGGTCGGGCATGAGTCCGATTTTGGCGAATATCTACCTACATGAGCTTGATAGCTTTATGGGGCAGTACACAGAACACTTTAAGGTTGGCGACAAGATGCACAGAAAAACATCATCTGAATACATGCGTGCTGCGAACAAACTTTTTCGCACCAAGGTAAAAAACGCTAAGGCATGGTCAGACTGCAATGAACAGGAAAGGCAGCTAATCGTCCAAGAACAAAGGGAGCTTAGAGATAAACTTCTCAAAACACCGCGCACCGCCTATTGTGATGCAAGCTACAAAAGCTTGCAATACGTTCGCTACGCAGATGACTGGCTATGCAGCGTTATTGGCAGCAAAGAAGATGCAGAGCGAATTAAGGCGGACATTAAGGCGTTTCTCTTTGAGAAATTGCATTTGACGCTATCGGAGGAAAAGACGAAAATCACACACGGCTCCGAAAGAGCGCGGTTTCTCGGCTATGACATCACAATATCGCATAGCAACGAGACAAAGTATACCAAGCGGGGACACTCTATCCGCGCCTATAACGGCGGGGTCAGATTGTATGTCCCGCACGAGAAAATGGCTTCAAAGCTGCTGGAATACAGGGCGATTCGCATCAAGAAGTATAAGGATGGCAAGGAAAAATGGAGTGCCTTGCAACGTGGCGAACTCATCAATCTCACGGATATTGACATCTTGAGCAAGTATAACGCGGAAGTACGCGGAATGTTCAATTACTATCGATTGGCGCACAACGTCAAAAAGTGTATCGGAAATTTCGCTGGACTGATGCTGCACAGTTGCTTGAGGACTTTTGGCGCGAAATATCGCTGTGGCACAAAGATTATTAAACAGCGATACATGCGGGATGGAAACTTTACTGTGGTCTACCCAACCAAGCAGGGGCTAAAGCAATCCGTCTTTTGCCGCAACCTTGTCGGCGAAAGAGGAGCCATGTTTGGGCAAGTAGATGTTCTTCCGGCGTATAAACGTTACGACAGAATCAATATACTTGCTGCCCGGATAAAAGGCAAGACTTGTGAATTGTGCGGTAAAGAGACTACAGGCTTGGAAATCCATCAAGTTAAGCGTCTAAAGGACTTGCGGGGAAACCACCCGTGGGAATTGGTGATGCTCGACAAACGGCGCAGAACATTGGCTGTTTGCGGCGATTGCCACAACGAGATTCACAATATGCGCTGATTTAGCAGATGATAAGTAAATGGAGAGCCGGATACGCCGAGAGGTGTCCGTCCGGTTCGGGAGGGAGTGGGCCTCCGGGCCCGCTTACCTCATCGTGAGGCTCGTGTACCGAGGCTACCTTGGGGACCCGTCGCCCGCGAACATCCCCGTCCTCGAAGACCTTTACAACCTCCTGCGTTCGCAGCCAGAGCCGGAAGCCCAGCGCCTCGCGACCGCGCTCGAGATCTACGTGACTGGCAGCCTGAACGTCTTCAACCACCGCACCAACGTGGACATCGACAATAGGCTTGTGTGCTATGAGATAAAGGAACTTGGCAAGCAGCTCAAGAAGCTCGGCATGCTGATACTCCAGGACCAGGTCTGGGGCCGCGTCACCGCGAACCGGGCGGCCCGCAAGACGACGTGGTTCTACCAGGACGAGTTCCACCTGATGCTGCGCGACGAGCAGACCGCCTCGTACAGCGTCGAGATATGGAAGCGCTTCCGCAAGTGGGGCGGCATCCCCTCGGCCCTCACGCAGAACGTCAAGGACCTGCTCGCCAGCCGCGAGATCGAGAACATTTTCGAGAAAACGTTTTCTATAGGGGAGTTGTCCTAGTTTAGTTTCCAAGGTTTCCCACTCCCTTACATCCTATCAATGAATGTGCTTTTGATAGCTTCAAACGCCAGTGTAGGAATAAACTCCACACCTGGGCGGAGGATTCCATCTGTATCACTGACGAACAATCGATTTCCCATTTTTTCTTCAAGATTGGTTAAATACTCTCTCCCTGAAGGAATATGCATATTGGAAAAAGCCATGTATTTTTTATAACATTCTACTGTATTATCGGGATTAAGACTCGGTAATAACGTCGCTTTGTAAAGATCAAACAAATCTCGCCCTTTTCTTCTTTGGTACAGTGCCCTGATTTTTGTGCCTATTAACTCATCAAGTTGATAAGTCATCAAGTCGCATCTCCCACTATACCATGTGCTGTTCATTTTATAGGGGATCTTAACAAGACCGTACACATTGAAATGCTCACTGCAGTTAATCTCAATCTTCAGCTTAAGCGGGGTCTCCGGCGGGTAGGTTGACATACTCCGAAACACCAATGTGTTGTTGTGCTTCTTCTGATTGACAACCGGTTTGCCGAGAAAACTCAATACTTCTCTTAAAGCATCAAGAGCCATACCAATGGGTTCAGCTATAGTTTGAACCAAATCGATGTCTTCGGAGTATCTTGCAGGGGGCAAAAGATATAATCTATGGAGCGCGGTGCCGCCGCGAAATGCAAGGCGTGAAGCCAGATATGCGTCCGAATAAATAGCGGTTAACGCACGGCTGATTATCAGATCTTGCTCCACTTGGCGCATATCCATCCAGGGTGCGTTTTCCTGCCACTCGATGATTGCCTGTTTTGTAATCATTCTTCCTTCTCCAGCGCACAGTTGATAGCGATCTTCCATTTTTCATTTTTCGGAGATATATCATCCGATTGATGCGTTCTTGGATCAAGCAACGTTTTGCGGAAATGCACTCCCACAGCTTGTGCTTTGGTGTAAAGGTCCGAGCCAATCCTATCAAAACCGAGTACATCATCAAGAATGAAGCCGAGTCTTTGGATAATCGGGGTTTTGAATTGCTTCAGCAGATCATCCCCTGTTTCCGTAAAATCCAACTCCAACTCACCGATTACTTCGGTCGCTCTGTTCAAGCCGCCTATTCTGTTTTCATAGCAAATCAAATCAAGCGCGGTGAGTTCCGGTGATGACAGTGTTACCTTTCCATAACCAGCGTGTCGCTCTATCAGGTATTGCTTAGGTATAGAGGTCTTAGCCGTGTAAATAATGGGATTGCCCGGTTTGCTGCGGATATCATTTGAATTGGTGATAACGGTCAAGGTTTGTGGCTGTTGATGCCCTGCGCCGTATATAGCCGCAGCAGAAAGCAGTCCGACATAATAATCGTGCCCTAAGTGTTCCATCAACGGGTCGATGTATTCGATTGGCGGCACAAAGCCCATAAGCGCGTGTTCATCCGGTACGATGGCATAAAACCCCCGCCAAACCGAATATACGCGCTTTGCTTCTATCATACGATATATTGATGAACGGATTGCTTTCTTTGTCATGTGCGGGAAACGGTTTTCCGCTTCAGCCATACTAAAGGTTAACCGCCCTCTTTTTGGAAAGCCTTCTATCCATTTTCTGACGCCATTTGACTGAACATACATATCCATATGCCACCTTCTTGCAGTACAGCGCGAATATACCACGATTTTCAGGGCATTACTACGCCACACTGCAAGTTTATCATATGCCCAGCCGCAATGCAATAGTATAAACAGATAAATTCCATTATTTGTGGACAAAACACCTTGCCAACACGAGTTCGAGAACAGCGACTTCATATATATGCTGTCGCAGGCGGCCGGCGACAGGCAGATACTCGCCAAGCAGCTCGGCATCTCGCCGCACCAGCTGTCGTACGTGACGCACTCCAACGCGGGCGAGGTGACGTACCCATGGCTCATCTTACATGCCAGCTTAGCCGCGCGACCCTTCACCGACGTAACGCTCCCCCTGATCGACTCGGCGAAGATGGAGACATACAACCTTTTGATGCAGACGAAGGGCTACCGCCAATATCTGTCGAACCCGCTCGATTCCAACTGGCTCCCGCGCATATCCGACTGCTACGGATACCGCGTCCACCCCATAAGCGGCGCCAAAGACTGCCACAGAGGCGTCGACATCAACGCGGCCGAAGGCGCCCACGTGTTCGCTGGCTTTGACGGCGTTGTGACGACAGCGGCGTACGACGCCGGCGGATACGGCAACTACGTCACTATCGAGGACGGCAAGGGCCTCGCCGCGAAGTACGCCCACCTCGGCGAAACTCACGTCGCGAGCGGGCAGGCGGTGCGCCAAGGGGATATCATCGGAAAGGCGGGGTCCACGGGCGACGCCGCCAGCCCTCGCCTGCACCTCGAGGTGATGAAGGGCGGCGCCTACCTCAACCCGCTGTTTTTCGCGGAAACCGGCGACGACGGCAGCGGCTACATACCGCCAGGCATGCCGGGCGGATACGCGTTGCCCGCTTACCCCGGGGAGCCGATGCCCGACGAGGCATACGAGGCTATGCTAGCCGAAGCCCAAAAGCACCTTGGCAAGCCATACGTATGGGGCGCGTCGGGCCCGGACAGCTTCGACTGCTCAGGCTACGTGAGCTACGTGCTGGGCAAGAGCGGCGCGGCGAGCTTCGGGCGGCAGACCGCGCAGGGCCTGTTCGACCGCACGACGCCCGTGTCGAAAGGCGACGCCCGCCCCGGCGACCTTATTTTCTTCACGAAGACTTACAGCTCGGCCAACCCCGTGACACATGTAGGCATATATGTCGGAAACGGCATGATGGTGCATTGCGGCAAGCCAGTCCAATACGCGAGCGTCGAAACGCCATGGTGGACGAGCCATTTCTATGCGTTCGGGCGCCTGCCATGATAAAGCGGCGGGGCGCGGGGGCGCGCGAGGCGTGGGACGCTGGGGCCGCGGGAACGCGGGAGCGCACCGAGTCATGGGGCGCACAGGCTTCAAAAATGAAAACTCACAATACTATAGGAGGGCACGCGATGAATCCAAAGTTGCAGAAGACCAACGAGCTTATCGCAAAGCACAACGCGAAGATCGACGGGCTGCAAGCCAGGCTCAAGGCTCTGGAGCAAAAGAAGACGCAGCTTGAGAACGCTGAAATCATACTGGCGGTCCGAAGCGGCAGAGTATCATTGGACGAAATCAACAAAATATTCAAAGACGGCGGCGCGGGCAAGCCGCTACCCGCGAAGCTGCCCGAACTCGACCTGGGCTCGCTCGTAGACGATCCTGAGGATGATTTGGAGGATGACGATGACGGCGACGACGATGGCGACGAGGACGGCGATGAGGACTAGGACGGCGATGAGGATGGTTAAAACGACGACTCGCTGGCTCGCCGCAGGGCTCGTGGCGTGCGCGGTCGCATGCCTTTTACCCATCGCCGCCCACTCGGACGGCGGCGAGCCTGACGAAGAGCCGCCGTTCGTGACAGCAGTGATTGACGGCAAGCTGCTTCGCGTGGCGGCGTATGACAGCCAATCCGGCGTCAAGACGGTGTACGTCGGCGGGAGGCGCATCACAAAAGGCATAGACGGCCTGATGTCTTTCGTCTACGACGATTACGCAGACGAAAACGGCTCAATCGTCGTTTATGCGGTAGACAACGCAGGCAACGAGTCTGAACCTTTAACCATCGCCAAGCCCGCCAGGCAAGGCGCACCGGCACCAGCTGCGACAGCGAAGGCTTGGCGTTGGCCTAGCCAAGGCGGCGACTCCGCGGAGGGATCGGAACACGTGAATGTGGCAACACCCGCTCCGTCGGCAAAAACTGAGCCGCATCAACCATCCCAGCAAAGCAACGCAATGAATGGCGGGCAAACGCCAATAACGCATGAAGGATCAGAGCTTGAGCTTGAACCCAGCCCTGGGCTTGAACCCGAGTCTGAGCCTGAAGCTAAGCCTGAGATCGAACCTGAGCTTGAAGCTAAGTCTGAGCATGAACCTAAGGCGGTATCGGAAACAACCGAACCGGCAGTCCCCTACAACCCACAGCCGTTCACGCCGGAGGGCACAGGGACGGCGATAAACCATGCGGACTCAGCCAGCAAGAAGTTCTATGTCATCCAGTCCGATGACGAAAACGTTTTCTATCTGATAATCGACCATGACAGGGAAACCAACAACGTCTACTTCTTGAACAACGTCACCGAAGAGGACCTGCTCTCGCTTGCGGGCGACGCATCGCCAAGAGCGGCCACCCAGAGCTCGATTCCCGACCTTGGGCCAGAGAGGATCGACGCAACCGAGATTCAAGCAACAGTATCAGAACCGGCGCATGGGCAGATGGCTGGCCAAGAAGCTTCATCGGAACCTACGCAAGAACCCGAACTCGAGCATGAGCTAGAACCATCGCCAAACAACGGCGGCGCCGGGCCAGTCGTCTTTGTCGTGATCGCTATGATTGCCATCGGCGGCGTAGGCTACTATGTAAAGATCGTCCAACCCAAAAAGCGAAAACTGCAAAGCGATGAAGATGGGGAGGGAGAAGGAGAGGATGATGAAACAAGCGGAGCCGACGAAATAGACATCGATAGCGCCAGCGAAGAGGATGAGGGCGCAAGCATTGACGCACGCATGGACAATAAAGGCTACAGCTATAATATCGAGCCAGAAGATGAAGAAGCGGAAGATGACGAGGTCGAGGTAGAGGCAGAAGACGATAAAGGTTGACGCGCAAAGCACCAAAAGGATCAACGTCGCCACACAGAGCCAACAATACCGATATGCAATACGTTTATTGCGCCGCCGCCGTCGCTAGGGCACGCTAGCACTACGCGCTTTATGCAATAGGCCCCGCTCCGTAGCGCGTCACACGCGGCGGGTGTTGCGAGCACCCATCCGCGCTCCGCTAAGGGGAGGCCGCCCAGCGACGGCGGCAGGCACGCCATCAGACCAGCTCGCTTCGAATCCCAGGGGGCCTCAAGCTCTCGCCTGCTTGCTTCGCGCGAACAAGTGAAGCCCCATGAATGCAACCGCGCCAATCGCCAATGACATGTATGCGTAGCCCTTATCGTACCCAGACGCTTCATAGACGATCAAAGCGACTAGCAAGGCCCATGCGGCAGAGAACAGGCCGCCGACAACCCAGAAACCGACCGAAGTATTCTGTAGGATGTACAAGAGCGCGACAGCGGCAATTGCAATCACCCAGGCGACGCCCGTGTGGAGCATCCATGCATAGCGAGCCACCAATCCGAGGATGATGCCTACGGCGATGCTTTCAAAAAGGCAGATGTTGCCAAAGAACATGCCGACTGCCGCGAATACGACGCCTAGCACGACACCGATGACGATCTCAAGCCCGAACAAGACAAGCGCGCCCATCCCATCGCCCTCCCTTCAAACCGTCGATATCCCGTGTATCTTACCTCATACTATCCTCGCGCAAGGCTCTAACCCTCGATCTCCACGATGGCCTTCACGACTTTCATGGTCGCCTCTCCTGTCTTGCGGTAGAAGTGGGCTGACGTGAAATACTTCGACTCCAAGCTTTTTGGCATCTCCCTCTGGATGTGGCTCTCATAGCCGAATGGCTCGACAATAGTCTTGACCATCCTCCCGACCGCCTGCTTTGAGAAGTCGACATTAAGATCGAAAGTCGGCGACTCCCTGGAATCGGCGTACCGCTCAACCTCCTTGACGCAGGCGGCCAAGGCAGGTTTGCCTGATTCCAACATATCTATCATGGCGATGATATTGCCGTCTTTGGACAAGATGCCAAAGATCGCCTCAGCGTCCGGATCGCCCTTGAGCTTCTTGCAGTTGGGGTTTCCAGCGATAAAATCACCGAACGATGCTTTCAAGCAAACCTCCATTCAACACCTACATCCGTTACCCTATATAGAGTATACCATCTTGCATTGAGCAAGTCAATATCAATTTCTTCAAATTTATTCCATTCTGATGCGCATTTTTCGCGTCGAGAATTGGCCATGGCGAGCGCAAAACCGACCCCGTCGATCCTGTCTGCCTACTGTTTGCCTATGACTCTCACAAATGGGGCAACAGGCTTGCCGCTGCCGCAAACACGCAAGCAAAGGAAGCGGCGACGCAGCCTTGCAAGAGCCATGCGTAGCCCGCCACGGCGCTTCGAGCAAGCTGAGCGGCAGACTCGGCGGCGACGCGCGCTGGCGCTGAAACCGTCGCCCGCAATGGCCTCATCGCAAAGGAGGTATTACATGGATTTCAAACCAGAGGGGCTTAATCTGGCATGCGCAACCGCGAAACGCTCCCAGGAGAGGCTTGGCCACGCAATTGACTGGATGGGGGGTGTTACTGCCTTTGGCGACTAAACTGCGAATGTACGCCGAACTCGCAAAGTGGCAGGCGGAGCAGGTAACGCGCGGGCGAAGGAACTGGACGCGGTTTTTGGAAACAGCGGCGCGGCTATACAAATACCCGTTCCACGAACAGCTGATGATATACGCCCAACGCCCGGACGCCACCGCCTGCGCCCCCATCAAGACGTGGAACGACCCACTGCGGATGTGGGTGCGGCGCGGCTCGAAAGGCATCGCCCTTATCGACGACAGCGGCATGCGCCCGCGGCTAAAATACGTGTTCGACATTTCGGACACGGAGCCTGCGCGCGGCGGCCAAGGGCGGCCATACATCTGGGAGATGGAAAAGGAGCATGAAGCGCCGGCGCTTGAAGCGTTGGCTCGCTCATACGACGGGATAGAGGGCGATATCCCGCAAGCGGCCATAGCCGCCGCCCGCCAGCTAGCGAACGAGTATTGGAACGACAACGCCCGCGAAATCGCGCACGCCGCCGAGGGGAGCTTCCTCGGAGACTACGACGACTTCAACATAGGGGCCGCGTTCCGCGACGCGCTCGAGCAGAGCGTCGCCTACTGCGTCATGTCGCGATGCGGCGTCGACCCCTTCGAGCATTTCGAAGACGAAGACTTCCAAGGCATTTTCGACTTCAACACGCCATCGGCGGTCTACGCGCTCGGCACAGCCGTGAGCGACCTGTCCGAACAGCTGCTGCGCGACATTGAGATCGCCGTGAAAAAGCACGAGCGGCGGCATACCGCCGACCTACCTGCCGACAGGCAAGAAAGGGGCAACGCGCATGGACGGACTAACCTACAGCCAGAGCGGGGACTACCTGCTACCCGACCTGGCGTTGACGGAGCCGCAGACGGAGAGCATGGAGGCGCCCGGCAAGTACGGGATGATGCGCAAAGGCTTCCTCAAGCGGCACCGTCGAATATTATACGATTCCCTTCTATTAGAAGAGAAGCTGTACCCACACCTGATGGAGACGGAGCGCACGGCGGAGAATCGCATAGCGGCGGCCATGGCGGTCCTGCTGATGAAGGACCCGCCCCCGGACAAGGCGGAGGACCACCTGGCATGGGCGGCGCACATGGCCAGCCTTCGGCTGGAAGCCGAGGGGGCGGTATTGCGGGAAGTGGTCTTCAGCTAACCCATGCAGCGCCGGAGGCGGTGGAGGATGAGCATAAGGCGGCAAAAGCGGAGGCTGCGGCGGCTGCCGAAATTGCCTCGGAGGCTGCTGAAGCGGAGGCGGCGGAGGTTAAGGCGGAAGCAGTGGCAGAGGCGACGGAGGCAAATCCGAAACCGGCGGTAGAGGCGGCAGCGTCGGAGGAGGCGGCGTCTGCGTCCTGATAATACGCTTAACACCAAGCATACAGCAAGGAATGAGAACCAACCTTTGCTTCCAAAAGGCCGCCAGTTGTCGCTATTCCAAGACTTCCAGCAAGATAATCCCGCCACAGGCGTTCACCAAAATCTACAGGTAAGCCAATCGACAAACCTATCGCCAAGCCTGACAAACAAGCAGCCGCCGGATACGCATGAACCACCGCCCAATTTTCCTGAACCACCACCGGATTCGCTTGAACAACCGCCTAATCTGCCTGAACCACCGCCCGATCAGCCACCAGAACCACAGCCAGGGCCACCGCCAAAGCCGCCTCCAAGCACGCAGCCAGATGTACCGGCCAATCTACACCCTATCCTGCCCAGCGAGGCTGAGCAGCGCGAGCAAATAGAAAAGTCCATCAAAAAGGTATCTGATGAGCAAGCAGCAGAAGCCGCAGCGCCAACTATACCATTGTCAGTAGCTACGCCAGCGCCATTTATACCATTGTCAGTAGCAACGCCAACGCCATCTAAACCAGCGTCGGCAGCAGCAACGCAAGAAGCAGAAACTGCCACATCAGTAAAACCGCAAGCAGCGGAACCAGAATCAACGTCAACGTCAGCGCCAGTGCCAGCGCCTGCCCCAGGCAGCGCATGGCGTTGGGGATACAAAGCTGGCGACACGGTGCGCTTAGAAGACGGAAAGCCTTTCCTTATAGAAAGCGTCACCCGCTTCAACGTCCACCTACAGGACACCAGCCACCTATACCCCATCGGTCGCGCCGAAAGTATCGAGCGGTTCGAAGCTTTGATTGGCCAGAACCCGCTCAACGACAAGTTAAAAGTCGCCGATAGCGCCAAGCAATCCCATGGAGCAGATGGCGCCGCCCAGCAAGCCACGCCAGCTAGCTTCACAGCCCAGCCAAGTTCGCCGGCCAGCTTCAACGCCGGGCACGCCAACGCCGCCGCAGACGGAAGCGACAGCGCGCCGCGCGCCATTCCAGCCGACGCCGAAATGCGCATGATCGCCAACGCGCGCAACTACCGCATCACGGACGACAGCCTTGGAGAGGGCGGCGCGAAGGCGAAATTCAATGCAAACCTGGCCGCCATCCGCACCCTTTTCGCCATCGAAGCAGAGAACCGCAGCGCCACGCCGGAGGAACAGGAAACACTCGCGCGATATGTCGGCTGGGGCGGGCTGCCGCAAGCCTTCGACCCGGCGAACGAGCAGTGGGCCAAAGAAAGGGCGGCTCTCGAGGAGCTGCTGGCGCCGCAAGACTACGAGTCCGCCCGCGCCTCCACGCTGAACGCGCACTACACGCCGCCGCCCATCATCAAGGCCATCTACGACACCGTGGAGAGGCTTGGCTTCAAGTCTGGGAACGTGCTGGAGCCATCATGCGGCATCGGCAACTTCTTCGGCCTCCTGCCTGATAGCATGGCTAACGCCAAGCTCTACGGCGTGGAGCTTGACGGCGTCACCGGGCGCATCGCGAGAAAGCTGTACCCAAAAGCGAGCATCGACATATGCGGCTTTGAGAAGACCGCGACGCCGGACGCTTTTTTTGACATAGCGGTCGGCAACGTGCCCTTCGGCAACTACGGAGTCGTTGACAAGCGATACGGCAAGCTGGGCTTCAACATCCACGACTACTTTTTCGCGAAAACGCTCGACCAAGTGCGGCCAGGGGGCATAATCGCATTCATCACGACCAAGGGGACGATGGACAAGCGCAGCCCCTCCGTTCGAAAATACATAGCGCAGCGCGCGGAGCTGCTCGGCGCGGTCCGCCTGCCGAACGACGCTTTCAAGAAAAACGCGGGCACGGGTGTGACATCGGACATCGTCTTCCTCCAAAAGCGCGACCGCATGGCGGACGCCATGCCCGAATGGGTGCACCTTGGCGAAACGAAAAGCGGCATTCCGATTAACAGCTACTTCGCCGACAACCCCGAAATGGTCCTTGGCGAGATGTCGTACGAAAACCGGATGTACGGCAACGAGAAAGACACGACCTGCCTCCCCGCACCCGGCGCCGACCTGCCCGAACAGCTGCGCCTCGCGCTCGCCGGTATCGGCGGCCAGATTACGCTAGACGAGCTGGAGGACGTCGAAGGCGCGGACGACCGCTCGATCCCCGCCGACCCCGACATCCGCAACTTCAGCTACGCGAACGTGGGCGGCGCCGTGTATTACCGCGAAAACTCCAGCATGTATCTGGTCGACCTGCCCGCCGCGACCCTGGAACGCATCAAAGGCATGGCGGCGTTACGCGACTGCGCGCACGCGTTGATCGACATGCAGCTCGACGACGCAGGCGACGACCAGGTCATGGCGAAGAAGGCGGAGCTT
>Ga0099364_10005859_pt1 | contig 18077 bp, 20 predicted proteins | sample TergutTh196P3_FD_73070 | JGI IMG/M metagenome (GOLD analysis project Ga0099364, IMG submission 73070) | Microcerotermes parvus P3 segment gut microbial communities from Pointe-Noire, Republic of the Congo - Th196 P3 | ecosystem: Host-associated > Arthropoda: Insects > Digestive system > Gut ...
ATGTTGAAAGGGTTTAAAAATGAGTTTTCGGGCGTCTATAAAATTGTTGCCAGTCATATCGCGTTACTCCCCGACATTCTTCACTTTTTTGTTATCTTGCCCTGTTCTTCCTTTGTTTCTTCCTCACTCTCTTCGGCGAGTATATCGACGCACAACGCCACACATTCATTACAGATGGAAGTGGAAGAACCGGCTATCAGCTTTTTAACCTCATAATGTGGTTTCCGGCAAAAACTGCACCGCATATCTTCCTTTTTGCCGCGTTCGAAAAACTCCTTAAATCGCGCGTCCTCTGTCATTTCATACTTGGCAAAAGTATCAGCGGTCATAATTACTGTATCGCAACGTCCTTTTTTAGTGAGGAATACAGGGCAGTCAGATTTATAAATTTCAGCCATGACCTGCGTGAATTTAGTACGCAGGTCAGAAGCGGGACGTATGTTGGGTAGAACGCTTGATGATTTCTTCATTTCATGACGCTTCTTCCGATGCCGCCAATAGCCTATATCCCGTCATCAGGCGGTGAAATAACCACCATCACCCTGCCGCGTATTTTGGGTCCCCAATCTTCCGAAAGTTGTTCATAGGTAACGTGGATTTTTTCGCCGTTGGAGGCGAGTAAGTCTTTACCGTCCGGGGTATCGTAAATTTTCTTGATGCTCGCTCTATCGTCATAAATCACAATAACAACGCATCCTGAATAAACGTCCTCGGCAGGATTGACGATAACTGTGCTATTTTCTTTTATGCCGTACCCCTCCATGCTTCTGCCCTCGGTTCTAACCGCGAAAGGAAGCATATCCGGGCGCAACACGCCGATTTCTTTTCTGTTGACGGCGATAGCGTCGCCGATATTATAATCCTCAAAGGCATCGAACCCTGAACCGCAGCACGCGTTTATACTCGACATCGGCACATACACTTTGTCTCCGAGAGCATAAAGCCCGCTGTCGAGCCTTTCCAAACCGGCGTCAGCGAGGAACTCAATATCCCGTATTTTACCTTCTTCCGGAGACAGAGTATCGGTGAGCATCGGTCCGATGCCGCGCAATAGCCATTCACTCGATATTCCTGTTGCTTCAAGTAACTTTTGTAAAAAATTATATGAAGGTTCCCTCGTTCCGCGCTCAATGCCGGCAAGATAACCTCGACTAATATTCATCATATTCGCCAGATTTTGTTGAGTGAACTTTTGCGAGTCGCGGTAGCGCTTTAGGCGGTTCCCGATTTGGGTTAAAGGATATTTATAAAATGTCACTATACATAACACCTCTTGACAAGTGGCATATAGTAACTAAAATGTTTCTACTTGCACCATTATCTATAAATAATACACGATGTCTCACAATGAAACAAGTGAGGCCAAAATGAGGTGTTGTCCATGCCTTTTGACGGCAGCTATATCGATCACGACAAGCAGCGTTATCTCGATTCTCGGGATTATCTTGTCGGAATAGCGAGGAAAATAATACGGGATCCTCTTTCTACGCATGTTATACGGACCTGTACAACTTCCGGAAAAATACGTTTTCTCATCGTAGATAGGGCGCGTATCCCCACTGAGGGAGACATAGCCGTGGTATCAGGGGATAACGGGCTTAGAGCCGGAAGAATAAAAGGAGACGTTACAGGCAAAGATATTTGGGGAAAAATTATTTGGTTTTTGCAGCAAGGTTAAATTATCATGCTCTCTCTTTGCGACTGCAACAATTTTTTTGTATCTTGCGAACGTCTCTACCGTCCTGAACTGAGAAACCGCCCGGTGGTCGTACTGTCCAGCAATGACGGCTGCATAATCGCGCGTTCCAACGAGGTAAAAGCAATGGGTATCAAGATGGGCGAGCCATATTTCCAGGTTCAGGGACTTTTGAAACGAAAAGGCGTCGTGGTATGCTCTGGAAATCTTGTCGCATACAAGGAAATATCTGAAAAAGTGATGCAGATGCTTTCGAGATGTACAAGCGCGTTGGAGGTCTATTCTATAGACGAGGCATTCCTAAACTTTCCTCTGAAAGCACAGCAGAACCCGACTGAGTACGCCGCAAAAATCCGCCGTCACGTCGACAGGGCAATTGGAATACCGCTATCAATCGGGATTGCCTCGACGAAAACTCTCGCGAAACTGGCCGCTTCGAGGGCGAAAAAAAGCGAATCCGGGGTTTGGGAAATCTCAGAGCAAAACATAGACGGGATTCTATCGGAAACGAATGCCGGGGATATTTGGGGCATCGGGTACAGAGCGGCTGAAAAACTAAAAAGAAGCGGCGTAATCACCGCCGCCGATTTTGTCCGAAAAGACGCCGTGTGGGTAAAAAAACACCTGACTATCCGTGGCGTGATGACGCAGTACGAACTCAAAGGCCAACCCTGCATTCCGCTCGTGACTGAACCGCCGCCCGCGAAGTCAATTCAGGTATCCAGGACGTGGGGCACTGTCTTGGAATCCGCCGAGGATGTGTATTGCGCCATACTGGACAATGTTGTCAAAGCGGGGAGGTTATTGAGGAAGGATAGGCTATCTGCGGGCGCTATGGCCGTATATCTCAGGCATGGCTACCGTCATCACGGAGAGTGCGGATACTTGACCGAGGACGCGCGTTTCAAAAACCCAATAATGAGCGACATTGAACTGATGTACGCAGCGAAATGGCTATTGAAAAAAATTTATCGGCCCGGTTATAGATATACGCAGGGCGGCGTGATTCTTTGTAATTTCTCCGACGCGAATTTTCGGCAACTGGAATTATTCGATGAAGATTTTCACGAGAAGCGGTTAAAATATGAACGTTTTGCGCAGGCCGTGGATGAAATCAACGATCACTTCGGCGAGCGAGTGATATATCCCTCCGCGCTTGCTGTGAAGGATAAAAAGTGGAGGCCGCAGCGGAAGTTTTTATCGCAGAGATGGGATAGCTTGAAACTTGGATAATGAGGTGTTTGTAGTGCGAAATCATGAGGAACTTTTGAAAAAAATCGAAGAATTGGATGATCAGATCACAGTGGCGCATGTCGATAATCACGGACACGAGGCACAAATGCTCACCGTGATGCGTGAAGCGCTTGAGTGGGCCGCGGGTCTGCGGATACTTCTGTAAAACTGTCGTGTGTATTTTTATCCCTCTCCTCGTTGAAAACGCATAGAGATATGTTTTCTGCATATACTCTTTGAAATCTGGTCAGAAAATGGGTATACTAAGCGCTTCGCTCTGAATTGACGTTCTTCATTTATATTGCGGATATTTCAAAACACAATCTCCAGCAGATTATCGCTTTGCTCCGGCGGCGGTATCTTAGAGCGCCTGTCCATTTCCTTGTCCTGAAAATAAAGTGTCTGCGAGCCATAAATAGCGGGGAAACCTGCCGGGAAAATCAACATGCTCCCGGCATCCACAACGTCACCGCTTGAATTTTTCCGCAAGCCCGGAAGTCTCCGGCACTCATCCGGCGTCATAAGGGGACGCTGTACTTCTTGAATTGAGGTCTGTCGGGATCTACCGCCGAACAGCTTTCCCTCCTGAAAAGATTCGCTGAAATTCTCCTTTAAAATCGTCGTTTGCCCGGTGGCCTTAGACAAATACTCCGCCGTCTCCATATCGTTAGGCGCGAAGGAAACCTGTATATGACAGCCCACACGGATAGATTCATCTTTCCCGTAGGCTTTAAAAAGCTGCGGCAATCCCTGAACCATGATATAGCTTTTCAGGCCATAACCACCTATAAACCCAAGCGCCCGCTCGAACAAATCCATTTTCCCAAGAGATGGAAATTCGTCGAGTAGAAGCAATAATCTGTGTTTGTAAAGCTCGGCGCTTCGCCCGTCCTGGAAGTCCATTTTTGCCGCAAGCGTAAAGATTATTTGTGTGAGGACGAGGCGCGTAAGAGGCATTAGCCTGAGCTGGTCGTTCGGATTGACCACAAGATAGCAAGATACCGCGCTGTCATGATTCATCAAATCGCGGATTCGGAAGCTGCTTTTGCTGGTATTCCGCGCAACGACAGGATCGCGGAAAAGCCCCATATTTGATATGACCGTAGACAATACGCTTCCGGCTTCCTCATCAGGCTTATTAAGAATTGACTGCGCCTCTTGCGCCACAATAGGATGAACGAGAGGAATGATTGCTTTCTCGCCGTTGGTTCTCGTTATCTCGTCATAACCGAGGTGTGGATACTCCTGCCACGCTTCAACAACTTTGCGCCACGGTATACCCGGCTTAGACAATTCCGTCAGCACGTCGGCAACTCCGGGAACACCCCGGCGCTCCATTCTAAATTTGTATAGCAAGTGTGTAATCGCGCCAAGCATAAAGCTCGACGCGGTTTTTTCCCAATGATCGGCTAACCCTTTACCACTGGGATCAATGATTATTGAAATTATCTGTTGAATCGTTGCTGTCTCATCGTTTGTGCCCGAGGGAACGAGCTTGAATATCGCGGCCGTCGGGTCATTTAGATCGGGAAGGCGTTTGCCGGGCTCGAACGTAAAATCAAGTTTGACTTCCTCAAGCGGGTTGAACGTGGCCGACGTACCTTTTGAAATAGCGTCCGGATCGGTGAAATCAAGTCTGAGGATTTTTTGTCCCAATTCTTTGGAGCGATAACCGGCACTCAAGCTGCAATTTTCGTTTTTTATATCAAGGACAAAAACACTCTCACGCCAGCCATCCAGCAGCGTCGGAAGCACGAGGGATATTCCTTTTCCGCTTCTCGTCGGGGCGTAGCAAAGGACATGTTCCCTTCCGTTGTGTCGCATCATTTTGACTTCTTTGCCTACTTTAACCCCTCCAACAACGACGCCTTCCTGGAACGGTTTGCCGTCATCATCCAGAAGTCCGGCGTCCTTAATCTCTTTCAGTGTCGCCCAATGAGCGGAACCGTGCAGAGATTCGAGGCTTGCGCTCTTTCCGTCCATGTAAAACCTTCTCGCCGCAAACGCCGATATAATCAGCCCCATAGAGAATACTAAGGCGCTCATGGCGGCTACGTTCGACCGTGATTCCTCGTAGGCCGACATCAGCACATAGAGCCAATATACGGCGCGGTAGAAGGGGTACAGGCGATACCCATTCGGCATTGTGAAATACCATCCCAGCACTCGATGGTTTCCAAAAGCATGAGCAATATACTGCGCCGTGGCTTGCAAGGTGATAATAAAGCAGACGGTAAAAATAATCGCCGCCTTTATCCTGTAGTCTATCCCTTCCCGCTTCACTCCCTGAAAGGAATAGTCGCGGGTTTTGACTATGTTTCGTGCCATCCGATATGTCCTCTCTTCCTGAAAAATCTCCTGTCAGCGCTTAAATCCTTCTTTGAGTTCGTTTGCGCTTCCCGGCTCAATACCGAGCTGTATCCTTGTACCCTCGTAATCAACTATCGCCAAAAAAATTGGATATATCTGCGCTGGGACAACCGCGTTCCCGAGCGCCCGCAGCCTGTTCACGCGATCTTTTATCCCTCTGGCGACCCTTGGAATGTCCGGTTCCCGTCGCCAATATCCGTCCATAATCGCGGAAAACCCATCAGCCATTCCACCCACTCCGGATTCAGCGCCCCCTTTGCAACAACGTTCAACTGATCCGAATGCCGCCCGTTCTCCTTCCGCTGTGACGGTGGATTGTTGTTTTTCGCATCGTTCGCGGTTGGAGTCGGATAAAGTGACACATGATCCTCCAGTCGCCCTCTCGGATTCTGATTTTTGATGTTTTCGGGATGCCGGAGGGGATGTGATATTCCGTCGGCGGCTCTCGGTGTCGGAAACAGTGCTGCCAACGCTGTCAATCCCGGTCTCCCTGACGAATCTCGCTGATTCGGACCGCCGTGGTCCGCGTCGCTCGCCTTCGGCGTGGGCCATAAATGTGCGATCTGGTCGTTCAACGTCAGCAGCCGTCCAGCATTCATGCTCTCGGCAAATCTCTCCGGTGATTGCGCTCCCCTCGCGCACCCCGCGTCCGGTGTACGGAACAATTTCGGAAGATTCACCTGATCCTGGAGCCTGATTGTTCCCTTCTCCGCTATCTGTTTTTTCACCGTTTCCTCGCTTCGCGCGCTGCAATCCGCCTCGCTCGCTTTCGGTATGCGCCACAAAAAAGATTCTTGCTCTGCGATGGAGCGCTTTGACAGCCACAGCTTCAAAATTCCAAATCCCGACGTCGTAGCCGAGATGCTCCAGGTCGGCGCAAACATCGTCAGCCGCGAGCTTGATGATTCCAGGTACATTCTCAAATATACAGAAATCCGGCTTAATGTCGGCGACCAGCCGCGCAATGTGCGGCCAAAGATACCGTTTATCTTCTTTCCCTCTTTTGAGTCCAGCCACCGAAAAGGGCCGTCATCGCTGGCAGGGAAATCCTCCGAAAATAAGGTTAATTGCTTCGGCTGGTGTCCCTGTTTCACGCTCAATCACCTCCCTTGAAAGAGTTGTCAAATCTTCAAAAATCGGCACATGGGGCCAATGCTTTTTCAGAACCTTTCGACAGAAAGCATCAATTTCGCACATCGCGACGATTTTTATCCCGGCGGTCTGCGCAGCTATGTCCATCCCGCCGATCCCCGTGCAGAGTGATAAGGCGTTCATGTATAACTCACCTCTTGTTGTTTGGTTTTTCGTCCATCGCGCTGAATATATGCCTGTCAGCGTTTAAACCTTTCTCTGGATTGTTCGTTGCTCATTGAGTTCGTTTGCGCGTCCCGGTTCAATACCGAACTGTATCCTTCCGCGTTCGCCGCCAAAGTCACGTCCTGTCCTTTTTTCAGTCCGCTTAACTTCTCAAACTCAGTCGCGGTGCTAACGTCATGAAGAATCGCATGATTATCCGATATGGCTGTGATTGCGATTTTATTCGGGCCGTTATCTATGACCGCGATCAGCTCTCCCTGATAAGCCTTACCGGGGAGAGCATTTGTGACAATCGCCGGATTTCCTAAATACTCTTTCGCGATTTCTCTGGCAGTTGTATTTATATCTTTCTCGGAATTGTGTCCTTGAGTAGAATCACCGGGAAATTTTTCCTGAGATTCCAGAGCCGTTTTTGAAGTTGTATTTTCTACAATATCCCTGTCATCGAAAATTTTCGCGCCATCTATATTCGCGCTTATCAGACAAATCTCATTCAAATTCGCGCCGCGTAAATCAGCATCAGACAGGTCGGCGCCAAGCATGTAACAGGAGGACAAATTCGCTTCCTGTAAGTCCGAATCCTTCAAATTCGCATCCGCGAAATTTGCTTTTGTCAGGTTTGCTCCTTGGAGGTTAGTTCCTTCCAAATTAGAGCCGATAAATTTTGCTCCCGACAAGTTTGCGTAGGGAAGTTTTGCTCCGGCCAGATTTGCTCCGTTTAAAAGCGCGTCGCTCAGGTCTGCGAGTGCCAGGTAAGCTGCTTTTAAATTTGATCCCACCAATCGCGCTTCGTTGAGATTTGCTCCAGACAGTTCGGCGACATTCAACTGCGCTCCGCCCAAATCGGCGCCTTTTAAATTAGCTCTGGCCAAATTTGCGTATCTCATTTTCGCGCTGTGGAGGTTTGCGTCAGTCAGGTTACATTCCTGCATAAACGCGAAGTTCAAATCTGCGTAGGAAAGTTTTGCTCCGCTCAAATCCGAGTTCATCATGTGGGCATCCGACAAATCAGCTCCGCTCAAATTCGCGCCCTTTAAATTTTCGCCCTGAATGTGAGCTCCCTTCATGTCGGCATAACTTAGGTTGGCTCCGCTCATATCCACGCCATTCAGAAAAGTGCCGCGCAAATCCGCGTGAGACAGATTCGCCGTCTTGAAATTAACGTTGTTCAATGTCATGTCGGCGGAGTTGATTTTGACGCCGCTCAAATTCGCGCCGCTCAGGTCGCACCTTTCCATTAACGCGTTGGACAGATTAACTTCGTACAGATCCGCGCCTTTAAGGACAGTTTCAAGCAGTTCGGTTTTCTCCAAATTTGCCCCTCGTAAATCTGCGTTCTCGATATTACTCCCGGTCAGCCTCGCACGTCCCAAATCGGCCCCGCAAAGTTCAGCGTTCTGTAAATTTGCGTGATATATCTGCGCTTCACGCAAAATTGCTTTGTTCATTATCGAGTCGCTCATTTTCGCGTAATAAAGGTTTGCGCGAAATAGATCCACCGAGGTTAAATCCGCGCCGCGTAAATTCGCCTCCTGTAGATTAGTCCCGCGCATAGCGGCGTTGGATAAATTAACGCCTTCCATTTTAGCGATCATAAAGTCGGCTGAATTTAGCGTTGCATACGCAAGATTAGCTCCGCTCAGATTTGCTCCTACAAGATTTGCCCCGGTAAGATTTGCGTTTCTAAGGTCGGCTCCGCTTAAATCGGCTTTTTCGAGGTTTGCGTAACTTAGATTTTTTTCCGAGAGGTCCAAACCGCGCAAATCCATTCCGCTAAGGTCGGCCTTTTCCGCGCCCTTCTCGCCGTCAAGCCATCTTGAATGAGATTCGAGCGATTCATTTATTTTTTGCATGTCGATAGTTTCCATTGTGACCACTCTTTTCCCTGAGAGATAATTAATTCACAAGGCCGAAAATTATCTTTTCAGCCCTTCACGTGTCTGCTCATACTTTTTCTCTTGTTTTTCCGGGCCTTTGCCTTGCACGACGCTGTATCCCTGTTCATCGGCGGTAAGGCTCACGTCCTCGCCAAGTTTGATGTTGCTTTTCTCCGAGATGTTACGGATGTTGTGAATTACTGCCTGATTATTTGATATAGCTTGAATCGCGGTCCTGTCGGGACCGTCGCCGATGACGCCGATTATCTTGCCGCTGTATGTTTTACCCGGAGTCGCGCTTGTGACGATTGCGCCGTTTCCGAGTTCTTTTTTCGCCATGTCCCTTGCTTGTACGATTTTTTCCGAACCGACAGCGGCGCCCTCGCGAGATGTGGCGGAGGCCCGCAGATCATTTACCTGCGCCCTCGCTTTGTCCGACGCCGCGATAACGGTTTCCTGTACCCCGGATAAATCCGCGTTGGGAAGATTTGAGTCCATTCCTCTTGGGACTGTTGCGGCCTCCGAGACGATTTCCTGTCCCTTTTGCGCTTGGGCACGTTCTTCGTTTGCCCGAAACAATTCGGCCTCTTTATTCGGCGACATGTCCCTAAGAACACATGCGGCGAGCATACTTCCGTCACGCGCGGCTTTGGATAACTGTGACGGGTCGTTTTTGATACTCTTTGCCCAGGATTTTGTAGGCGCTCCCTCGGTTTGCTCAACAGGAATACCCGCCTCGCGCATGGCCATCGTGCTTGCGATACTGCATCTGAGCGCGACAAGTTCCGGTGTATGCACTGTTTGAGTAAGTCCTGTTTCCTCGGCGTTCTTTTTCGTCAGGTTTTTTACGGCATTCTGATATTCTTTTACGCTGCTGCCGGGAGATAATTCCACTCCGGCATTTTTCAGCATTGCCGCGGCTTTTTCGAGATTAGTGCCTTGCTCGGATTCCGGTATCGGCAAACGTCCGCTTAACTGTTGGGCGTTGAAAACGGCATAACCGCGCGGGATACTTTTTCCATCCTCTCCCTTTTTCCAGTGCTCCAACACAACACCACGCTCACCCTTACGAACATGAAGGCCGTTTTTGTTGGCTTCACTCGCCGTAATGAAGCGCGGGTCTGTGTATCCCTTCTCCGCGCACCGTTCCATGAGATACAGCGCGTTCTGTCCGCTGTAATTTCTGCCTGATATGGCGCTCTGCATGGGCATGTCCGGCAAACCTTTTCTCTGCCAGGGCACTATCCCGGCGTCGAGCGAACGCGCCACGCGCTCCGCAAATTCTTCGCGTCTTTTTTCAGTTGGTGACGTCATAATTAGTTCAGCTCCTTTGTTATCATTTTTTTGACAAATTCTTCCTCGCCGGTTTCGTCACCGGCTATGAAGTCCGATTCCTCCGGTTCATCTGTGATTTCCGGAGCGCACATGATTTCCAGAATTTCGTCTGCTGTCAGTTCTTTCATTTCCTCACCTCCCTTAAAATCGTGATTTTTAACGCTCACATATTCCAGGCGAACACGGCGGGAACTCCGAACGTGAGCGCCCAAAGTGAAACAGCTCTCCTGTGTGTTGCAGGCAGCGATGTGTCTTTACACCACCAGAGATTGGCGGCGCAGATAATCACGTCAGGGGAATTAATCATGGAAACGAGGAATGGCCACGTCAGAAAAGCCTCGTAGCAAATAATTACGGCGGCTTTCCGTCCATCCAGGAGAGAAAGTATTCCACTGTTCCGAAGGTGTAAATTCGCCCCGGTTTTGGCGAAAGGCCCTCGGTACATGGAGTACGGGACGGGGATTCTTTGGTATATGGCGCTCATTTTCCCGTCGTGAAGCATAATCATTGCGTTGTCGTATTTTCTTCCGTTGCCTGTGGGTAATTCAGCGCCGAACAGCACGGCTTTGTCGGGAAGGAGTTTTTCAATTTCGCCGCGCCATAATTCGCGTCCGGTGTCATTGAGCCTTCCGGCTATGGTTTCAGGCAGAACAATGGTGTTAGCCTCAGTTTTTGCGATTTCGCTTTTTCGTAGTTCATTAAAGACCATGTTCGCCCGTTCGTAATCCTGCGCGAAATTAAAACTTCCGCTTCCGAGTTTTCCAAACGATGTTCCAACGGCCAAAATTCCGTCCGCTTGCCGGCACTCGTACCAGTCATCCGGTAACGCGGTAAACAAGGCAAGTACGCAAAGGAAAATGCAGGCTGTTTTGCGGGATACGCAGCAGAGCGCGTATATCGCTAACATGGTGATTATTCCGAAGAAACCCCAGCCCCTGAAAACAATTCCGGTGGCCATAAGGGGATTGATGATGCCGATTAGTGATACTGGTGGGAGAACGTAGGCTGTCTCGAAGGTGAGAAAAAGACAGACGGCTTTTACTCTCTTTTTCCGGCTCCAGAAGATGAAAAAAGGCATGGACACACCAAATGCCATGAGGAAATATATGGCGGCTGCCTGTAACGGCGTGTGGTTCTCCGACAGGAACACCGCCGCGCCGGGCAATAGTCCTCTTGACGCGACGAGTTTGTAGGCAAATATTACAGCGAACGCGGCGTATCTCGAATCTGCCAGTATCCATAACACCGGAACGGCAAGAATAAGGGCTGACGCTCGCGGTATCGTCGAAAGACCGACATAGCCTATGAGTGCCGATGAAATAACCAAAAAGTGCGAGGGGAGAATCACGTGCGCTCTCCATTGTTTTTGCCAAGGTAATTACGTATGGATACGTCGCCGCACTCAACGATCATGCCGCCGTTTCCTATATCCTCGATAAGCCGATCAGCGATACGGCCGCCGTATCGGAGGTCTATGTCGAGCATGGTCATCGTTGTCGTAATCACCGTCGGCAATGTCATGTCGTAGCGTCGCAGAAGTACGCCGCTCATGGCGGTCCGCGTATAGGAATTATCAGTCTCACCTCCAAGATCGTCGATGACGGCAAAGTATTTGCTTTTCGCCAGCGCCGCCGTTTCTTTGTCGTCGTTTATGTCCATAGCGGCGCACCAGATCACTGAGTTTCCGGCGTGGTCGGCCATCTCCCATTTCTTGTAGTCCAGGTGGTTAGTAACTCTGTTTGTCAGGAAATTTCGGACGGCCATTGCAGCGCCGAAAGATTTACCGCTGCCTGTTCCGCCGGTGATGATGAGGAATCCGCGAATTGGCCATCTGTCAATCTCGGCCAACGTGTCAGTCCGAATTATCTCCGTGTAGTTTTCCAAGTGTCGGCGGGGAATACCGATACCTGCCATGAGGTCGATGACGTAATAATCCAGCCGCTGTCCCATGCGTTCACCATACGAACAATTTGAAGCTGCGAGCGGGCAGGCCAATCTTATTTTCTGCCCTGATGAAATCTTGATTTCAACCATGCCGTCGTCACAGAGTTCCGGGCAATTTTTGATTTGAGCTAATTTTTCTTCCAGTTCGTTCGACATAGCTATAGCTCCCTCAAGTGAACGCGTTATAGATTCGCTGATATGTTCAGCCTGTTCTTCCTGTTTTTTCTCTCCAGTCACGGAGTAATGCTTTTGCATCGACGACACCTCCTACAGTGTATTTTTTTTGCCATTCGCGCAGTTCCTCTCGTGAAAATTCTTGATGTGGGTGCTGCGATTTCGTGAAGCCGCCCTCAATGACCTTCCGCATACCGTCCTCTGCGATTAGCCAGTCGAAAGTCGCTTTCCAGTTGTTCGGATTACGGCCCATAAGCCAGGGAAAAAACCTGACTCGCTCGAAGAATTGCCTCCACCAGTCAATTTCCCGCCGCGCGGGATCTTCGCTTATTCGCAGATTCAGTGTTTGGGAGCGCGACGAGGTGATAGTTTCTGCTCGTGGCAGTTCCGGCAGGATTTCGTTAAAAGCATCGAGTATTGGCATGTAAGGTGACTCTCCCGAGGTATGAGACAATGATTCCCGGTTCTTGTCTTTTTTCTCTGTGTCATGTTTTGGGTTTTGATTTTGATTTTGAATTTTTGAGTTTTGAGAAATGACATTCCCCTCTCCCTCCCCCCACGGGGGGGTAAGGGGGGGATTGTTATCTTTTAAGCAGTTCATTAGGGGCTGTTCAAATACATTATTATGGTCTGCCTGTGAGTCAGGGGGCCCCTGCCTGTCAGTCCGGGGGGGTGTGACTGACTGACAGGGGGAGGGGTGACTGTCAGTCAGGGGGGGCATGTCTGACTGGCAGGGGGGTGTATCGGTTAAATATGCGTCAAAACCATAAATTTCGTATATATTGAACGTCTGTCCCTGACCGACGACATTCTGAGGACGCCGAACCAATAAACCTCGAATTTCGAGATTAGCGAGGGCTCGACGCACCTGCCGTTCCGAGCAACTTGCTTCCTCAGCTATAGTTTTCACGTACAGCGTGGCATTCCCGTCGCGGTTTGCGTGGCCGCATAAAATAGCGTAAACCAGTTTGTCGTAAGTAGACAGTTCGCTGGCGGGGCGTTTAAATACCAACATTTCCACGCGGGCTTCCCAATTTTTGCGTTTGTCGACAATACGCGCCCCGGTATCGTGTGTGTTCATCTTTTCACCTCTCGTCAGATTTCCTCTTCGCAAGACGCGCTATAGAGATTCAGACTTGCAAGCCACCTGTCCAACTCTTTGACGGGATATCTAATGCTTCTTTTCGTGCCTCTGGTGTACATAGGCCCTCGGTCGCCATTTTTCGTTTTACCCGCGTATCGGCAATTTCGAAGGAAAGAAACGGTTCGACCGATATATCGGGCCGCGTCTTTTTCATTCAGCTCTTGGGGAGGTAAATTAGCTGGTCGGTAATCTTTCAATTTTTTATCGCCGAGTAATTGAGACTTCAACTCATGAACAAACGCTTCAATCTCCTCACCAGCACTGACGAGGTGTATTTGTGCGTTTATCTGCAAATAGCCTTTCTCGATGTGAAAGTTAAAATTTCCAGCCATGAAGCATCACCGCCAGTTTTTTCGAAATAAGCCCTAGAAAAACCCTATTGGACGAATTTCTGGAGCATAATTTTCATTTTATTTACGCCATTTACGGGAGAATATATTTTGGGGGGTTAAAGATTTTAAAGAGACTTAAAGCAAGTATTTCCAATAGTTTATGAGGTGATGAGTAGTGAGAGATAAGTTGTAATAAGGGTTATTAAGACCATTTGGAAGATGGTTATATGAGAAAGTGTCGGTGACAACGTAGTGCAGGACATCTAATATGGAAAAAGATCGTCCTTGTTAACAAATATGAAACCGATTAATTGGAGGACAAAAAAATTTGGAGGATATTTGGAGGATAGAAAATAAAAAAGCTTCAGGTCAAAATCCCCTGAAGCTTTGCTATTACTTGGAGCGGAAGAAGGGATTTGAACCCTCGACCCCAACCTTGGCAAGGTAAAGTTATGGTATTTCTTATAGAACCATCCAGATAATTACCACCTTATAAATCAGCTAATAATCATATTTTACATCACATTTTCCAATTTGTCTATTGACTAAAAAGTCATCGATTTTTATAATGCTTGGAGTAAATATGGAGTAAAAATTCTCAATCCCTTGTGAGGAGGTTTTTCACGTGCAAACCAAGCTGACGCAAACTTTTGTCCAGAATGCTAAACCTGCCGAGAAGTTATACTGGATTCGAGACACCCTCGTCAATGGATTCATTCTCTCCGTCAGTTATGGAGGGAAGAAAACTTATTGTGTAGACTACAGACGCCCTAATGGAAAGCGGGCCACATATAAAATCGGCAACGCCATGCTGCTTGCGGTTGCTGAGGCGCGTGAGGAGGCACAGAAATTCCTCGCCTCCATCGAACGCGGTGAAGACCCCACAGCACCTGAAAAGAAACTATTATTCGGCGAATTTATAAATGATATTTACGAGCCTTGGGTTCGGGAAAACAGAAAATCCGGTGATTCCACTGCTTACACCCTCAAATACAATTTTAGTTTTCTGTTTGATACGCCTATGGAAGAAGTTACTATCGCGCAAATCGAAAAATGGCGGGGCAAGAGAAAGAAAGATGGTTTGAAAGATTCCAGTATCAACCGTAGAATAACGGCCTTGAAGGCGGCCGTCAATTGGGCCGTAAAACGAAATATCATCGAAGCTAATCCTATCGAGAAACTTGAACGACTTCCAGAAGATGATTCTGACATCAAGACACGCTACCTCACAAAAGAAGAAATGGCGCGCCTTTTAGATGCTCTTAACGCCAGAGAGAAGGAAATTAGGCGCGGACGCGAAAGCCATAACGAGTGGCTTGCCCAAAGAGGAATGGAGACCATGCCTCCTTTGAAAGACGGCGATTTTGCCGATCATTTGAAGCCAATAGTTTTGTTGAGCTTAACGACTGGTGTAAGGCGCAATTCGATTTTATCCCTTGAATGGCGCGACGTGAATTTTGACACCAGAAGAATAATGGTTCGTAAGGCTACGTCTAAGTCCCGCAAGCAGTATTATGCGCCTATGAATCCGATTGCTTTTGATACTCTTTCCCGTTGGCGTTGTCAAGCAAAACATACCTCGCCAGGCAGTCTTGTTTTCCCATCACCTAAAACTGGAAAAAAAATGAGCGATTGCAGGACATCTTGGGAGAACATCATGAAAGCAGCTAAGATCGAAAATTTTACATGGCACGACATGCGCCACGATTTCGCATCGCAGCTCGTAATGAAGGGCGTTGATCTCAATACAGTACGTGAATTGCTAGACCACGCTGATTTGAAGATGACATTGAGATACGCGCACCTTGCGCCGGAAAAAACAATGGAAGCCGTTGAGATGCTGGATTTTCCCATACCCATTTAGTCGCGGAATAAAGCACACGTCCACGTGTAAAATTTTTATTTTCAACGATGCATTACCACTGGAGGCATATCTTTTACGGTATGCCTTTTTTCAGCTTATGCGCAATCACATGGACGCGCGTTTTTTGCCTGAGAGCGCATAGCCGATGGCAGCGCCGCACATACCGCCGATTATATGCGTAATCTGCGAAATATTATCCTTTTTTAATACCTCATCGAGCACTTCCCGACCAAAATAGAAAACAACCACGAAAATCAATGTCAGAGGAATCGACCTATCGCGCATCCCGGCAAGCGAAGACATAACGATCATCATAAATACAATGCCGGAGGCGCCGAGAAGCCCTTGCCTTGGGAATACCGCCCACTGGATGACCCCTGACATGAAAGCAGTTATTATGATTGCCATGAGCAGCGATTTGCTGCCGTATTTTTCTTCCAACGGCGGCCCTACAACAAGCATAAGCAGCATATTCCCTATGTAGTGTTCGTAGCCAGAGTGTCCAAGAATATGCAGGAAAAAGCGCGGGTAGGTCAGCATATCCGTCAGAGGTGAACGGTAAACGGAAAACAGTTTAGACGTCAATTGCCCGCCCGTCAATTTCCCACAGATTAGAACTGATAGGGAGAGCAGCGCAAACGTCAGAACAACTGGTGAATTGTAGTGTATCCTGCGTAGAATCTTCATATGGCAAACTCCTTCTTCATTCGATTATTATTCTCACAAATTTCTAACGTATTATACCAAACAAAAATCTGGCCGATTCCTCGTTCATTTCGCAGCCAAGTGCCGCGCCGCCTGGAGGTACTCTTCCTCCTATTCTTTTAATAGCGGCGTTACGGATTGAACGTCAGGGTCGCGGTCGCGTCCATATTGCGGTCTCCTGTTTTACTTACATTAATTCTTCCCTCCTTGTCGAATGCCGTCGCCGCTTTACAGGGCATCTGTTCTGCCGTAGCCCCTGTCAGTTTCTATCGCTTAACAAAAGTTCGTCTAAAACAAGGATACGCATATGCAAAAAAATTTTCAGTACCTTATGTACAGTTTTTTATAGACATATGTACAGAAAAAAGTAGACATATGTACAGAGCGGGGATGTGATTTGAGTAATGTGTCAAGTTTAGTATTTAATACTGTATATTTTTATATCATAATAAGCATACAAAATTCAAGGAACTTCCTCACAAACTCTAAAATTTACGTTGCTAAAGACAAACATAGCGAAGTTTTGGCTTTAGCAACTGAAATTATGAAAACAGGCGTTAAATACATGGATGCAGCTCATGTTGCCTGCTCAATTATTGCGGAATGCAAATATTTGATAACGACTGATAAACGGTTAATAAAGTATAAGCCGGATCAAGTAATTATCGTAAACCCAGTTGATTTTATCCGTATATTGGAGGATGATGACCATGTTTAAGAGCGAAGAATTAATAATGAAAAAAGGGATGGACTGCCTTACAAGAAACCTTAATACTATTGAAGTTGAGATGTTTATTTCCGCTTTGATGAAAAGAGCCTATGACTATACACAATGGCGTCAGGAGTATTTTGAAAACGCCTATAAAGACGGTGAGGGCTCTCAGCTTGAGAATTTTCTTAATGACGCTGCTGACAACGACCCGCTTGGGGTGTCGTTTGGAATGTAAAATTGCGCTAATGCGGTCGCCATTATTCCTGCAAGGTAATTACCGCTCAAGCCTGTAAGGACAATAGCCGCCTGTTAAGAGCGGGCGGCTGCGTGTGCCCTTTAGGGTGCAAGCCGCCCCTACAATCTTTTGTCTATCCTTTTCTAACCACCTCATGGCTAATGAAACTGACGCTTTGCGTACCGTGCTCCCGCGCATGGGAGCCGTGGGAGCGCGGGCGTCCCCGCCCGCTTTTGCTTTAAATTTAATGCGGGCGGGAGCCGGAGGTCATACGAAGCAACATCCACGCTTGGATTAACTTTTGTTTTACATTGCGCATTTTCAGCATCAACTTTCATAACGCTATTATTACTCAGCTTTCCCATCAATTAAAACAGTAGAATTCTTCAAAATAAGAAAATAATTGACATGTTATTTCAAATGCGTAATACTATAACAATAAGTATTACCAGTATGTAAAGTTTTATTTTTTCAGAGGTAGGAAATAATGGATATGTTTAACTATTTTATGGTGTCAACTAAAGGGCAAGTTACTATTCCGGCGGCCATGCGGGAAAAATACAACATCAAAGCCGGGGATATGGTTATTTGGGAAGATTTTGAAAACAGGCTTGCGCTAAAAAAGCCAGTGGATTTTTTTGCTTTGCGGGGTTGTCTGGGCAAGGTTAAAATTCCTGAAGATGAAGAGGAGCTTTTTATTGACTCCGTGGCAGACCACGTTATGAAGTATTCTTAAACATGGAAAAAATTTTTGTGGACAGCAATGTCTTCTTGCGCTTTTACGCAGAAGACGACAAAACTCAAGGCGACGCTGCCGAAAAAATGTTTCGTATGGCCGCCGATCAAAAAATTGATCTTGTGACAGGCCCGCCGGTATTTTTCGAGGTGGCATGGAGCCTCAAAAGTGGTTTTAACTGGCCTAACCATAAGATATTAGAAACATTGGAAGCCATGACTGCGGTTCCGAATATGAAGCTGCTTGACAGGGATTTGGTGATAGGAGCAATTTTGCTTGCAAAAGAAACGGAACAAGGATTCCCAGACGCCTATATTGCGATAACAGCGCAAAGGCGGAAGGCTAAAGTGGCAACGTTCAACAGGAAACACTTTGTCAAACTTGGAACAAAACTGTATCCGCT
>Ga0099364_10005860_pt1 | contig 18071 bp, 13 predicted proteins | sample TergutTh196P3_FD_73070 | JGI IMG/M metagenome (GOLD analysis project Ga0099364, IMG submission 73070) | Microcerotermes parvus P3 segment gut microbial communities from Pointe-Noire, Republic of the Congo - Th196 P3 | ecosystem: Host-associated > Arthropoda: Insects > Digestive system > Gut ...
GGCGTGAATTTTTCGGTACCGATAAACTTTTTTGGTCAATTTTATATGCGTTTGATGCCGGTATTTACAGTGCCAAATGCAAATTTGCAAAAGTCCAGTTAAAATGTACTTTTTACTCACGGAGGAGACATGAAAAACAACACCCCCACAACCAAAACTGCCGCCAAAAAAGCCCCACAAAAACACATCGTCAACGTCCTCAAAAAAGACAACGGAAAGCGAAAAGTCAAAAAACGTCCACAGATTACACAGATTAGTCTATTTTTTAGAAAATCTGTGTCAATCTGTGTAATCTGTGGATACCCCCCCCTCGCACGGCACCTTTCAACCAGTATTCGAACTCCTCGATCCGAACTCGCTCGAACACGCCTATCGACTCGTCATAGAAAATCTCAAGATACGAACCACCAAACACATTGCCATCGACGGCAAAGCCTCTCGTGGTTGTTACAAAATCAAAGGACAGTGTTTGCTCCATGTCGTCTCCGCTTGGGATAGCGACAATGGTATCGCTCTCGGACAACTTGCGACAAAAAATGATGTGGGAAAAGATGTCGGAGAGTATCACACGATACCGAAGTTGTTCGAACAGTTGGACATTAAAATCGCGGTCGTAACTATTGACGTTGCCGGATGTTACACGGAGTTCGTTGATGCGGTCGTTGACAACGGCGGCAATGATTTGAACACGTTAATGCCCTGGCGGTTAAATTGTTTCCCCATTTGTGAAAAAAAAGTATAAAATGCGGAACATGCGGAACAGCACGGAAATAGAATTCAGTGTATCCCGTGATATTCCGTGGTTCTGCGTTAAAATTCTTCCGATGGAGTGGATGTTTTCGTTCTCATTGGGGCATAGAGAATCGATTGCATTGGCCAGTATAATAAGCATTGGGGAATAATAAGCATTGGGGATGTGAGTTTTGGCGAGGATGGTAATCGTACTCGTTGTGGGAATGGAGCGGAGAATTTGGGCAAGTTGCGTCGTTTGGTGCGGGGGTTATTGGGCGGTGTGAAGGGGAAGCGGAGTGTTCCGCAGATGATGTTTCGAGCGGCACTGTCGCCAGAGTTCCGAACCGAAGTCTTCGAAAAAATCGCCAAAGGAAAATTTTGATGCGTCAGACATACCGTAGTCCCCGGATTCCATGGGCACAAAGGTATACACAGGGACTCCCCATCTGACGCTCCAGACTCTGTGAACGTTTTACCGCAAAGAGCATGAAAGAAACCGGAAAAATGCCCGAAAAACGCAGGATACACCTGATGAACGCCGAGCGTGCAAAGTACACTTTTTCATGCCGTTTACGGTATAATCTTCCCCTATGTCCTTCTTACAACTCCAAGACAAACGGTTCCTGATTTTCGGTACGGCAAACAAAAAGAGTATTGCCTATAGCATTGCAACGATGCTTTTAAGCGAACATGCCGTCGTCGATCTCGTTGTTCGGGATGGTGCCGTCGCCGAGAAAGTCCGGCCGCTTTTTCCGCAGCAGAAAGTGTTCATCTGTGATGTCGAAAACGAATCAGAAATTGTGCAATTACGCCAAACCATCGAAATCGAAGGCGGCGGACACTACGATGGACTTGTCCATTCCATTGCCTTTGCCGATTACGGAGAGGGAATGAAACCCTTTCACGAAACGCCGAAAAAAGCATTTTTACAGGCACTCGATATCTCCTGTTTTTCACTTATTTCACTCTGTCGCGAACTCTCCGGGATGTTGAGTCAAACCGCTTCTGTGGTTACGATTTCGATTTCGACAACCCGAATGGCAAGCGAAAATTACGGTTTCATGGCTCCCATCAAGGCGGCACTCGACTCTTCGCTCGCTTTTCTGACGAAATCGTTTAGTCAATTTTCGGAGGTACGGTTCAACGCGGTGGCACCGAGTTTACTGAAAACATCCGCCTCGGCAGGCATACCGGGTTATGCCGATTCCTATCTTTTTGCGGAACAGGTGATTCCCCGTCGCCGGGCAGTACAGACAGAAGAAGCGGCGGCGACGGCAGTATTCTTGTTGAGTCCCCGTTCCAGCGGGATTGTGGCACAAAAAATCATCGTCGATGCAGGAATGGAGATCAACTATTTCGATAAGGGAATCATACAGAAAGCCGTGCGGTAGCACACTGTTTCTTAAATATCCTTGATTATTCTTTGCGTCCCTTGCGGTTAAGTCTTTTTTAACCGCAAAGAACGCAAAGGATGCGCAAGGGACGCAAAGAAAAAGAAAAACACCCACTAAACTTGGACACACCCCGCTCTGTAAACATGTTCCACTAGGGTATCGCATCGGCAAAAAAATGGAGTATAATGGGAGAAACCCCTGAAATGCAACTTTTTCGGATAAACGATTATGCACCTTACAGATGAATACCGCAACATCGGACAGGAGAACTTCTACGCCGCCATCGGCAGTAACCTCATGCGCCGGGAGCAACTCAAAAGGGTTAACGCGGAAGACCTCAAGCCCGGAGCCGGAATCGGGCCAGAATTCTTCGGCTACGGCACCGTCGAAAAGCCCCTCCGTGTTGCCGTCATCGGAACCGGCGACCAAGGAAGTATTCTCATCGGGGCCATGAACCCAAAATATGTGCAGGTCGTCGCCATTGCCGACATTCGCCCCTTTAACCAGCACCGCGCCTTTCACGGCGATGCGGCAAGTGCCAATGCACTAACGTTGCGTCCCGGCCTCATCAGCGTTTTCGGTTGGAAGGATGAGGAAGAAGCCCGGGAACACATCAAGGTTTTCGGCGAATACCAAGACCTCTTCGAGTATTACAAAGACAAAGAAGGGGATGAAGGAATCGAGGCCATCGTCATCGGGTTGCCCCTCTTCCTGCATGCACCGGTTGCCATCCAAGCAATGAAGCAGGGGTATCACGTTCTGACCGAAAAGTTGATGGCACACACTGTTGCAGAGTGCAAGGAAATAGCACGCGCTGCCGAACAATACAAAAAGCACTGCGCCACCGGGCATCAGCGGCACTATAACGTGCTGTACGATCATGCGGTCAAGATGATTCAGAGCGGACTTTTGGGAGACATTCATTATATCCGTGCCCAGTGGCACCGGAATAATCAGCCGGGAGACGACCGCCTCACCGCGACAAACAGGGAAGGAAGGGATAGTTGGCGGCAGCCGATCCCCTGGGAAATGAAAATGGATGCCGAGGGGCTTGCTCACTTGCGAGAACGGGTTGCCGGTCTCCGGGAAGAACTGAGAGATGAGGGGTTGACACCGGAGGCCAAACGAAGGCTGGAATTGCAGATGGGGAGACTCGAAGTACAGATTGCCGAACTCACCCGTTTGGAGCGTATTCTGAACAATGCCCGAACGGCACTGTCGAGAGCCGCTCCCAATGCGCCAAACAGAGCATTTCTCGAAAAACAGGTAGCGCAAGCCGAGGCGCAGATTGCCGACAGAGTGCTGATTACAGGCGGCGAACACAACGGTTTCACGTTCAAATCTGCCGAGGACTACGGCTATGTTTCTGAAGATATGAACATTGACGGCGCAAACACTTATCACCGCCCCGCCGCCGAGGAGTTGCTCCGTTGGCGGCTTTATGACCGGACGAGTGCCGGCTTAATGGCGGAACTGGGTTCGCACCAACTTGATGCGGCAAGCATTTTCCTTTCGGCCATGCTCGGCGGCAAACAATATCCGCTGGCAGTCTCCGCCACGGCAACGCGGACGATTTTTCCCAAAGATTTGGAAGAAATTCCCCTCGACAGGGATGTGGAAGACCATATCCACTGTGTTTATGATTATCCCGCCAGGGGATACAGCGAGGAGACCGAACTGGGCAGACTTCGCAAAATTACGTTGGCCTACTCTTCGATCAACGGCAACGGTTTCGGTGGCTACGGCGAAGCGGTTTTCGGGACGCGGGGAACGCTGTTGATCGAAACGGAAAAAGATGCCATGCTTTACCAGCGTGCCGATGTCCATCGAAAAACGAGAATTACGGGGAATGCACAAGCACCTGTTCTGACGATGGATGATGCGGGCGATCCTCTTTCGGCGGCTATCGGCTTACAAGCCTGCTTTGCCCACGCGCATGACCGGGGTCGGGGTTATCAGGAGCAGATCGAACATTGGGCGTACTGTATTCGGGAAAACCCGGAGGCGGATCCTGAACAGGAGATGCCGCGTTGCTATCCCGAAGTGGCCCTTGCCGATGCGGTGGTTTCGTTGGCGACAAACATTGCCGCAAGGCTAGGGCGGACGGTCGAGTTTGATCGGGCATGGTTTGACCCGAAGAGTGATGCCACACCGGAAGCGCAGTACGCCGAAACGGAGGAGGAAAGAAAACACTTCACGCCCAATATGGGGCGGTATGCGTAAATGTTCGCAAAGCGCACAAGGGACACAAAGAACAAAGTACACACAAAAGAGCCAGAGACGGAGCGGTACTCCGTAGTCCCCGGATGATTATCAACGCACACGCATCCGGGGACTACGCTTCGCTTCGTCCCCGGCTCTTTTCTGGCTGTGAACAAGTGCTCTTTTTTGTGTCCCTTGTGCACTTTGTGGTTAAAAAAGAGTAACCACAAGGGGCACAATGCTCAACACCCACAAAAGGTTTGGACAGGGTTATCCCTTTTTTCCCCTTTGACAATACCGGTAGTTCTGTTAGAATCTCCCCATCTATGACAGACGGGCTGCCCTCACTTCCTGTAAAAGCCGCAGAAAGAGAACGCTGGACAGGAACAATTTTCACATTCCTATCTACGTTTCTCTACGCCGTCTCCAATATCGTCGTCCGGTATTTGACCGAACATGATGTCGATCACAGTTGGATACTCTTTTACAAAGAGGCCATCGGACTCTCCATACTGCTCCCTTGGTTATTTCTTCGCTGGGGGCAAGGGCGTTTTCGCTTTACGTCCAGGCAACTTGTGTGTTATGTTGCCCTCGCGGCAATACTCTGTCAACTCATCGGAGCACAACTCCATGTGCTGGGCTTTGCCGTAATCGGCCTGATTATTACCGTTCCGTTAGTGCAGTCCGCAACACTGCTGGGTGTAGCCTTTTTGGGGCATTTTATGCTGGGCAACTCTTTGTCCCGAGGGCGGAAAATTGCCATCACGATCCTCATCGTTGCCATGACCATACTCAGTATCGGCAAGGCATTGGCCGCCGAACCACAGGAAGGGAGCAATGTCAGTGCCGGGATATTTCTCCTTGTTGCCGCAGGGACAATTGTTGCCGGACTTTCCTATGCCGTCTATATCACCATGTTGCGGCAGGTGCTCCGGCGGTACTGGAAAGACGAAAACAGCACCTGGCTCTCCTTCAAGTTTCACCATTGGATCGGACATGATCAAGTCGAGAAGCCGGGAGAAAGACTGTATTCCCCCTTTCCGGTAACGCTCATGATGGCGATAGTTCTGGGTGTCGGGATAGTCATTTTCGGTTCATTTCTTGGTTATAAACATGGCATTCCCGGATTTTTCAGCGTTCCCCTCACGACGGGAAATGCCGATGCCGGTTGGAATTCCAGTATTGCCTGGTACTGTATGTTGCTTTCGGGAGTCAGCAACATGGCGGGCTTCTTTTTTCAGATACAGGGCTTGCGTATGACATCGGCGGTGCAAGCCTCGCTCATTGCGGTGAGTCAAATGCTGTTGTTATCGTTGGTCGGCTATTGGTTCTTTGCGGAGGCGATCAACGCCGTCGTGATGGTCGGACTCGGATTGGCCGTTTATGGCGTGATTATGTCGGCAAAGCCGGAAAGATAAAGGAACCCTTGCACGGGGACATATTCTTCGTGCACTTTGTGCGTCCCTTGCGTTCTTTGTGTCCTTTGCGGTTACGAAAAAAATATACAATTATCTATGCCAGTCCCTTCTTTTTAACCGCAAAGTACGCAAGGGACGCAAAGAATAAAACTTGTTTACAGAGCCCGGAGCGGCAGCTCCGGCGTTTTCGTTATCTCGCCGGAGCTGCCGCTCCGGGCTCTGTGAACGCGGCTCAGTGTACCCCTCGAAAAAATTGCCCTTGCACGCCTTCGGGCAAATCACTACAATCCCCACGTGGTCGCGTGGGACGGCAACTTTTTCCAATACAAAACAACCAACAACCCAAATGGATAGCAACAGTGTTAAGATAGGCAATCAGGGGGGGGGGGGCAGTCTACATAATCTGGGGCTACATAGCCTAGGAAGCGACTGCCCGTCTCTGAACGCCGGCAAGGGACTGGGAATATTACTATGCACGACAGCCGGTGCTGTGGTCGAAGCCGCCTATGGAACAGAGAGAGTCCTCTGCCACATGTCCAATGAACTAACGCTACGCGGACACCAAGTAACCGTGGTATGCGATGCCGTCAAACAGGGACTCCCCGCTTATCCCTTGATGAAGGAAGTGGATTTCGTCAATCTTAACGGTTCAGGACGCAAAAAACACTATCCACAAATTAAAAAAGTTGTTCGGGAACTAACGAAACCGCTCCGAAAGACTGTTTTAGCCCCGTTGTTTCCCGATCCCGTTGAGCAACAAAGGATGCAGCAATTCACCACATCTTTTCGACCTGTTGTCTGTAACGCTAACCCCGACGTAATTATCTCGTACTTTGCCGAGGATCACTATCGTGTTTTCAGGTCCATTGGTCATGATCGTCCGTTGATCATGATGCATCATTTCGATACTGCGGCATTGCTGAAGCACGATTGCCGTACTCTTGCTTCGTTGCAACATTGCGACTGCTTGCAGTTGCTGATGCCCAGTTACGAAAAGGATGTGCAAAAGGCATTGCCCCATGTCAAAACGACGGTAATCCCCAACATTGTTGTTCCTGTCAGCGATGACGAAACGGCAAATCCGGGCGGCAAGAAGGATGAGTACGTTATCACGATGCTCGCCCGATTGGACAAATGTCAAAAACAGCAACACTTTTTGATTCGGGCGTTTTCGCATCTGGCGAAAGAGTATCCGCAATGGAAAGTTCATTTTTATGGCGGGGAGTTTACTCCTCGATACGAAGATTACCTGAAAACGTTGATACAAGAACTTGACTTGTCAAGTCAAGTCTTTCTCATGGGCACCACAGATAAACCGCTCCATGTTTTGAGTGCAAGCGACATTTTTGCCTTTCCGACGGCATTTGAGGGATTACCTCTTGCGTTGGGAGAGGCGATGGCGGTGGGGCTTCCTTGCGTGGGGCTGAAAACGACCTCGGCGGTGAACGAATTGATCGTTGACGGCTACAATGGTTTTCTCTCGGAGAATGACGAGTTCGATTTTGCTCAAAAGTTGAAACGTCTTATGGATGATCCGCAACTTCGCGTAACATTGGGACAGAATGGGCGCAAATACGTGAAGCAATTTGCGCCGAAGCCGATTTGGGATCGATGGGAAGAGTTGATTACAACGGTAATTCGGCAATATTGGGCAGATCGGGAGTGCCGTGCGGCGTAGTTTTTTTTGCGTTCTTTGCGCCCTTTGCGGTTAAGTTTTTTCACCGCAAGGGACGCAAAGGGTTGCGCAAAGGAGAAAAACTTGTTCACGGAGTCCAATGACACAGAGCCCGTAACGTCAGTTAGGGAATCGTTCGGTTGATTCCCTGGCTTACGCCACGGGCTCTGTGAACGTGTTTCCTTTGCGCTCTTTGCGGTTAAATCTTTTTTAACCGCAGAGGACGCAAAGGGTTGCGCAGAGGCAGCAAAGCAATGATTCGCACCGTTTCCGCCTAAAACAAGAGACAAAAACCAATTTTTAGAGGTCGCCTTCCGGCATCAGGAGTTCTCCGACGCGGTAAAGGCAATAAACATCATTTTCGTACACTAATTCCAACGTCGAATGCGAATTCGTATGATGGGGCATCACATACGATTGAGCACAGAGAATGTAATCGAAGCCGTACTTTTCACGCATCGCCGCAATCTCCTCGTCCGTCTTGGAATTGAGTAACGTCGTAATGAGACGGTCTGTGATCGTGTTGCCGTCGTCATCTTTGAAGCGGAACAATTCCTCCATTGACCTTCGCCACTCGACAATGGCAGCGGCATCTTGCGGAATGTTTTTCCACACACCGATGTCCGCACGCCGGGCATGCCACTTGAAGGTTTGCCCATCACGGGGAATCCAAAACTTGGCATCCTTCGCAGTGCTCTCTTTGATCCATCGGCACATATCGATCCATTCTTCGGCAACACGTCTGCCGTGCGGCCCCACCGGTTCGGAACGGCAATACGTAGCATGAGTCCGTAAGTCGGCATATTTCGGCAAGGCCGTCAGCGGGGCGTAAAAAACAATGGTGATGTAGAACAACGCCAGGGCTAAAGGAGGAAGTGAAAATGAAAACAATTTTTGCAGCCAATAGAGCATTCCGAAGAAAATCAGCAACGTAATTCCCCAGGGAATGGTTGAATCAGGCGGCGACAATTTGAGATAGGCAAAGCAAAGACCATTGACCGCAAAATACGTGACCGCCTTGACTCCCAAAACAGACAAGACGACTGCCAGCGTTGGGAAGGAGGCGGACTTGATCCTCTTGATGTGAAATAAACAGAGCCGCATGGCACCGATGGCGATGCCCATCGGCACGGCAATGTCGGCAAGGCGGAACCAATAGAACCGTAATACCGATGCCGAAAGTTCTTGATTGCCCCGTAAGGTGTACGCTAAAATCATACCGATGGCAGACAAGGCGAGTGTTCCCCAGACGAAGCCGTTGAAGAGCCGGTGCCTCCTGTTGGCGGTATGCCGGCAGATAAAAATCCAAATAATGGTCAATAGTGCAAACCGCAATACGAATGCATCCCTGATGGCATAGGGGACAAGGTGATGCGGCAGCCGGTCGAAGACATAAATCTTATGGGCTTGACGGGTGATTTCCGCAGACACTCCGGCATCGAGCATCAGCACGGGAATGAGTCCGCAAAGGGCAGTAAGTCCGCCGACAATCAAACCGATCCAGGGGAAGTTGGAAAACAAAAGACGGAATGGAACGCAGCGCAATGATGGAGAGCATCGTACATCGTCCGTCATTGCACTTCGTTTCATTCCGGCTTTTGTTCCAACATAGAGGACACCGGCAATGAGGGTTGCCCAGCCGCCGACGAGAATGTGCAACGCACATGCAATACCGAGGAAAATACCGGCATAATTCCATTGCCGCCGCAGAATCGCGGCAAGAGCAAAGAAGACGAAGGGATATGCCAGCGATTTGCCTTCGATGCCGCCGATGAGCCATTCTCCCGCCATGTTAAAGGACTCGATGTAATACGCCAGTGCCAGTGCTGTCGGGACGGCAACCCAGCGGACGGGAATCAACGCGAAACTCAAGCGTTGCCAACTCCACGCCAAGAGCCCCCAGGCGACGCACCGACCGATCCAAGCCATGACGGGCGGCGAACAGAAAAAGGAGAGCCAACCGAAAACAAAGTAGAATGTCCAGTGTGCATCGCGGCTTTCGAGAAAGGGATCGCCGGGAATCCAATCGGGATTCCAATAGTTGATGGCTTTGCCGATGTAATGCGTTTCATTAAGATCAGGCGTTTTCCACGCACCGAAGAGGAAGAATACCGCAAAAACGGCGGCAATTTCGAGAAATGTTTTGTACCGATGGAAAGGCATTGGGTAATTATACCGTAAATGAAAGCCAATTGTCCTTCTGGACAGGCACGAGGATGGGGCTGTCCAACTTTAGTGGGTAAACGTTTTTTTTGCTATTACGTTAACTTCTTCGCGCCCTTTGCGTACATTGCGGTTAGATATTTTTTTACCGCAAGGACGCAAAGAAAAGGAAAAACACTCGCTAAACTTGGACACACCTATGCGGCAAGAAAAGTGATTATCAACACGCTCTCAACCGGGGACTACGCTGCATTCCGTCCCCGGCTCTTTGGCAGACACCCAACTCAGTTTTGACACACCCCGCTCCCCCCCTTGCCTCTATCCCGCATTACCGGTATAATCCGCAGTACCCGAACCACAGCGAGGTGCAAAATGTTGTTCAATAACGCATTTTTCGTTAACGCAGTTCTCAAAAAAATTGCCGCTCCCTTCGCCAAAACGACCCTCTTCGCAACGACGCTCTTCGTCAAAAGTCCTGAAGCAAAGAAAGACTCAAAAAAATGGAAACGCACCCTGAAAATCGAAGAACTCGAAGCACGCGAAATGCTCTCCATAACACCCCTTGAATGGGACACCCCCGATTGGGAACCCCTCGACTGGGAATGGTGGGACACCATCACCACAACAGATACTCTTCCGGCAAATTATAATACCGATACAACCTCAGAAGATTTCGGCCTCCTCTCCCTCGGAGGAAACAATTCTACCATTGATGCCGCAACCGCCTTCGTTCCCGAAATCGATGGAAACTTCGCCGCCTATGACACCATCACACGTCAAGGTAACATCAATGCAGAAGGCAGCCAAGACATCATAGGCTCCTATCAAGAAACAATTACCATCGGCATCTTCTCTCAAGACCTCGGCAACGGTAATTGGTCCTATCTGGAACAGGCCGGTTACTCCTATACTCATACCTCTCTCTCGGGACTCTACCAATACGAAGATGGATATGCTTATACACTTTCCGTATCATACATTGACGGCATCTATGAGTCAGCATTTTCACTGACAACATGGCACGGCTTTACTGATACGATTGCCGTGGGAACCGAAACAGTTGACTACTGGATAGACGATGATGGTCTTCTTAAATTTAGTGTTAGTAGTACAACAACAGATGAATCTGCGTTTTGCTGGGTGATCACAGTACACTATAATGTTACTGATACTGCAACAATTACCCATTCACATAATACACTCACCTCAGAACGCACAGGTACTGATACACGGACAACAGTTGCTGTCAGTTCATACGATGAAATCGCCGTTTTTACTTATAACACTCCCGAATATACCGTGAATGAAACATTCACACTCTTCGAGACATCTGTGATGAGTACATCGGCTGCCCTATCACTCATCTACACAGGCAGCGAATGGGTCATTGCCGACGGCACGGGCAGTGATTACTTTCACGACTCCTATACGCACACATCTACCTATCTAGAAACGTTTTCCGATGATGATATCAATTATATCATGCATGATAATAGTTGGTCGAATTCATCGGCAGACACCAACATCTGTTACTTATGGGATAATGAAACATGGGTGATTACCGGTGATGCCGTCACTACCGACGGCTTCGGGTATGATTGGGGTGAAACACTTGATGTTACACACGACACAGGAATACTCTTCATCTCTGAAGGCTCTGCACATAGTGAACTCGCGATCACAGAATGGACATATAATAACAGTTGGACGGCCGCCCATGTGACGGGCGAAGGCGGCGGAAACTATTACTATATCTATATCTGGAACTCAACAGAGACCTATCAACGTCCCTTCTATGACACTCTAATTTCGGGAACAGAAATTGCGTATGTAACACACCTGCGCGAGGATAGTTGGGATATATCATTCCAGACAATCAATGGTCAAGTAGTACGCGAGTCGGAGGGAACCTATACAGAGACCTATATGGCTGGCTCCTCTTTCTCCGGCGGCGGATCACATAGTAAGACGGTAACGAATACTACTCCCGGCATTGCTAATAACATTTCGGGCACCTCTACATCTCACTACACAATCACCGCAGGTGTCTCCGAAGAGGGTGCACAATCGTACCACGAAGAGATAACGGGCGAGTGGAGTCACACAGCCGACGATCAGGGACAATTAGTATGGCAAGAGTTTGCCGAAGCAGAAGTAACCGCAACAGCCAACGGCAGTTATGTGAGTTCCTATACGGCATATTCGTTATACCAATTCGACGGCAGTGATAACCACAGCAGTTCGGGCTTCTATTCCAACGGCCATTATCACGCATTCTCCGAATCAACCCACTCTACTGTTATCTCGGAAGAATACGCAGCGGAGATGTACGAGAAGTGGTATAGTGATGGTGAACCATTTTATCTAGTATCATTCGAGGGCTTTGCCGAGGGCAATGGGAACTACCTGACTTCGGGCGCAAGTTATCATTACACAGAAAACTATCACGAATGGGGTTGCACCTTTGATTGCGACGGTTGTTGTGCCTACGATGCTTGGAACTATGAAACGTATGAATGTGACTCTGACGGCTGCCGTGAAATCTCCTATGAGTACCTTGCTGAATGGTTGGGTAATCTAAACAGTGCACCCTCTGTGAGTATCAGCAACAACATCAAGGGTGATATTGAAGGCGAAACAATACATACATGGTATTACGATTCGGGCGGTTCGAGTTATTCTTGTGTGAATGAATGCAGTTACACTTCTGATTGCGGCTGGAGTGCCGGATGTGGTGATATCTATGATGAGATAGTCAACTACACAGGCTGGCAGAAAGGCGAAAATTGGACGGCAACGAATGTCCGTTGGTCCCCCTTTACGGGCAGTATTGATGATAGTTGCAGTTCGGGCTGTGGGTGCGGTTATGACTGCGGTTGTGGTTATGACTGCGGTTGTGATTATAGTATTGCTTCATTGAGTGCTCCGAGTTTTTCTATATCACTGGTGCTGTCGGACGGCGGTCACTGTTTTGTAGAGGGAACGCAAATCGTTGTCGGTGTTGAGTATATAGATAATGTTTTTGTGCAGTATATTACTGTTAACATCGAAGACATCAAGGTCGGCGACTGGGTATATAGTTATGACACGCTGACGGAAACGGCCGAATTGAAGGAGGTAACTGCCGTTTTTGTGCGTGAGGTAACGCATATTAACTACCTGACGATAGTTGACGAGTATGGCAATGAACAGGTATTAGAGGTAACAGATGTCCATCCTTTCTGGGTGGTCACGGATGAGCCCGACTTGGAACGAGCGGCAAGAGAGTATGCCGACGGTGCCTACCATGCTAATATAACGCCGGCGGAGAACGGCTTCTGGGTAGAAGCCAAAGATTTGCAAGCGGGCGATGTATTCATCGGCGTGAATGGCGAATTATCGGTACTAATAGATATAGATAGAGTCGAATTAGATGAGGCGGTTACTGTCTATAATTTCAGTGTGGCGGGGAATCATAACTATTTCGTGATTGCTGCGGGAGATGAACACGGGCAGACGAGTGTGTTGGTGCATAATGCGCAGGGACAGGATGGGAACAATAAACCACACTCCATTCATGATTTGACACCGGTGGGGCAAATAATGGAGGGAGCTAAGCAAGCTACCCCCACAACTCCTCCCGCTGGAATACCTGGTTTGCTGAAAAATCTGTGGGATGTTGCGCAGGGTATAAGGAAGTGGCTCAGTATTGACTTTGATAACGATAGACGTGTGCAGGAAGCGCACGAAAGGATTAACAATCTTAGGAATTAGGACAAGATTGAAAGACATGTATCCGCATCAGACAATTTTACATTTTAGTGACGATGATGAAAATTAAGATTGCGTTATTAACATTGTTTGTTTTAGTGTTTCCCGCCATTAAAGCATCAGCGGAGGAAATGAATGACCCCTTCCGTACAGCAATTTCACTCTATGAGGAAGGAAATTATTCAGAATCGCTAGAGTTGGTATCACAACTCCTTACAGATGACGATTTTGGCGGGTTGTTGTTGCTACCTTGGATATTGTCAACATGTCCTGATGACAATATCAGAGATGGGGAGCGTGCGATGGAATATGCTGTTAAACTCCATTGTCAAATGGTGATATTTATTGTGTGGGATCTTCCACGCGAAAATCCTCCACGCTTGCTTTCAAATATTTGGATACCTTGGGCTGTGTTGGCGAGTACGTTCGCAGAATTGGGCGAATACTCCAGAGCTTCTTCCTGTCAAATGGTGGCGTTGTTGCTTTCTGAATTGATAGATACAGAAGTGCCCCACAAAAAAAAACTCCAAGAACGATTGCAGGCTATCTTGAAATTATATCAACATGAACTACCACTCAGGACTACTAAAACTAACGTATTGCGGATAAGCGACACTTGGCTCGAAGCAATACTAAATGCTGACAACGTTAAGGAAATAGATTTTGACGTAATAGATGCTAAAGAATAATTCAAGGAAAGAAGTACAGACTCGTTGACAACCGAACGGCCATGACCATCCACACACCGCCCACCCCACGCTTTAAATCACGCGTCCGTTGCCGATGCGTTTACAACAGTACCCCTTGGCTGCCGAACACCGGTAAGGTCTTTCAAAGGATACTCACGGATGAGCCCGACTTGGCACGGGCGGCAAAGGAGTATGCCGATGGTGCGTACCATGCTAATATCACCCCCAGGGAGAGCGGCTTCTGGGTAGAAGCCAAAGACTTGCAAGCGGGCGATGTATTCATTGGTGTGAATGGCGAGTTATCGGTACTAATAGATATAGATAGAGTCGAATTAGATGAGGCTATATTGGTCTATAACTTTGCCGTTGTGGGGAATCATAATTACTTCGTGATTGCTGCGGGCGATGAGTATGGGCAGACGAGCGTGCTGGTGCATAATAAGGCTGAGATTAGATCGTACACCCCTGCCCATAAAAAACCCAGACATACACTCATCCAGAGAAAAGAAGTATTTAATGAATATGTTGATATGGCAAAATGGTCAGCCGGCCTGGCGACAAATCTGCCTGCAAATCAATATAACGTGGAGAAACTCTACAAGGTTTACGCACATGCTGTTGCTGAAATGTTTGCTCTGGGTATGTCGGAAACACAGATTAGAGAATTACTTTTCCCCTGGAACAACAAAGATAACGAAGAGATGCAAATATTGTTGAATCGCTATGGTTTCGACGTAGTCGATGCTCTCATTGCCGCAGGACGAGGATTTTATAATATGGTAAAAGCCAACAATCCTTCAGCATCACCGCAGGAACTCGCTGACGCTGTTGGTGCGCTATTTGACCTACATAACCTCAAACGGCAAACACAGCAAGAACACAATTTGTTCATGCGTAACCTCACTCGTGGTCTTAGTGTATGGACAGGTCCCCAACGCCCCAATGTTCGCCCGCCTCGCTAAATGAAACCGCTACTACCCTCACTACTATGATGAATAAATCAGTGAAATTTTCTGTTTTAACAGTGATTGTCCTTTTGGTAACAATGTTGATAGTTATGTTGCGATCTGCTACGGACACCTCAGATATTGCAACAGTCAAGCGTTTAATATCAAAAGGAGTTGAGATATACTCATTTTATAACGACCCTAATGATCCACAACCAGATGATCCACTATTCGATAGTCCTCCATACACAAAACTGACATTAAAAAACGTTACGGAAGAAAGCATTAGGGGCATTTCCGGTATAACGCTTTGTCCCACTTCTATTTCAGAAAAGGATATTCAATTTTTGGGAACACTTCCAAATCTTAAAGGTATCAACATTGTTTCTGGCAGCTTATCCGATTCGCTTGCAGATGAAATCGGACAAAATCTAAATAGTATTTCTGATTTTTGGATCGGAGAAGTACCCTTGTCCCCAGGCGTATGGCGTGGTCTTGGAAAGTTAAATAACGTGTCTGTTTTAATCCTCAGTGGTACGATCATATCTGACGAGTCATTTGAAGATGGCACAGAAATGTCTCCTATTAGTATAATAATTAGTGATGTACAAATTTCGGAGATAGGGTTAATCAAACTGATAAAAACTGATAAACTTGAAACTATTGCATTAGGTAATACAAACATTTCGGACAACATTACGTCCTTTTTTGACGAATGTCCAAAGTTGAATGGGATTTCGATAACCGAATCGAAAATCCAATGTTTATTTGTTGCAGAAATGCAACATACGGACAAACTGCAATCCCTTTATCTTCGTGACACGAGTATAGATAATGGTATTATTGCCAGCGCTGTAAGATTCCAAAATTTGGAAAGTTTGACTGTTTGGAACACCAATGTTACAGAATCTTCTATACCACTTCTTGAGACACTTGCGAAACGTCTTGACAGAATCATATTAAGAGAAGATAGTGTAGACCTGTTTAAGCATCGAAAATCCACCATTGATCCACAGTTGAGAGAAGAGATACTATCGAATCCGTTAGTGCCAGGGATTAAGAAACTTGTTGATGAAGAACACCAGATAACTGTTCCAACTGAACTGAGATAATCTCCAAAACAGTATAACCTAATTGATTTTCTAATCTCATTAACAGATTGATTCAAAGAGAGTAGAATACACTACAATAGTGATGACCAGTTTTACAACGACAACCAATAACCGATGGACACACCACCGCTTTAAGTTGAACGGTCGTCAACGTTGCGTTTGTGTCGACATATCTTCGCACACCAGATGGTATTCGCAACAGCAAGAGGTAACTGCCGTCTTTGTGCGTGAGGTAACACATATTAACTACCTGACGATAGTTGAGGAGTATGGCAATGAACAGGTATTAGAGGTAACGGACGTACATCCCTTCTGGGTGGTCACGGATGAGTCCGACTTGGAGAGGGCGGCAAGAGAGTATGCTGATGGTGCTTACCATGCTAATATAACGCCGACGGAGAACGGCTTCTGGGTAGAAGCCAAGGACTTGCAAGCGGGCGATGTATTCATTGGTGTGAATGGCGAGTTGTCGACGTTAATAGATATAGATAGAGTCGAGTTAGATGAGGCGGTTACTGTCTATAATTTCAGTGTGGCGGGGAATCATAACTACTTCGTGATTGCTGCGGGAGATGAGTACGGGCAAACAAGCGTGCTGGTGCATAATCAGGGGCAAAATAATTATCTGACTGTTGTTCTCTATGTAAATCTTGGACAGTTTAGTTACGATCTGAAAACCATTCAAGACGCAATGAACCAAATTCTTGCAGACTCAAATTCAGATATACGTTTCATGCTTGTTCCTACGACCAATAGCAAAGAGAATTTAAAAAACAATTTGGGATTCAATTATAATAACACATATTATACTCCCGAATCTTGGTGGAATCGCAAGACAATGTTTTATGGACATTACGTTAGATTTCAATCAACGGGGCCTGGGTTAGCCACTCCCTCAACGGTTCACATAGACATGATATTGCAGAAGTTGAAGTCATTGAAAGATGCGGGAAAGGATGCCTTGAGTGCGGAGGAAGTTATTGCAAATATTCTTCTTCATGAGGTGCTTTGGCATGGACTTCTTGGCAAGAGCTTTCACAGAGAAGTGCCAAACAACACTCTGTCTTCTACGATTGCTTCCGCCACAAAGCCTTTAATAATCACACCCAAACAACAACGCAGTATTGATAATGTATTCAGAAAAGGCAACTCATGGTATCAATGGCTCTAATATATTTCACTTTTACATCCCATAACAAATATGTCAGCAAACATTCTTGTCGAATTCATTGATAATCTTCGCCATGGACCTAATCCATTATGGATGCCTTGGTTGGAGTATACTGCGCTCGCGTGGCTACTAAGAATAGTGCTTCTAGCCATTGCATGCATACTTTGGTATTTCAGTGTTAAGAGGTTCAAAAAAAACAGGTGGGGCATGCTTGGAATTGTCAGTTTCCTTGCGTTCATTGTTCTGTTCATAGCATCTTTCGAAATTGATATAGTCATACATCAGTGTCCAGTAGCAGTTTGCTCACGAATAGAACGAGAGACATTTTTTGGAATTATGGGTATTCTTATTCACAAAGTTAATGACCATTATGGTCGATGCAATTGTAATGATACTAAAAAGGTATTGTTAAAAACCGCAGAAGTAAGGCACTGGGGAGGAATTATTCCCTTTTTACCATCGCATGATAATTTATTAACCAAAATAGACGATTTTCCGTGCCCTACTTGTGGCAATTAAACAGGCCGTTTAGAAATGGAATCAATGGTTATTATTCTTTATTTTTTAAGTCTGAACATGTCGCCCCTCTTGTATTCTTCATAAAACATGAGATAATACCACGTTGAATTGGTTGGGCAACAATAATTTGTTGTCGGCTATTGATCTTTGACAACTAGGAAAACAGGGCGGGAGGGGTGGACTGAAATAGTTGGACAGCAAACGGTCTTGAACAAGTTATGAACGTGTCCGTGTCTGTAAGTCGGTTGACCGTCTGAAACCGATATGATAAACTCCTGCATCCGGTGAAGCAGAAGCGA
>Ga0099364_10005861_pt1 | contig 18069 bp, 9 predicted proteins | sample TergutTh196P3_FD_73070 | JGI IMG/M metagenome (GOLD analysis project Ga0099364, IMG submission 73070) | Microcerotermes parvus P3 segment gut microbial communities from Pointe-Noire, Republic of the Congo - Th196 P3 | ecosystem: Host-associated > Arthropoda: Insects > Digestive system > Gut ...
TGGGACGCTATTTTATTAACCATAGGCTTTAGCCTACGGCAGGGAAGCCTCCGAACCAAGTCCCGCAGGGACGGCACGTTAACCCCCTTTTGAAAGGGGGTGGCGGTATTCCGCCGGGGGTTTGCCGGGAAGTGCCGTCCCTGCGGGACTTATAGTGAATTCGCTATAAAGGTGTAGCCGAAATAGGGCGAAGCTCTCGAACGTTCCAATGACAAGGATTTTTTTGCGTCCCGATGCGGTCCTCTGGAGTGCGGCGGCTCGCCGCCGCTTTCATGCGTGGGGCTCGCTCCACGCACCAGCACTCGGGCACAGACACGCGCCCCCCCTACAACCGTCCCCGCACGGGGGCGAGCCCCCGCGACGAAAAACCACCGCACGCCAGAGGTTACGCCTTCTCGAAACAGGCACGAGGGCTTTCAGCCTTTTGTATCAACACGCCCTACAATAAAAAAGCCCTTGTAGGCGGGGGTGCCACCGACAAGGGCTTGTGTCCTATCACACTATTTCCGTTTGACACTGATCTTGAAGAAACCGCGTTGCAGGTCAATGCCTTTGAGCGCCGGATTGTCAACGGAGATCGGGATTGACGGCGTCACGCCATCATCAAGGTCGAATTGCCCACCTGCCCCGTCAACCACCTTCCATGTCGTCGGGTTGTCCAGTGTTGGCGAGTACATCAGCTCGTAGACGTATGTCGTCGAGGTTCCCATGAGGTCGCGAATATCCGTGTTGGCACTCGAGTCCTTGGTGATGCTCATCTCCCATGCCACTTTGGCGGTAGCAGGGTCAATGAGGGGGCTCTGGGTGATGCGCAGGGCGAGCTTGTCACTCGGCATCAGCCCCATCTCCACCTTCTGCTGAAGCGTGAAACCGTCGCCCGCCAGCGGATAGGTTGTTGTGTCTGACAACATCGCAATGATATCCGACAAGGTCTGGCCTGATGTGATTGGGCCTAAGAGCCACGGGATGCCCCCCCACCCGACCGAGTAGTCGAGGTCAGGGTTAATCTCCGCATGCCCAAATAGCCAGCTCGCTTGCGGGCCAATCTGTTGCAAGAAGGTCGGATATGCCCCCGAATGCTGCTCATATTCCCAGGCATCTGGGAACCAGTCCTGGTCCACGTCGCAATCCTCGATGAAGATCTGTACCGCAGGGATCAGTGTGGAGAAGTCCACCTTCACCGGGCGTGCGTTGTACATGGCGCGTTGCTCGCCGTAGTAGTTGGCATAGCCCCACGATTCCCAGATGTCACGGACACCATTGTTATTGGAGTCAATGAACGCTCTCAGGTAATACGTCCCCGGCGCCAGCCCTCTCAGGTAAGCGTTGGTCGTCGTGTTGGAGAGGTCGGTGACCAGCGCCAATTGCGCCGTCCCGGCCTCGAACACGAACTGCGCGGCAGGGTCGCCCGTGAACCCACGGTTGTCGAACGCCTGCAGGATGACCTTGTCTGCCAGGTTAACCGCTGGCCCGAAGTATTTGACGGTCGCGTTGATTTGCCCGTAGCCCGACGACTGCATCGGCTGGTTCACGTCCCAACGGAACATCTGCGGCTGCGACCAAGACTGTGTTGTTGGCGCCGTATACTTCGAGTTTAGCCCCGCGACGCGCCAGTAGTAGATGCCGTTGTTCACAACATCCTTGTCCCCGATATAGAACGGGGCTTCCCAGACGTAATCGCCCGTAATCGGGTCACGCGGCGGCACCTGACGTGCCACAATCGGGTACAACAGAGTGCCCGTTGAGGTGCTCTTTCGGAACTCGATTGCGAACGCGGTGTAATCGTCTGGCATGGACCACCTGAACGTCGGGCGGGCCGAGTAGACATAGGAACCGTGCATCGGCAATGTCGGCACCGCTTTGGCAGGGATCGCCGTGAAGTAATTATTCGTGAACGTCGCGATTGGCGGGATGCCATTCGTATCCATTGACCCTTCACCCAAGAAGACCCGATAGACCGTCGAGACCTCTGGCCCCTGATTATAGTTGTCCCAGCCCCAATCCAACGCGAAGCCACCTGCAGACGGGCTGGTTAAGAAGTCACCCTCGTGGATGTAGTTGCGCCCGGTCACCACCTTGTCAAACACCGTCCCCTGATATGCCCCACTCTGCCCGAGCCTCCATCTTTGGACACGGATATGTGCCGACTGTGGCCCGCCTTGCTGACCGCCGCCGCCCGTGGTGCCGCCGTCGCCGAAGATCACGTCCTCGGTACGCGTCCCATCAAACGACATCCGCAGGTAACCCGGCGTGTAGTCCGTCAACTCGAATTTCACCGAGTTGACATCCCAGCCGATATCCGTTCCGAACGGCGTGGAGATGCCCATCGGCTCGCCCGGGTCCCAGCTGTTATTGTTGTCCAAGTCCATGAACGCCACGAAGTAGTTCGTGCCTTCACGCAGGTAGCCCATATCCGCACGGCCCAGATAGAGGGTCTGCGGCCAATTGTTCGGCAGGCTGACCGAGTACAGGATCTCCACGTATGCGTCGTCGCAGCGGATGAAGCTGTTGGGGTCGCCATTCAGATACCCCGCCTGATCAAGGATAATGACCGAGTTCTGATAGTCACTCATATCAACGGAGATTTCACCCGTGATATAGTCGATCTCGCCAATATCGTATGAGTACCCGCCCATCGGCATCGAGTAAATCTTGCCGTTCATGTCAAACCCTGACTGTGCCGACAACCCAGTCCACATATCCGTGAACCGGAACCCGATCGTTCCAGGGACAACTGAGCCTGGAGACAGGTGCGTGGAAATCACCCGCGCGTCAAAGAAGCCGATCGGCAACTCCATGGGCGTGATCCCACCGCCGAACGCCAAACTCCATGTCGCATCCGGTTGGCCGTTCATCTCCGGGTCGGAGTAGGCATGGATTGCCACATTCCCGATGGATTGGATACCCTTGTACGTCAGGTACGTCTTGACAATCGGGATTGGCAACTCATAGTTGACCACCCCATTCGCCATCATGCTCATCTGCCGATCCGGACGCACCGACCTCACCGCGAGGCTGTAGCGCGCTTCAGCCCAGTTCGACCACCCGTCGCTGTCATAATCAACATGCGGGTCATAGACGAAGCGGTTTGCGTGCGTCGGGGCATACTGATCCTCCCACCAATCCTCGATGAAGTCATGGTCCGAGAACATGAACCCGAGAGGTACCTTGCTCAGCATCACATAGTAATCCGAGAACACCTGCGACGCGATCGTCTTGAACTTGCGCGGGCTCGAGAGACGGAACCCGTAGACCTCTGAGATCAGGTACTCCGCATAGTTGGAGAGACCGTCCATATCCGGGTCGCCGCCTGCACCGTTGTCACCCGTCGGGTCCATCGGATCCAACCCGTACATTTTTTCCCACCAATCGGGCAATCCATCGCCATCGCTGTCTGCGGTTTGGGCGTAGTTCGGGTTGTAGTCATCATACGTGATGGCATCCGGCTGTTGCCCCTTGGCCTGATCACGCTGATACACCTCACCATTCGTCATTTCCAAGTCCTGATAGAATGGGTTGAGCCCCGTATAGAGGTCGTTCCATCCGGTACCGGGGGCCCCACTGCCATAGTTCAAGTCCAGCCACCACTGTGGCAGGCCGTCATCGGTGATATCCATACTTTCCAGCCACGTCCCGGTCGGTCCCTGGCCGTCCCAGAGGTCAATGCACTGCTTCGCCCAGGTACCGCCGATGGGCAGCATATCCGCCGAGAGGTGCACGGACCATGCGTATGCCGAGCCACTGAAGGCAAAGCCATACGGGTTATTGCGGTTGGGGAACATGTTCTGTACTGGCTCAGTTCCCATCGCATCCCCGCGCCAGTAGTACGAGTCCGCCACGATATTATTCGTGCCGAAGGCGAGGAGGAATCCGTTCGTATCCGTCGTGTACGTGTACAACGGCAGATGCGCCACCACATTCTGAATCCACGGGAGGTACTGCTTGTCCGAATAGACCGTGCTGGTCATCTCCGTATTCTGCCACCACCTGACGTTCGCATCCGCCGGGCGGGCGATCGTCGCCGCCGGCGCGTTGAACCCGCGCGGCACCACCGCGACATGATCCGGACTCAGCGCACTGAACAACGAGTTAAACGTGTAGTAGTTCCGCAGCAGGGGCGATAGCGGCACAGGGGCCGTCGCAACCCGCGACGCGCCGTTCAAGATTTCGTTCTGAACCAGTGTGCGGTTCGCCATCAGGTCGTCATACGAGAGGCGGCGGTTGAAGTCGTTGTTGATCTCGACATTGCTCCTCGCGCCATCCCACACGCGAACTTCTGCCATCCAGCCTTGGTAGAACTTGTTGTACTGCGACCATGTCGAATCCCACACCATCTCGATTTCCGCCGTGACCCCCGGATAATAATTTTGCCCAATCGAAATCCCGGTCGACACGTTGTTTTCCGCACCCAGCACCAATGCGCCACTGATGGACGAGAAAGTATCCGGCACCCCTTCATTCTCGAACGTGTAGTCCGGAAGCAGGAAGAATCCATTCGCAGGCGGCAGCGCCGTATCCATCGTATCCTGCGCGACACCGTTCACGAACAGCGTGAATTTCTGCTCACGTCCGTCCATCCGCGCCGCCAGATGCGTCCATTTGTTGACCAAGATCTGTTGGCCGAACAGGCGCACTGCATCCGTGTGCTCCTCATGGCTACCGGCACCGTCATACCCGGCATACGCACGGCCATCCGCCGCGATACCGATCAAGAAGTTACGCCGCTGCCCAGCCCCCGGCAACGCGCCGAGGTCGGACACCCCATAGTTGAACACACGCTCGATCAGCACCTGGTCGCGGTCAACCCGTTCCGGACGCACCCACAGTTCAACCGTGAAGCTGCGGAAGGAATGGATAATCTCCGGATCATACATATTCGCGCCACCAAAGGGCCCGGTGTTGCTGTACAAGACGGGTGTCGCCACCGCCGAGTTCGTGCCGCTGAACCATATCGCCTGACGGTGGTACGGGCTTTCCGAGTCACGCGGGTCGGACATCGCATTCCGGTTGCCGATCAGCTCGTCCTTGTCGGAAATCCCGTCATTATCCGTGTCATAACCCTCGTTCATCTCGAAACTGTACATGAACATCCCCATCGGCCACCACGTCCCCATGGCGGGATACGCCCCAGTACCCCTCGTGCGGTAGAACCGCGCGGTGACACTCTCCGGGTTCGACGGGTCTGTCATCCACAACGGGCTCGGGTCGGAGTTGGGATTGTCCGGCGCAGACGCATTCGCCAGCAACCGCTCCTCCATGTTCAGCAAACCGTCCGCATCCGGGTCGACATTCGGCATCCCGTTCAACCACGGGAACTGCACGAAGTTATACGACAAGCCATACGTCGTCGTCCACCAGTTGGCGTTCCACAAGATCGGCGTTGTCCGGTAGGCCCAGGCAACACGGTCAGCCGCCAACCCACCCACACTCGGGTTGCCCAGCAGCGGGTTCAGTCCGTGATACAGCTTATAGTAATCATCCATACCATCGTTCGTGGTGTCCGCAAGACTCGGGTCTGTTGACGCATAGCGGAACGGTGTCACTGGCGGATTAGGATAGATGACGTCGGCATACAACGTCTGCTCAGGCGGCAGCATGAACCAGCCGCTCCGATCCCACACGTAGGTGACCTGGGTGAAGAGATCGGCAATGTCAAAGCTCATGTCCATCGGCAATCCGCGCTGTCCCGAGAACAGGATGTTCGTCGGGTCATCGGCAGCAACCCCCACATCAGGGACATCGTAACGGAAGCCGCGGATCGCTTGGGTCATGTATTCCTCATAGTTGACAAGCCCATCATGATCCCAATCGAATCCCGCATCCTGGACCGTACCGTCCTGACCGTTGACGATCGACAAGTTTTGCGAATCCGGTTGTGGCCAGAGTACCGATGTCAACCCGTGCTGGACCGGCGTGAGCGCCGGGACTACCGCCCCGCTCCCCGCGAAACAGACCTCCCACGCATCTGGCAAACTGTCGCCGTCCGTATCCCACGAGCACGGGTTCAGCCCGCCGCCTGCAATGCAGGTACTGCCGTCGTCCACAGGTTGCCCGTAAATGAAATACTGCCCCTCCTGGTCGTCGCGCAACCCATCGCGATCCGTGTCCCCATGCCACGGGTCCGTCGGCCAGAACTTGTTGATCCAGTTGTTGTCCTGATGACCGTCCGGCCGCGCGATTGTCACGACTCCCACCATGGATGCCGTGTACCTGCCGCGGTTGAGCACGCTGATGTTGTTCGTGACCCCCGTACGGAACTCAATGACCGCTGCCGCGACCTGTTCCGGAGCAATCTCCCCGCCGAAGTAAGGAATCGTCGCCAAATACTGCTGCGGGTTCGAATAGAACGAAAGCGAGTCCGTCCCCCAGAACTCCCGCTGGAGGACAAGCCTGTCGCCATCGGCATCCACCAGGGAACCGTCAAGGTTATCCCACGGCGAGTGGACAAAGGCGGTTGTACCCGGGGCTGTCGCCACATAGAGCTTCCACCCGTCCGGCACGCGTGCAGTATTCTGCGGCGTGGCACTCGTGTCCGGGGTCCTCGGGTGCGTGCTGTACCGGAACCAGTCGTTCCCGCCGCGCGAGCGCATCCCCCGGATTCTCTCGCCGATGACGTTGCCTTGATCATCGTAAATATCCTCAAGCACGTCCACACCCGTACCTTCCAGCCCAAGCTCGTACATGAATCTCATCAGCAGGTACTCGTCCACCGACGTGAATGCGCGTGTGTACGGCGCGTCGCTGATCACCCAGGGCCCCCAGCGGTTGATGTTGTGCGCCACCGCCAACGCCTGCAGGCGCGTCTGTGCGTCCCATGCGCGGGGGTCGTCAGCCGCATACGTGCGTGCCCGCCCGAAGCGGGGGACTGCCCTGCACCAGGCGGTGCGCGGATCAAACCCGAACTCGTCGCGCACCTGGAAGTGCATGATCAGCACGTCCATCTGCTCGAACGAATATTCAGACACATCGGCGGCGAGCCAGTTAGGATCCTCCGTCAGCGGACGGCCGACCGCCCACGGCGCACGGTCATTCCCGTAACGGTAACACGTCGTGAACGTCCCCGGCACCGCCGCGCCGCCCTCGACGCGCGCCAGATAACGGTTCGTGACCGTCGTCAGCGACACCTCGTCTATCCCCACAACCTCATTGGTCACGACCATCGTCAGCATCACACGCGGGACCGCGGCAATCGCGAAGTAATCGCCGTCCGGGTTGTTCCGCGTCCAATCCAGACCGTCGTTCGCGTCGCACGGATTCAGTCCCATCAGTACTTCCCATCCGTCTGCCATGCCATCGCCATCCGTGTCCCAATTCGTCGGATCCGTCCCGAGGACCAGCTCTTCGAGGTCGAGCAAGCCGTCATTATCGAAGTCCTCCATCCACTCTTTGTCAATGTTCGCCGATGTCCGTGGTATCGTCGGGTTGAATGCTTCTACAATTTCTCGCGGCGCGATGTAAATCCCCTGCGCGGGATTCAGCGGGTTGTAACGCCAGCCGCTCCTCCCCCCTTCCATCCCTCGATTATACGCCTGAACCCAGAACCAATATTCCCATCCATCGGGAAATCCATCGCCATCGGTATCTTCCAGGGTCGGATCCGTGCCGGGGTCATCGTTATACACCCCGCCTAAGGCATTGAACTGGTCTCCCAGATGATCGTCCTCCCCACGGATCTCGAGGCGTGCATTGAACGCCGCCCCGGGCGGGATTGGGCGGAAATCATAAACGCCACCGACGCCACCCGGGTTTGCAGGATAGTAGTCCCCGTCATCATTGTACCCTCTCAAGTCGCGGAACCAGATCGGGTCAAGGGTATCGCCACCCCCGCCGTTGCCATCCAGATCCAGGAAATAACGCCCGACCGCCCAGTCCGGGACCCCATCCTGGTTGATGTCACCGCAACCATCGCCAATCCAGCTCGTCCCTGTGGCGAAGCACTCAAGGCTGAAAATCGCCTTAATCTTAATCGCCTCGGTCTGCCCGCTGCCACTCCCTGCCAGTTTGATGACGGTGAGGCCCGAGTTGACGCCCGCCGACAACGGGACGGTCGCGTCGGCCGGATCAACGAACACATCCGTCGGGCCGTCCCACACGAAGAAGTAGCTCTTCTTGTTGTCTGTCGGCCTGTCCGCACCCAGCAGGTCGGGGTTCGCGTCAAAACGGGCGGTCGGGAGCGCGGTCCCAAAATAGAAGGTATACACCAAGTCCTGGCCCGCGAACGACCCCGTCGTGGTCACCATAGTCGTGCTTGGCGAGGTGACCGTCCCGGTACCGGTACCGGGCATCCCGTGGTAGTCCGCATTGTTCGGCCCGATGGGCACCACCAAAACCTTCTGCGAGTCCTTCACGATGACGTAAAAGGTAATCTGCGTGATGCCGTTGTCCTTATCGGTCGCCTGCAAGGTGACCGTCCGCTGTTCCGCCGCCTCCGTAAAGGTGTGGGAAATCGTCCCTATTCCTGTGTACGTCGTCATGGTTGAGACGGGTGTCCCGTCGCCCCAATTCCAGATGAGGGTGATCCCCGCAGTGAGGTCATCCTGGACATCGGTCACGGTATACGAAAAGAGATACGGGATATCCACGGTCGCGATCGTATTCGTGGACCAAGCTATCGGAGATAAAATGACCGGGGGCTCGTTCTGCACACGGATATAACCGGCCAACGGTATCCCCGTGAAGGTCAGGTCAGGATCCCCAAGCTGTCCTGGCGCAATGCTCGGTGTGACCACGAAACCAGTGTTGAGGCTCGATGGCGTACCGTCGAAGACTGTATACCAAACTTGAAATTCCGTCAGCCCGGCACCTATGGTGATCGAGGACGGCACTTCGATACGCCCAGTGGGGGGAACCGTAGGCGGCGTGACCGTCAGGGTGACTTCGATCGGCTGGTGGAACGGCTGCGACAACCGCACCCAGAATGACTGGGCTCCGGCACTCTCAACGATTGTGTAGGACGAGGTATCAACTCTGACGGACGGAGCCGGCGTCGGCGGCACGACCAGGATCGGGAATGACACCGTACTGGAGATCGCGCCGTCCTTGTCAATCGCCTGCACCTCCACCAGCTGTTGGCCTGGAGCATCCACTGAATAGGTGAGCGAATAGAACCCCGCAGACCCTGTGCCGTTGGTCCATGTGCCCCCGCCGAACCGCCACCGCACCGTAAGACCCGCGTCAAGGTCCGCCTGGACATCGCTAACCGTGACGTTATACGTGAACGGCAACCCCTGTGGAACCGCGTCGTACGGCGCCACGGGTAGCGCGCTCGACATCGGGCTCGTGATGACCGGCGGCGCGTTCGTGACGTAGACCGGCCACTCATAGGCATCCAGGAACTGGGCAATGGCATTCGCCGTCCCCGCAATCGCCGGCGTAATCGTGATGCCTGTGCTGGCGGTGGCGGCCGTGCCGTCAAGGAACGTGACGTTGACCGGCACCATATTCGTCTTCTGCCCCATCGGGATCGTCACCGTGGTGGTCGAGAGGTCCAGGGTGAGACCCAGTTGGCTCAGTCCCGCAAGCTCCGCCGTCAAATTCACGGTCACGGGATCCACGCACGGATGCGAGAGGATGACCCACAGATCCGCCGACACGCCTTCAACATAACGGTAATTATCCATCCTAACGGACACGGATTCGTTCGGGGTCGGCGGGTCCACGGTCACCAAGAACGAAACCTCCGTGTAGATGCCCGGGCTGTCCTTGTCGTACACCCGGACCCACCCGGCCTTCGGCCCGGGGCTCAAGAACGTGTACGTCTCCACCCCGCTGAGCAGCGGGACCGACCCGGACGTCGAGTAGACCTGCGTGACTTGGGCCCCCTCCCCGAAGTACCAGATGGCGGTGATCCCGTCCTGAAGATCCGCCAGCACATCCTGGATAGTCCAGTTGAACGTGAACGGCGCCCCAACGACAGGGTTGACGCCCGGGTAGGTCAGCGAAATCGTCGGCAACACGTTCTTGATATAAACCGTACCCCATGTGGATTCAGTATAATACGCAGTGTTCGTCACCGTCGGGATCAGGTACGCGCCGATGGCCTCGCTGCTCGGCGTGCCGTCCAAGGGGTTGAAGTAATAGACCGCCGCCGACTCGAGCTGGCCTGCGAGAACCCGATACCCCCCGACAGGCGGCGCCAGCGAGATGTTATTCTCACCCGCGATGTTCTGCACATCTACCTGCACCCACACGTCATTCAGAGAGGCCTCCGAAAGCGCAATTTTAAACTGCCCCGCGTTCGGCGTGACCGTCTCGTTGATTTCGAGCGTGCTCATCAGATTCTGCGGGAAGATGATCTTCGCCGTCGGGTTCGGCGGCGGCGTCACCGCGATCAGATGCTTGATGGCGTTGGTGATCCCCGACTCGCCCGCAAACGGCACAGGGTTCTGCAGGAAGTCCGACTGCCGCTGCGCGAAAATCCGCGCCGGATTACCCAGCGGCGTATCCGACACCCCGCGGATGGGGAAGTCAATGTACGTCGCCCCGGCCGGGATCGTCACGTTCGCCGCGCCGTCAATCCCCGTCCCGATGATTTCGAGATACGTCGTATCCGGCGTCCAGACCTTGAGGACGACCGCCTCATTCGTCAGCGCGGCCCCCATCCCGATACGGCACGTCTTATTCTCCGATGCCTCGATGCTGGTCGGGCAGTTCAGCGCGACCCAGTCCAGCGTCGTAATTTTGAGACCCAGCGAGACCATGTTATAGTCCCACTGGCTGATGAATTCACCGGAGTCATTCGCACCCATCGGCTGATCATACTTCGCCGTGTCCACGCGCCACTGCACACCAACCAATGTCGTCACATGATAAATCAGGTAATCCCCCCCCAGGACCGTAAACGGGGTGACCGCGTTGCCGTCAATCAACAGCGGGGTCGCCATGTCGCCCGGCCGCACCGTGTACTCGAAATACAAGTCTGTGCGCGCCAAGTGGCTGAGCGGACCAGTATGGTCGATGTAGTCCCACGTCTTTAACTCCGCGTATGCGGCGGCGCCGCTCGTGCCGACCCGCATCTTGAGCGACGGGCGCGTGGGAATGGGGTTCGGGACATACTGATCCACCACAAACGGCCCCGCCAGGCGCACGCGAAACTGAACCGTGTCACCCGCGGCCAAGAACGTCTGCCCATTCACCGTGGGCGACACCACGCTGAAACCGATCACATCCCCAGGCGTCTGCGCCCGGGCCGTGGACGCACCCAACACCATCCCGCACGCCAGCAGCGGAACCGTCCACCTCTTAATTATTGCCTTCATACCTGTAGCACTCATCTTTTTTCTCCTGTCATTACGACTTTTTCTCACGTTGAGATTCTTTCCTCTATTATGCACCGGCGGACCACCCGCCCGCGCATCCCGAAATCCGTCACTCCTTCTTCCTCAGCGCCTCCGGCGTCCTCACGATCATCTCCCGAGGCGAGTCCAGCGCCTTCGCCTTCCCGGCTTTCACGGCTGCCAAGGCCTGTTGCTCCTCCATCATCCGTGCCTGGACCAGGGCATAACTCCCGTCCCGAACCTTTTGGGCAAACTCCTTCTGCTCCTGCTCAAGCGCCGCCAGCCGCGTCCACTCCTCATTCGCCGCCAGCACCTCCAGCAACGCATCCTCGTCGAGACCCTGCGGGTATGCCTCCCTCACGAGCTCCACGAGCTGTGTCATCTGCATTGAGGTCTCCCACCAAGCCCGCTCCGCCTTCACCTGCTTCTGACGCTCCTGCATCAGTTCCTCAAAATAGGCCGGGTCATTCGCGCGATACGTGTAGACCTCCGGCTTCTTCCTGCACCCGCACCCGCCGGAAAAAAGAAGACCACACCACAGCACCCCTACGGTGCAGCACCACCAACAGCCTTTCAAAAAGCCATTCCAACCACTCATAACAACACTATCCTTCATTATATTACCACAAAAAACACTTTGCCAAAGTTTTTGTATCATATCATGGTCGGGATGACGTTCACAAGTCAAAAATTCATCTTTTTTAAAAAAACTTTCACCCGCTCAAAAAACACAAAATCGAATGGTGGCGACACGATTGAGAAACCCAATCCCAAACGATCGGGTTTCCCGACGAAATGTCTTGAAGGGGGGAGGGGGAATAGGATACTGTATTCCTATTACGAAAGGAGACCTCATGATGAAAACGCCCACATCCATCCGTGAACACGTCAGGCGCGACCCGAACCTCTCGGCGTTCCGCCGAAAGGTTTACGACGCGCTCCTTGATGTCCCAAGAGGGAAGGTCACGACGTATGGGGCGCTTGCGCGTCGCATCGGGTGCGCGTCGGCACAGGCGGTCGGGGGGGCGTTGCGGCATAACCCGTTCGCGCCGGATGTCCCCTGCCACCGCGTGCTGGCATCCGACGGCAGCATCGGCGGATTCAGTGGCCACCGGGACGGGCCCGCCATCGCGCGTAAAATCGCGTACCTGCGCTCCGAAGGCATCGCGCTCGACTCCCACGGAAACCTCCTCAACCCCGCACAGAAAATGCCCGGGTAGGGTGCTGGGGAAATGCTCTTGTGTCCCTTTGGAGTACGGCAATCCCCCTTACGTACGGGGAATTTTTGTAGTCCTCTGGAGTGCGGCGGTTCGCCGCCGCTTTCCGTCGCGGGGGCTCGCCCCCGCGCGGGGACGATCGTAGGGGCGGACCCGTGTGTCCGCCCGGTCGCCGGTCACGCGACAGTCCCCCTTGTGCGAGGACAGAAGGGTAAATTCTACACGGACCCGTTTTTTCGTATTTTTTCGTATTTTTTAGTGTTGCATTTTTTCTGTTGCTTTTGACGTGGGGGTTAAGGTAATATTTTCTTTTGGACATCACTGGAGAGAATTATGGCATATCAGATTACAGACAAGTGCGTGGCGTGCGGGTTGTGCAAGGAGGCTTGCCCGACCGAGGCGATCAGCGAGGGGGCCCCCTGCTACACGATTGACGCGGATAAGTGCGTTGATTGCGGAGCGTGCGCGGGCGAGTGCCCGAGCGCGGCGATCGTCGCAGGCTAACGGATTAAGATTAAGTTGAGAAATTGAGAAGTTAAAAAGTTGAGAAGTTGAGGAATAGAAAAGTTGAAAAGTTGAGAAATCGAGAAGTAGAGAAGTTTAGAAATGGAGAACGCCTCGACTTTTAGATTTTTCAGTTTCTGAATTTCTCAACTTCTTAACTTTTTTATTTTTCTATTCCTCAACTTCTCAACTTTTCTACTTCTCTACTTCTTTCTATGCGTTACGCAATCGTATCCGATATTCACGCGAACCTGGGGGCGTGGAAGACCGCGCTGGCGGATATCGCGGATATGAGGGTGGACCGGATCGTCTGCCTGGGCGATGTCGTGGGGTATGGCGCGGAGCCGGTGGAGGTGTTGGAGTCGGTCCACCGCAAGGCGTTTGCGGTGCTGATGGGGAATCATGATGCGGCGGTCTGCGGGAAGATGGATCCGCAGGTGTTCACGTCGCGCGCGCGGCAGGCGGTGGAGCGTCACCGAGGGCAGGTGTCGGAGGCGGGTCTGCGCTGGCTGGCGCAGTTGCCGCTGGTGCTGAATGCGCCGGGGTTCCGTTGTGCGCACGGCGATTTCTCCGCGCCGGCGGCGTACCATTATATCCTCGATGCGGAGGAGGCGGTGCCGTCGTGGCGGGCGGTGGCGGAGCAGTTGCTGTTCGTCGGGCATACGCATTGCCAGGGCATTCATGTCGTCGGCAAGAGCGGGACGCCTCATGCGTTGCCGGCTGGCGATTTCACGCTGGAGCAGGGCAAGCGGTATATCGTCAATCCCGGGAGCATCGGGTATCCGCGCTCGCAGGAGGGGCGTTCGACGTACTGCATCTACGATGACCGTGCGCGGACGGTGATTTTCCGGAGTCTGCCGTTTGACCACGAGAGCTATGTCGCGTCGCTCCGCAACGCGGGGTTCGAGGTCGAGCCGTGGCTGGAGCGGCAGGAGGCGGCGCAGAGTGTCCCGGCGTTGCGAGAGCGTCTGTCGTTCGCGAAGCCGCTGGCGGAGCACCAGCATGCGCAACAGGTCAAGCGGGAGACGCGGATTTTCTCGCCGCGCTTCGTGCGGATGATTGTGACGCTACTGGTGCTGGGTCTGCTGGGAATTGCGGGGGGGGCGGTTTTCACGATGTTACATTTCCGTCATCAGGCGAGGTACCGTTCGCCGTCCGTTGTGATGGTGCCGGATTATGATCTCATGCCGTTGAACGCGTATCCGCTGGTGCCGCCGGACAAAAATCTGTTGCCGGAGTTTCCGTCCGTGATAGGGGGTGACAAGATTATTCCAGGATGGCGATACGGCACCAGCGACAAACAAAATTTGGGCATAGGAACAACGAATTATAATGGGGTAGCGGTACTCGACATTTGGTACTGGGATCGCCAGTCGTTTAGTTTAGAATCCCCCCTCATCTCTCTCGCAGGAACGCAGATACAATCGGTACGGATACGCGGACGTGTTTTTCATCCTGAGCACCCAGTCCTGTTTCTGCTTGTGACGTATGCGGAGAAGGACGACGGGACGCTGGAACAACTGGCGACCGATAATTTTGAAGTCCGTAACACGAGGGGGGAGCGACCCAACACATTCAGTATTAATCGTAAGGTCAATTTTTCAAAGCGTGTGACGCATCTTCAATTCCGTGCAGAGGCAAGGTTCAAGGGCGGACTAGTAATCGAGCAACCTGTCTTGACGGCGGAGGAAACGGTGAGGAGGGGAAGATGATTTGTTTTGTCATCGAATGACGCGAATGTTCGCGAATGTTTTTCTTATTTGTTTTATTCGCGATATTCGATGACAAAATGAAACGGAGGTTTTTTTTGACAGGATTACAGGATGACAGGATTTTTTATAAAAACCTTTGTGACCTTTGTGTCTTTGTGTGAGAAAAAAAACGGAGGATTTGTATGACAGGATTGCAGGGCGTTAGGAGGACGAGATGATTAAGTCGGTTGCGGATGAGGTGTGGGCGTTTGACTGCGAGTGGGTGCCGGACATCCAGGCGGGGCGGTTGCTGTACGGGTTGCCAGATGACGTGCCGCAGTCGGAGGTGTTGCGCGTGATGTGGGAGCAGGGCGGCGCGACGGAGGAAAACCCGATGCCGTTCCTGAAGACGCTGCTGTGCCGCGTGGTGTCGGTGGCGACGGTCATCCGGCGTGTGCAGCGCAATGGCGAGACGCAGTTGTTCCTGCAGGCGTTGCCGGAGAATCCCGATGATTCCGCACAGGCGCAGGACGAGGCGTACATCCTGCGGCGTTTCCTGCTGGACGGGCTGGCGGCGCGTAACCCGCAACTGGTGGGCTTCAACTCGCGCAACGCGGATTTGCGTATCCTCCTGCAACGCGCGTTCACGCACGGCGTTGACCTGAAGGCGATGGGCGAGCGGATAAACGCGAAGCCGTGGGAGAGCCGCGACGTTGACCTGATGGAGCTGGTCAGCGGGTTCGGAAAAAATTATGCGGTGTCGCTGAACGAGCTGGCGCGGTTGTCGGGCATCCCCGGGAAGATGAGCGTCGTGGGCGAGGATGTCTGCGGACTTTGGTATGGCGGTCGGGTCCGGGAAATAGTAAACTATAATTGTTACGACGCGCTGACGACGTACCTCGTCTGGCTGCGCATGGCGTTCGTGTCCGGGTTTTTCACGCCGGAGAAATACCGTGCGGAGCAGCGGCTGGTGCGGAGGCTGGTCGAGGAGCGCGCGCAGCGTCCGGACGGCGCGTTCCTGCTGGCGTACCTGGACGAGTGGAAGAGTCTGAAGCAGCGGACCGGGCAGGATGATGGTGTTTTTGAATGAGTTTATTGGACAATATTAATTCGCCGCAGGATGTGCGGGCGTTGGCGGCGGCGGACCTTCCGCAGCTCGCGCAGGATGTACGGACGGTCATCTTGGAGACCGTCAGCAGGAATGGCGGGCATCTGGCGTCGAACCTCGGCGCGGTCGAGCTGACCATCGCACTGTTGCGCGTGTTCACGCCGCCGGACGACCGCGTGGTGTGGGACGTGGGGCATCAGGCGTACACGTGGAAACTGCTCACCGGGCGGCGCGACCGCTTCCACACGCTGCGCCTGAAGGACGGCATCTCCGGTTTCGTGAAGCCCGGCGAAAGCCCGTGCGACGCGTTCATCGCCGGACACGCCGGCACCGCGCTCTCCGCCGCGCTCGGCATGGTCGCCGGGCGCGAACGCCAGCCGTGCGGCGGACACGTCGTCGCCGTCATCGGCGACGCCTCCATCACCAACGGCATCTCGCTCGAAGCGCTCAACAACCTGGAGGACGTGGGCGGGAAAGTCATCGTCATCCTGAACGACAACGAGATGTCCATCGCCCGGAACGTCGGCGCGTTCTCGCGCCGTCTCGGGCGGATGCTCACGAGCGTACGCTACAACCGCATCAAGGCCGCGGCCGAGGCCGCCGGGCACCGCCTCCGCATGACCGCCCTGCGCGGCATCTACCACCGCCTCGAACAGGCCGTCAAGAGCATCTGGCTGCAGAACGCATACTTCGAGGAGTTCGGGCTCCGCTACATCGGCCCCATTGACGGGCACGACTTCACCGCGCTGGAGAACGCGCTCCTCTCCGCCCGCGACGACAAACGCTCCGTGCTGATTCACGTCGGCACGCAGAAAGGGCGCGGATTCAAGCCCGCCGAGCGGACCCCGAGCCAGTGGCACGGCGTCGGCGCGTTCGACCTCGACACCCCCCCCCACCTCCCCGCAAGCACACACGCCACCTACTCGCAAATCATGGGCGAGACCCTCACCGCGTTGGCGGAGCGCGACGACACGATCGTCGCCATCACCGCCGCGATGTGCGCTGGCACGGGCCTCGACCCGTTCGCCCGGCGTTTCCCCAAACGCTTCTTCGACGTCGGCATCTGCGAGGCGCACGCCGTGGTGTTCGCCGCCGGCCTCGCCGTGAGCGGCTACCGCCCCGTGCTTGCGGTGTACGCCACGTTCCTGCAACGCGCGGTGGACTGCATCATGCACGACGTATGCCTGCAGAACCTCCCCGTGGTGTTCTGCATTGACCGGGGGGGGGTGGTCGGGAGCGACGGCCCCACGCACCACGGCATCTACGACATCCCCATGCTGCGCTGCCTCCCCAACCTCATCATGATGCAGCCCGCCGACAACGCCGAGCTGTCCGCGATGCTGAAGACCGCGCTGGCGCACAAGGGGGGGCCCGTCGCCATCCGCTACCCGCGCGAGCCGGGCCCCCCCGTTGACGTGCCGCCGCCCGAGGGGGCCCCCCTGCTGACCATCGGCAAGGCGCAGGTGGTGGTAGCGGCTCGCGAGGACGCTCGCCCTCCAGTGGGGGGGGAGGCGATACAGGGGGGAGGCAAGTGGAGGGCGAGCGTCCTCGCGAGCCGCTACAGGTGGAGGGCGAGCTTCGGCACTCCGTGCCTCCTCGCGAGCCGGAAGGGAGGGGGGCGGTCTGGCTGTGGGCGCTTGGCGACATGATCCCGTTGGCGGGGGAGGTCGCGGCGTTGCTGACGGCAAGGGGGGTCCCGGCAGGGGTCGTGAACGCGCGGTTCATCAAGCCGCTGGACATTGACCTGCTCACGGCGCAAGCGGCAGGGGGGGCCCGGATGTTCATCACCTTGGAGAACGGCGCGGTCACGGGGGGATTCGGCTCCGCCGTGCGCGAGGCCCTGGGGGGGGCCGGCATCCACCTGCCCGTGCGGACGTTCGGCTGGCCCGACGCATTCATGCCGCACGGTACAACCCGGCAGTTGCTGGAGGAGGCCGGGCTGACGGCAGAAAAAATAATGAAGGCGTTGTTGTAACCCTACCTTGCGTGCCCAGCCTCTGAGCTGACCGTCCTGCCGAGTGCGGTGAGACGTTCGCAGACGCGGCGGAAACTGGCTTCGCCTTCTTCGTCCACGCTCGGCTTGTTGGGGTAGAGCTGATACAGCCGGCGGTATTTCGCGGGGGTGATATTGGGCATGAAGATGTTCGCGCCGCAACACATCATGCGGTCGCGTCCGCCCGGCTCCAGCGCGTCGAACGCGGTCGTCGCGGGGATGTGCGCGTGCGGGTTCAGGATGCGGAGCAGGGCCATGGCCGCATAATAGACGGTGCGGT
>Ga0099364_10005862_pt1 | contig 18065 bp, 20 predicted proteins | sample TergutTh196P3_FD_73070 | JGI IMG/M metagenome (GOLD analysis project Ga0099364, IMG submission 73070) | Microcerotermes parvus P3 segment gut microbial communities from Pointe-Noire, Republic of the Congo - Th196 P3 | ecosystem: Host-associated > Arthropoda: Insects > Digestive system > Gut ...
AAACTTTCACTTTTTTTGAAAGTTTTTCTAAAAAGTACTAGACTTTATTTTCAAAGTCTAGTATATTATAGTTATAAGGGATAAACAAAGGGGCTTGAGCCCCTTGTCCCTAGGAAAAATAACAGGGTCTATAAGACCCGAAAAATGGATGGGTGTAGATATGGAAAAAAAGGTATTTGAAATTGGAAAAATCTACGGGCGCAAAGGTATAGGATTTGTGAAGGTGCTTGCAATAGCAAAAGGGCGTGTGCATTATGTAAGAGTAACAGCGGGCGATAGTGCATTTAGGCAGTGGGATAATGACGTGCCAAAGAGCGCAAAGATCGAAGAGCATAATATCACGGTTGTTAATAAAGTCGTGGATGTACGGAACGATGGTACAGATTTTTATTTTGCGGATGCGTTCAAATTTAAAAAATGTTTTATCAATGCAGGTATGCTTATTGATGAACAAAAATACTTTGACGATATTAGAGCGGAAAAAGAAGCAAAGGAAAAAAAGGAAAAAGAAGCAGAGGATGCCATTAAGGCTTCACCATTATATAAGTTTGCTGAGAGCATTGATTGGACAGATTTATTTGCTACATTAAGAAAATGGGTTGGTGATGAAGAAGTACAATTTGAAATTCCCGTTCTTAAAATAAATAAAAATTCTGCCAGAGTGTTTCCTAAATGGGAAGTAGTTAATTTCAAGACTGAGCGGTTAGGCATTTTTGGAAGGTTGTTAGATGAAGTAACAATAGAACCCTTCTATTCGAATATATTAGACGATGAAGGAGAGTATATATATACATGTACTATACACATACACTATACTCAAAAAAAGGGTGGTTCTAACAGTATGGAATTAGGACGGGCGACTTACAAAAACGGCGTTTGGACATATGACTGGATGTAAAGGCACTCTGGTGAGTTCGGAGTAGGTTCGATCCCTGCTCTGCTTTATAGTCGCGTATGCGATAAAAAATTATTGTTGGGGGATAGGAAAATGAAAGGATGGGAAAAAACAGAGTATGGTTATACTATACAAAGGCAAAGGGGTGGAAAACCAGATGCTGTCACAATTTATTTGGGTACCAAACCCATTGCGGAAAGATCGTTAAAAAATATCAAAGATAGCGGTCTGTTAATTGGTGTCATCACTTATAAGAGTGAAACACTTAAACTTGGATCGAAGGGTCTGGAAAGACGAACTAAATGAAAAAAACATTTGGCTTTTTAAGCCTTGCAAACACAGTTGTATGACTTTGTTATCAAAAAAGGATGGGGGATAAAAATATGAAGGTTATTCATATACCTGCACAATCAAACATATCGGTAAAAGACATGGAGTTTACCGATATTATTAAAAAAACAATCTCTGGACATGTGGAATGTTTAGGGAGTGATTACTTATCTGATAATATATTACTATTGGCGGACGAAGACGGCGCGGTGGCGTTGAATAGGGTGCATAATGATTTTGCATCTTTTTTAAGCGGTTCGGATGTTTACGGTGATTGTTTTATCGTACACAAAAAAAACGGATTTATTGACGTTGACTGCAATGTCAACGAGATAGTCGCTGATGCTTTTGTTGACTTCTATACAGAAAGAAACGGAGCCAGACTATGAAAAAGACTAAAAAAATAGAAGACACGCAATTCAACAATTGGATCCGCATGTGCCGAAAATCGGCGTGGTATTTTGCGAAAAAATACGCCATGGAATATGCGGATGTTGAGGCGCAATCGTTTTTGATATATGTTAGAGCGTTGGAGAAATGGGACTCAAAAAAATCATCGTTTTCAACGCATTTAACTGTCCAATTGCGTGCGCTCGGTGATTATTGTAAAAAGGTGAAAAAGGAATACCACGCAGATCCAGATACACTTTGTGAAGATGGATCATCTTTTTACTTTGATAGTATTGAAGGCAGTCCTGCACTCCCTTCTTTGGTTGAGTTTTTGCAAGCAGCATCTACATGTGTGTCAAAAGATGTACACTCTGTATTAGAATGGTTACTCTACAGACAGTGGGACTTTGATAGATATTTGAAGCCCTCTGTTAATGTTATTGTGCGTATATCCAAAAAAGAGTGGGGTTGGACGAAAGAGCGCGCAATTGCTGCGTGGGAAGAATTAGGCAATTGTTGGATGAATGGAACATTGGCGGAGTTTGCTCTATAATAGAGTATATCTCCAGCGTTCCCCGACAATGGTGGGTTTTGGGGGTATAGTTAAAAAACTATACCCTCCTTTTTTATTTTTAGGAAAAAGGATAAAAAATGGTAGAGTTTGACGGCGATTACTTTTTAGTTAAGGTTCATGGAGTACAGAGAGCCAATATTCAAATAATAGCAAATAATTCAAAGAGATCGTCAATGTATTCAGCCAAAGAAGGGATGTGGTACATCGCTGCTACAAAAGCAAACGCGCGTGCATTAGATGAATTAGGCTTAGATTTTGCTCCAAGCGCAATGCACTTTTTAGACAGTAAGAAAAAAGAGGATAGTTATAATTCTTATGTCACACCTGTTTTCGATTATTCGATATTAGCAAAAGATTTGTACCCGTTTCAGAAAGAGGGTGTGGAATGGTTACATAGTCCTGGTAATAAGTTATTGTCTGATTCGATGGGTTTGGGAAAAACAATACAAGTCGCTGCCCTTTTTCGATATGCTCCTGAACTTTTACCTGCTTTAGTCGTCTGTCCAGCATCGCTAAAATTAAATTGGCAGAGAGAAATTGAGGCATTATCGGGAGTAAAGGCTCAAGTTATATATGGACGTACTCCGTATGAAATAAAAGGACTATTAGAAAAATATCCCGTTGTTATAACAAACTATGATATATTAGGCATAGAGGATAAGGAAGCAAAAAAGATAGAAGAAGAAAGAATTGCGGAACTAAAGGCAGCAAATAAACCCTATAGAAAAAAAGAAGTAGAAGTGAACGGCTGGTGTGATGTTTTTTCGGAGTTACCTTTCAATTCAATTATAGCAGACGAAGTACAATTTATTGCAGAACCATCAAATATTCGTACCCGTGCGCTTTCAAAGATATGTAAAAATAGAAGCAGTGCCAAACGCATTTTTCTATCAGGTACCCCATATGAAAATCGGACTTCACAATTTTTCACATGCCTTAATTTAATCGCGCCTATAGTTTTTCCCAATCGTTGGCGGTTTTTGATGAATTTTTGCGATCCTAAAAAAGACCGCTGGGGATGGAAGTTTGACGGATTAACAAACGGTAAACAGTTGCACAATCTAGTGAAGCCTTTAATGCTACGCCGCTTGAAAGAGGATGTATTGACGCAATTGCCACCCAAACAAAAGTTTGTAGTTCCGATGGAATTAAATCAAAATTACTTAAAGGATTATAGAGCAGCAGAGGACACATTTACCAGAGGCTTGGAAACAGGTGTCCATAAATCCTTTAGTGAAATGAAAGTGGAAGCATATAAAGCCAAACGGGATGCCGTTATACAGTGGATTAAAGATTATTTAAATACTGCTACAAATAAAAAATTAGTGGTCTTTTTTTGGCATAAGAAAGTACTAGACGATTTAAAAAATGAGTTTGATTACTGCTCTGTTTCGTTATCTGGAAGCACACCACAAACGCAACGACAAAAGGTAGTAGACCAATTCCAGACGGATCCAAAGGTCTTTTTATTCCTTGGGCAGTTAGAAGCGAGTGGTGTGGGTATAACACTAACGGCGGCGGCTGCTACCTGTTTTGTAGAGTTTGGAGAGAGTGCGGGACAGCACGCGCAGGGCGAAGATCGTGTCCATAGGATAACGCAAAAGGCTGATTCTGTATTTGCGTATTATCTTATTGCGCCGGATACAATTGAAGAGGATATTATGGATACACTTACTACTAGAAATAAAAACCAAAAGACCGTATTGGACGGGAAAGAGGACGAAGCCTTTTTTGGTGAAACAATAGAGGACTTTAAGAGTGGTATTTTGGCGGCTTATAAGCGCAGAAAGTGCTTATAGTTATTCAGTTTAAAAAATCTATAATATATTATATGTTTAGAATAGGGTGTTATATAAAATGAACGTGGAAAAAATGATTGATTATCGTCTGCATGGAAATAATGGAAACTTTGGACAGTCTATAGACGATATATTTAGTAAAGTAAATATTGACGACACTCTAGTATTATTTGACGTAGATTATTATATTGGACAGACAATGGAATGTGCAGAGTTTCCGACATTTCCCAAATATCCGAACTACGCGCTAAAAACACTTCAATCATATGCCGATAAAAAAAACATCTTTAATTACTGCTATACCAGAGGCGAGGCAATAGACATATACGGAATGGGTGGCGATCTGCTCGGTGATAAAAAATATATCTTATCCTGTCTGTACGATAATAACATGGATCTTTTTATTCAATCTTCTTACTACAAAGGCATAAAAGATGATATAATAGCAATTGGCGGATCCAATAATCACATATCGGGTGAATACGATTATGTGATGATAATTTCAAAAGGGGTTGCTTTTATAAAGTTCACAGACGGCTGCCCTAATAAGTGTGGGTTTTGTTGCTGCCGACATAGACCATGGATGGTTAGAAAAACAGATTTTTCCGATGAAGAGTATATTAAGTTGAAGACAGTTTCTAAAGTTGTTATCTTAGATGAAAACATCGGATTAAAACTGTTTCGTTTTCACGATGTTATAAATAGGATTTTGCAATTAAAGAATGTTAAAAATGTGGAAATAACAAACGGGCTTGATTATCGCTTCGTATTAGCAAACGAGCGCAATAGTACATCGTATGTTAAATTAAAAGAGAGCGGAAAATTGACGGCTATGTTTGCTTATGATGGAAGTATTAACGCATTAGCAGAAAAATGTTATGATGGTAGATATTATGTATGTATATATTCACTTTACGGCAATATGAAATATAAGAATAAATTTGAAATGGTTAGAGATTTGTATTATAACATTGCATTAAAATCAAGAGATGATAGCCACACAGATCCACAATTAAGATACCCTGCATTAAATAATAAAGAAGTCACCACATGGCTTCAGCAGTTTAGTCAAGGGAATATTATATCACGTTATAAGTTTGCTAAAAAATTGGCATATCATTGTACAGGTGATGAAATATTTAATGAGAAGTCCGTTGAGGTTGTTTCTAGTAATTTTGTAAGCGATTATTTTTCTACCGAGTTTGAGGCAGGTAGGGAAAATAAAACGCATAATGTTGAATATATGTTAAGTATGGGGGTTCATTGGACTTTGTGTGCCTCTTTTTTGCTCAATCACGGTAGGATGATTAGTAGGCAGGTCTGTGAGTATTTGGAAATAGAAGATGCGCGATTGTTAGACACTGCTCTTTTTATCGAAAATGCTAAGGTAAGAACGCCAACGATCTATGATTCTTTCGGAACGTATATGTTAAAGGAAATGGACGAAGTTGGGAAGTCTATAAATAGATTAAGAGGGGGTATTTTAGATGGTTGAGAATAAAAAATCTATAATAAATTACTATGGAGTCAGTTTTTTTCACCCACTATGGATTGTGTTATCTTTAGTCGGGGGTTTTTTAGGGGGGCTTGTGTTTGCTTTATTTTTTGGGGGTTTTTTGTGACCGAGGGTAGCAGTAAATGAAAGACATTTATTTGAACGTACTAGAGCAATTAAAAATAATCCCCAATTTCTTCGTATCAGAAGAATATTGGGAAGCCATGGGATGGGATGTTGTGGTAATAAAAAGCGGTGTTAATATGGTCGGTGACTCTTCGAAGATTTTGACCGTAGTAGATACATTAGGCGATAAAAAATTGCCGTCAATCCGCGTAGATTTTCGTGAATATAAAAATGATATTGTAGCAGAGGATTACACCTTGTTAGGCACCCATCCATTTGAGTATTCCTTTTGTAAACCGCGCTCAATGCCTGTTCCTCAGCATTACGATTTTTGTGATAGACAATATATTTATAATCCATCGAACTATATAGATTTAAATAAACCGCAATTCAAGTTATTGCGGAAAAATATAAAAGTGGCACAAGCCGATGCAGGTGAGTGTCTAATTATCGGAGAACCAGAAAAACCAGAAGACGTAAAAATTGATGAATTATTAGCACAATGGATGTGTTCCGTAGAGAATAGAAAATGGTACGATCCACAGGGATTTCTTTCATCTGTTTTTAAATGCCAGAGCCTTTTTTTAATTGGTGAAAAGACCCGTAAAACCTACGCGCTTTTGGTGTATGATACTAATTGGAAATATATAAATCTCAGAGGGTGTTTAACTATTCCCAACATAAGAGGGTTGTCGGAAACCGCGCGTATTAGATTTTTTCAAGAGATGTACAAAATATATGGACATAAAGAAATAAATGACGGCGGTGATTTGGGAATAAAGGGTCTTCGATTTTTTAAAGAAAGATTACTCCCAGATTATATCTATGCTATTTATTCTTCAAGAGGGGCTTCAAATGTATAAGGAAATGAAGACGAGTGAAATGTATGCTGCATTGTGCGATAACGCTTCTAATTGGGCAGATGCCTTTATGGAAATAATGGAGAACGAAAAACCTACGCGTGGTATAATGCTGACATGGTTTGCAAATGCTATAGAAGTATCGTGGGATTATAGAAAAAAGAAAGAGGGGGTGTAAAAATGTTTTATAAGACGATAGAAAGAGTATTGAACGCTGGTTTACGCTATGCTAGAGTAAAGGCATATAGTCCATGGAACCAACGCAAGCCGGACAATAGACAATTATCAACGGCTTATTTGATAAGCCGTTTGAATGAAGAGGTATGTGAGTTAGAAGAAGCATATCAAAAAATGTTGGTTGCAGAGCGTGATCGTAAAGGCAGCGAAAAAGATCGTTGTTTAGAAGCGATAGAAATAGCAATGGAAGCGGGCGATGTTATTAACTTTGCTTCGATGATTTGCGACAATATAGAGTTTGGTAATTTTAAATAAAATATAAAGGCGGTTAAAAATGACTATCAAAAGAACGGATTTGCTGGACGTACTAAAGCAGTGTATGCCTGGCGTAGAAAGTGGAAATGTATCCCTAGAAGGTGCGGATACATTTATTTTTTCTGGTGGGCATGTCTACACCTACAATGACATTATGTCGGTACGAGTGCCCATCGTAGAAACGGGATTGATTGAGGAACCGATTGAGTCAACAGTGCGTGCAAACGAGTTTTTCAACACAATCAATAAAATGTCTGGTGAAGAAATAAAAGCCACTTGCGCCGATGGAAAGTTGGTGTTAAAAAGTGGTAAGGCAAAAATCGAACTAAACCAAATAGAGTTCGATTTTAAAGCACGTCTTGCCAATGTCGATGCGGTTGATGAAGAATGGATAGAAGTGCCTAAAGACTTTCAAATGGCTTTAGGACTTTGTAAAATGTCATGTAACCGTTCTTCACTGTCTGGTATTATTTTTAAAGATGATACCGTTGTATCTACAGACGGCTGGCAAATAAACAAATGCCTACTTCCCAGCGCAAAACTTCCATTGGTTTGGATAAGCGATCCAGCAGTAAATGAGATTTTGAAGTTGGTGGGTTTGAAGTACCTCTGTCTAAAAAAGAGTTGGATTCATTTTAAAACAGAAAATGGTTGTGTTTTTTCTGTTAAAACACTTCAAGCAGAGAAATGGCCATTAAGTAAAATAATAGGCTTATTAGATGCGCATAAGCAAGAAGAAGGCGATATCACAGGCGTTTTTCCAAAAGAATTATTTGCCGCTATTGATCGTGCTTCATCTTTTTCTATGGACATGGAAGACTACGAAACTGTACAATTAACATTATCTAAAAAACACATCAGCGTATTTGCGCAGCGCACCGCTGGCAAGTACAGAGAAAATGTCGATTGGGAACCAGACACAGCACCCGATATTGACGATTTTGTCTTAAATGTATCATCTATGATGATGAGCCATGCGGCAAAAAGATCGATGAAGTTCTATATTCACGCAGCAGAAAAAGGTGGAAAGAAGACAAACAGACTAATCTTTACAGGTGATTTTTCCGTGCATGTGTTGAGTACCTTCCAATCAAAAGAAGTAGAGTAGTTTTTAAAAAAGCGGGTGCTTCCAGCCCCTGCTTTTTCTTCAAAGGGGTTTTATTTTGTTTTTGACAGAAATAGATTTGAATATTATACGCGGTGACGAGAGTCCAAAGAAAAACACAAATATAATTCACACATGTAGCCAATGTAGCAAAACCCGCGATTGTATCAATTCCAAAATCCCAGTATATGGTAGAGGTACGAAAAAAATACTGCTTGTATTAGATAGCCCTAGTGAAAGTGAAGACAAAATGGGCTTTCCGTGGAGAGGTGCATATGGGCAGGTCTACCGTGAAGAAATAGAAGAATTAACGGGAATTGATTTTGAAAAGGATTGTTGGACTGTTTACGCGGTGCGGTGCAGGGGCAAAGTGAATAGTTTATCTGTGGGAGCGTGCAGAGAGCGACTACATGCCGATATACAAAACCTAGACCCACGCGTGATTATTCCTTTTGGATATTGGGCTACGATGGGAGTATCTGGTGATATTTTAAATAATAAAACATCGGGAAATGGGACAACGGATTGGGCGGGTGAAGTAATACCCGATCAGCGTTTTCAAAAGTGGATACTACCTACATGGGAACCGTTTTGGTCAAATGTACTTGATGACACCAAACAAGACACGATCTATATTAGACAAACTGTTGACTGCTTTACGAAAGCATTAGATTTATTAAATACACCTATAAAAAAGAGAAACGACGAAAAAAGAATAAAAGTAATAGAAAACGAAAATAGAGTTATAACGGCTTTAGAAAATCTAATAAAAGCACCACCAGAGTACATGGCATTTGATTATGAAACAACGGGTAGAAAGCCCTATAGAAAGTGTCACCGTATATATTCGGCGGCATTGTCCGATGGACTGGTGTCTTACGCGTTCCCTTTTTTTGATACGGACAATTTTAGACAGACGTGGAAAAAATTAATGAGGCATCGTAGTATAAAATGGATAGCCCATAATGCAAAGTTTGAATGGATATGGACAAAGGCTATCTTGGGTTATTTTCCACGCAATCTCGAAGCGGATACTATGTTAATGTCGAAGGTATATAATAATCAAAGGCGCGTAGGATTAAAGCCTTTAGTGTATTGTAATTATGGCGTTGCTGGATATGACGATAGTATAGACCGATATTTGGAAACGCCTAAAAAAGAAACAAGGGTATATGGTGCTAATGGATTTAATCTTATCGAACAGGCACCGATGGACATGGTGCTTAAATATAACGCTTTTGACCCGTTATATACATATTGGCTATACGAAACACTAAAAGAAAAAATGACGAAGAAACAAGAAAAAGCATGGCGGTTTTTTTCTCAATCGTCTGTACACTTAGCCATAGCAGAAACAAATGGCATGTATGTTGATACAGTAGGCGTTGAGCGTGAAAAAAAGGATATAGAAAAAACACAAAACCTTTTATTAAAAGACATAGTAGAAGAAGCAGAAAAACAGGGATGGGATAAGCAGCACACTTTTAGACCATCGGCGGCTGCCGATATACAGCATTTAATATTTAACATTATGGACTACGAACCTATATCTAGTACAAAAACGGGTGCCTCTACAGATAAGGTATCACTAGAAAAAATCAACGAACCTATTGTTAAAAAAATACTAGATTGGAAAAAATATGATAAGTTAGCAGGTACTTATTTAGACGGTGTTATGAGAGAGGTCACTAACAAAAGAATACACCCGTTTTTCAATCTGCATACCGTTATCACATATCGGTCAAGTAGCGATAGTCCAAACTTTCAAAACTTTCCAAAACGTGACAAGGCAGTTAGTCGTATAATACGCAGTTTATTGAAACCATACCCTGGGCATAAATTAGTGGAATACGATTACAAAGGGATAGAGGTTGCCATTTCTACGGTTTATAATCGTGACCCCAATTTAATTAAATATGTTACCGATGCGTCAACAGACATGCACCGCGATTGTGGAGAAGAATTATTTATGTTTAAGCGTGGGGAGTTATCTGGCTATGATAGAGGTATAGCAAAAAATAAGTTTGTCTTTCCTGAGTTTTACGGGAGTTGGTATGAAGAATGTGCGAAAAATCTATGGGATTCATGTTCAAAGGAAGCCAAAGAAAATCTAAAAAACAATGGAGTACGTCACTTAACCGATTATATAGAGTTTGTTAAACAGATAGAGAAAGATTTTTGGGATAATCGTTTTCCAGTGTACAAGCAGTGGAAAAAGGATATTTATAAACAATATTTGAAAAAGGGATTTATTGAAACGCATTTGGGATTTAGGTTTTACGGACATATGAAAAAGAACGATGTGTGTAACTATCAAACACAAGGCACCGCGTTCCATTGTTTGCTTAGGACTTTTTCTAAACTTTCCGAGCATATAACACGCGATAGGCTTCAATCTAGGGTGATGGGACAAATACATGACTCTGTTATAGTGTCTGTCCACCCCGATGAAGAACCATATATAGATTATATTATGTGGAACGAGGGATGTAAAAAGATAGTAGAAGACTGGAAATGGATAACTGTACCGTTGCAGATAGAAAAAAGCGTTTCACCAGTAGATGGCAGTTGGGCAGAGATAGTTGAAGCCGGATTACTTGATGACAAAGTTCCTATAATAAAAGTATGGAAAGACTAAAAAAATAAAAGGATGGATTTTAAAATGGGAAAGAAAACAGAATTATACAGACGATATAGACCCGAAACATATGACGATATGGTGGGCAATGAAGCGGCGATTAAAAGCCTAAAAGCGGAACTAGAGAATGGTAGCCGTGTTTTTCTTTTACATGGTGACGCTGGATGTGGAAAGACGACATTGGCGCGGATATGCGCAAAGGAACTGGGTGCAGGTGAATTAACTATTCATGAAATAAATTCAGCCTCTAATAGAGGTATAGATACAGCGCGTGAAATAATGGAACAAATGCGCTATAATCCTTCTGATGGTGAAGCGGTTGTCTATATCCTAGATGAGATGCACATGCAGACAGCAGCGGCTATGAACGCACTTCTAAAGCCATTAGAAGACACGCCCAGTCATGTTTATTTTTTCCTTTGCACTACCGATCCAAATAAACTTATCGCGCCTTTAAGGTCTAGGTGTTCATCGGTCGCCTTAAAGCCATTGAACGAAGATCAAATGATGTTTTTGTTAAAACGCACCGCACGCGCAGAAAAAAGAAAAATAGGCGCGGATATACTAGAAAGAATTGTTGAAATGTCTAACGGTGGAAGCCGTAAAGCGTTGAAACTTTTGGGTAAGGTTTTATTTTTAGAAGACGAAGCCGATCAAAAAGATGCGTTAAGAGTAGACGATGCAAGCGATACACCAGAAACTATCGAACTTTGTCGCGCTCTTATGAACGAAAAAAGTAGATGGAAAGACATAGCACCGCTTATTAAAGCGATGGATTGGAGCGATAGCGAGAAAGTGCGATATGCAATTATGGGATATGCTTCAGCCACTTTACTTTCTGGGCGCGTAGTTCCTAGGGCGGTTGGAATGCTTGAGTGTTTTTCTGAAAATACATTTTATACGGGAAAAAACGGGATAGTGCTTGGATGTCTTCAATTATTATCGGGTGAATAAAATCTATAATAAGATATAGACTTTAAAAAAAAGGGGTTAATATATGGCTACAAAACAGGAATCAGTTACTAAAAAACAAAAAGACACAATCGTATTGGACGTGGAAAAAGACCTGCTAATCAACAAACATAGCCTTGATGCCGAGTGCGTTTCACAACCTTCGTATTATTTTCGATATGCGGAAGCAGCACAGCAAGCCAAACACAGAGTAGGTGAATTAGAAGACCGATTGAAACTAATCATCGCAGAACAAAACATTGCAATTAGAAACGATTTTATCACACAAGGCACGAAGTTCACAGAGAGTGTTATTGACGCAGAACTAACAAAAGACACAAAATGTATGGAAGCACGCGCGTTATTAAGACATGCACAAAAGGAAGCGGCTACTCTAGCAGTAGCAGTTTCTGCGTTTGACCATCGCAGATCAAGTCTGGACAACCTAGTAAAACTATACAATAGCGGTTATTGGGCACAGCCATCTGGAAGCCGTGAAACAGGCAACGATCGTACCCAGCAAGAGATACGGCGCGGATTAAGTAAAGGAAAAAGACAAGCGCCAGACCCAGACGAAGACGAAGACGAAGAATAACTTGTCAAGTTATAAATATATCAATAAAAAGGGAGCCGTAAATTATGGCAATGAAAAAAAAGAAGGGCAATAAAAGCCTTTCCAAACGGTACCAAACATCATACGCAAGTAAAGACCAGGGCGGTGGTGGAAATGGTATTTTTAAATGGCGTGAGTTGGAACATGATGTAAAGTTTTATCAACCGCCTACTGGACGTGGTAGAATAAATATTATACCCTACACTATTCAAACCAAAAACCATCCACTTGTTAAAAAGGGAGAATTCGAGATCGGTGATATGGACTATGTAATGGACATATGGTCACACCGTATGGTCGGTCCCAGTGGCTCGTCCGTTCTTTGTTTGAAAAAAACATTTGGCAAACCCTGCCCTATTTGTGAACAGGCAGAGTCACTAAAGAAGAACGGGAAAGAAAAAGAAGCAGGTGAATTAAAGGCTTCGCGCAGATGTTTTTATAACATCGAAGACTTAAAAAAGCCTGGGGAACTTATGGTTTTTGAAGTAAGCCATTTCCTTTTTGAAAAAGAACTTATAGACGAAGCCCGCGGTGAAGACAACGATGAAGGATTTATTGAATTTGCCGATCCAGAGCATGGCAAAGAGATAAAGTTCCGTGTGCAGAAAATATCAAGAGGCGGTTTTGAATTCAACGAGTTTAAATCTTTTTCTTTCCAGGAACGTGACGAGCCAATAGACGAAGACCTGTTGGCACAGGCAATTTCTTTTGATGCAATTATGCCTATACCGTCCTATGACGATGTACAAAAGATATTATTTGGAGCAGACGAAGACGAAGAAGACGAAGCACCGCCAAAGAAGAAAAAGCCTGTTAAAAAGTCTGTTGACGAAGAAGACGAAGAAGACGAAGAAGACGAAGAAGACGAAGAAGACGAAGAAGACGAAGAAGACGAAGAAGACGAAGAAGACGAAGAAGAAGCACCGCCAAAGAAAAAACCGTCAAAGGCACCGCCAAAGAAAAAAGTTGTAGACGAAGACGAAGACGAAGAAGACGAAGCACCGCCAAAGAAAAAACCAACTAAAACAGGGGGTGGCGGCAAATGTCCGTTTGGGCATAGGTTTGGAGCCGATTGTGACAAAAACGACGATTGTGACGATTGCGACAAATGGTCTGATTGTGTCAACGCTAGTTAAAAAATAAAAATAACCGCGCAAATAATAAAAAGCGCGGTTATTTTAAATAAACAAAAGGATAGGAAAAATGGGAAGCAGTGCAAAAGAGTTAAAAAATAATTACATGACATTTAAACAAGCATGTGAATATTTTAAAAAAAGAAGGCAGCCGATAAGTAAAGCATGGATATATCAGATAGGCGCAAAAGAGGGATTTATTGAAGGTGACAGCCATCCATATCTTTTTCACAAAGGTAGGATGAAAGATTATATAGATCGTATACAAAAGTTACCAAAAGCAGGATGGCTACCTGTACCTATTGCCGCTAAAAAAGCAGGGACAATACCAATGAATATCTATTGGTGGATAAAAAATGGAAAATTAGAAACTAAAATAGCAGGTGCCGGAAAGGGGTCACTATATGTCCGTTATAAAAGTGTCAAGTCCCTTGTTGAAAGTGGACGTGGAAAAAATAAAGCGAGTAGTAAAGAGAGGACAAAAGATGAAAAAAAATAAAACAGTGTACTTTAGCACAGGATGTGAAGTTTTAGATATGGTGGTGGGTGGTGCCGCGGATGTATATGGTTTTCCATCAGGAAAATTTATCAATATAGTAGGTGATAAGAGCGCCGGAAAAACCTTTTTAGCGAACGAGATAATAGCGGCAGCATATCACCGTTATGGTTCAAAAAACTTTCGTTGGATGTATGATGATTGCGAAAGCGGTTATAGTTTTGATACAAAGTCGATGTATGGCGTAGATATTATCACTAAAGATAGTACACGCAGCGAAACAATTGAACAAGCATTTTGTAATATATCAGACTTTGCAGAAAGCCTTACCAAAGGTCAATTTGGTGTTTATGTTTTAGATAGTCTTGATGGACTATCTAGCATAGAAGCAGAGAAACAGGCAACCGCACGAATAAAGGCACATAAAGCCAATAAGGAATATAATGAAGGGTCTTATAATATGGGTAAGCCTAGATATTTGAGTCGTGAGTTTTTTCCGCAATTGTGTTCGGTTATTCAAGATAAAAATATACTCGTAATTATTATTTCACAGGTGCGTGAAAATATAGATATGTTTTCGTTTGAAAAATATAAGCGCAATGGGGGCAAGGCTTTAGATTTTTATGCGCACACTGTTTTATGGCTTGCTACTATGAAAAAGATACAAAAAAAGGGTAGAAGTGTGGGCGTGGTAGTAAAGGCAAAGGTAACTAAAAGTAAAACCCCCCGACCTTTTAGAGAGTGTTTATTTAGTCTGCTCTTTGATTATGGTTTGGACAATATAGGAACCTGTTTGGATTTTCTTTTTGATCTACGCACGGACAAGGGTGAATTGACCCCTGCTTCTAAAGCAATCAGTTGGGGTGCAGAGGGAGCCGGCGAAAAACCAAACGTGGCAAAGGTAAAAAAATGGATAAGCACCAAAACAGTTTCTGTGTCAAAAGGTAACAGTAAAACAAAAGAAATAAATGCACTGGAACATTTTAAAAACCTGTATGAGCGCGTAAATTTAGAAAATATGCTGGACTTTATTGAAAAAGAAACGGAGTTGAAAAAAGAGTACCAAAAAGAGTTCGGAGCCGCTGGTGGTGGGGTTTTTAACCGCGATAATTTAATAAAGTTCATCGAAGAAAGCCCCGATAATAACGAAAAAATGATAGAAGCCGCACGTAGCAAATGGGAAGGCATTGAAGCGGATATAAGAACAAGTCGTAAAAAAAGATATGGCACACAGCCAAAAGGTGGTGAGTAAATATCTATAATAAATATATAAGCCCTTCTGGTATAAGAGAATTATTCCAGTTTTGTAGACTGGAAATAGCGGTGCAATTCCGTTGGGGGGCTATAGTGGGGTGTCCAGTTGCTACCGATGTTCTGTATTCATGGAGCAGAAATAAGGAAAAAGACACAAAACAGCATACGGTGAGTGCTGGGCATATAACGATGCCACTACTGCTTGCGTTATCAGGCAGTCATCATTTTTCTTTTTAAAAAAAAAGAAAAAACATTTTACGGGTGTAACTTAAGACAGCCCTAGTCTAATTAACGGGGTTGGGGGTTATCAGATACGGATTAGTTAAGACACTCCATGGTCACTATTTTACGTGGATAACTTTTAGAGTGCCGCACAGTTAATGCGGAAAGACGTGGTTCAAGTCCACGCACCCGTTTTTGGAGAATTATGAAAGTGCCGATAAGTCTACGAAAAAGGTACCGCCGAAAGCGTAGACCTTATTATGAAGCGATGTGCTATTGTGCAGCGTATAATTTTCCGCATCGTTTTTTATCAGGCAGATGTAATTTAATAACACTAGTTGAGTGGTTTTGGAATAAAGGGAGTTGTGGGGACTGCATGAATAAAGTGTTTGACGATGATTGGCGAACTGTGTATTGTTGTATTTTAGGCGGTGCTGGGAAGCCAACAGAGTGTCCTAATGTAAAAGAAGTATTGCACCATTTTGAAATAACAATTGACGGAGAGAGATTTTGAAAATATTAAACCTTTACGCAGGGCTAGGCGGAAACCGATTACAGTGGGGTGATGAACATGAAATAACCGCCGTAGAAGCACACCCTGACATTGCTCTTGTATACAAAAACCATTTTGAAAAAGATAATACTATTGTGGGCGATGCTCTTTCTTATTTGGAAACGATTTATAAAGAGTATGATTTTATTTGGGCAAGTCCGCCTTGCACTACCCATTCTGCTTTTAGGAGAGAGTTTTCAGTAAATTTAACCAATACACCCGCAAAACTACCAGATATGAGTTTATATTCTATTATTTTGTTTTTACAGCATTACTACGAAGGAAAATGGTGTGTTGAAAATGTCAATCCGTTTTATAGACCCTTAATAAAACCAACAGTAAAAATAGGTAGGCATCTATTCTGGAGTAACATCGACATTAAAGAAATAAAAGTAGAAAAACAAAACGGGGGAATTTCTGGTGACACTTTTGACCCTAAAGATTTTGAATTATATGAATATTGGAAGGGGCATAAATACCCCGGTGTAGATCGTAGATCGGTATTAAAAAATTGTGTTGATAGTAACATAGGCAGATACATATTAGAATGTGTGACTGGTGAATATACACAGATTAAAAAAAAAACACACCATTATTTGAGGGGGTATTGGATGAATAAGAAAAAGAGGATTGTTTTAACATTGCGGTTAGAGAGTGCGAAAGAATTGGTAGCCATGGCAGGAATGTTTTATTTTAAGGGTAGCAAAGGGATGCCGCAATGGCTTACTGCTTTGAAAAAAAAGATATATGAGATGGAGAGAATATCACATGAAGACCGTTAATTTGGTATTGAGTGTAGACGAAGCAAAAACAATACTGGAACGGCTTGACGGCTTGCCAATAAAAAGCCAAAAAGCCAATTCAAGGTTATATCTAAAAATAAAAAGGGCTTTAGAAAAAAAGCCAATAAAAATATCCAGCCGTAAAGCCAAAGGAAGGAACCTACAAAAAGAAATATGCCGCAAAATAGCGGATATGTTAAAAATAGAATATGATCAACAAGACGATAGATGTTTGATACATAGCAGGGAAATGGGACAGGCAGGGAGTGACATCATCTTACGGGGTGACGTATATGACCGTTTTCCTTTTTCCGTAGAGTGTAAGGCTACAGAGCAGATCGCACTTCCTAGTTTTATGGAACAGGCGAAACAAAACACAAAGGCAGATCAATTTCCATTAGTAGTTATTAAAAATAAAAAACTACCACCCACAGTAGTAATGGAGTGGGAAACATTTGAAGTGTTATTTCAAAGGGGGTTCCAATGAAAGTTTGTTGGATAGATACAGAAACGAGCGGACTTGATCCATTTAAAGATGGCATAATTCAATTGGCATTTATAATTGATATTGATGGCGAGGTAAAAGAAAAAGGAACGCTTTACAGCAATTGCGAGGGCAAAAATATTAACCAAAAAGCGTTGGATTGTAATGGGTTCACTTTAGAGAAAATAAAAACATTCTCGCCACCAAAAGAAATGTATAAAAGTCTAAAGCAAGTTCTCAGTAAATATGTAGACCCCTATAATAAAAATAAAGAAGGCAGATTTTATTTTGCCGCTTATAATGCTACATTCGATTTTGGTTTTATTTCACAATTATGGAAAGATCAAAATGACCCTTACCTTTTTTCTTTTTTTAATTTTGGGTTTGTCGATCCGTCCTCTTTTGTGCGATTTTTGCAATATAGTGGAGTGTCGTTTCCGGCTGCTCTCAGGTTAGATGACCTTGCAAACGCATTGGGGGTAGTGCCTCAAGGGCGGTTACATGATGCGCTAACGGATATCACATTAACTAGGGATTGCACCCTAGAAATGGCTAGGAAGTACACCGCCGGACCCAGACGTGAAAATATGCCTAAAAATATCCACGAGAACGCCCCTAGAATGGACGAAGTACCCTTTTAAGATAAAAGGATACCAGAAGGGGTGTTGATCCATTCTAGACCCCTTCTCACGCATCTTTTGAACCCCCTTAAAAACCACTTAACAGGCGTTAAGTAAAATGTGAAAAAACTTTCACTTTTTTTGAAAGTTTTTCTAAAAAGTACTAGACTTTATTTTCAAAGTCTAGTATATTATAGTTATAAGGGATAAACAAAGGGGCTTGAGCCCCTTGTCCCTAGGAAAAATAACAGGG
>Ga0099364_10005863_pt1 | contig 18065 bp, 11 predicted proteins | sample TergutTh196P3_FD_73070 | JGI IMG/M metagenome (GOLD analysis project Ga0099364, IMG submission 73070) | Microcerotermes parvus P3 segment gut microbial communities from Pointe-Noire, Republic of the Congo - Th196 P3 | ecosystem: Host-associated > Arthropoda: Insects > Digestive system > Gut ...
ATGTGATTTAATAAATTGAACATAGTCTTCAAACAAGGTTGGATTATAAAAATAGATTTCCTTGCTTTTTTCTTCACGGAGTTTGAAAAACTGTTTTTTGACGGCATTTTCCACCAGTGCCATGTTTTTGACCTCGCAGGTGAACAGATACTGGTAAATGTTCTCTTTGGATTTACCGGTCATGTTGTTATACTCCTTCAACCGGCGGTCAAGGTTGTTAGTCTTGCCGATTTTGCATTTGGCAGGTTCCAACGATGCCTGAACGATATAGATATACTGTTTTTCCATATGACACCTGCAAAATATCCGACTGCAAATTCAGAGCCGTGACCGAAAGGTCACGTAAAAAAACCGCAATCTTCTGATTGCGGCTCTGATGATCTTACCGTTTATACGACCTCTTTGGATTTTTCGGTGTTTGGCTCACTTGGGCGGCGGCATCGCTATCGTCGTCGCTATATTCACCTTGATTGACCCAAACCTGAATCCCGATGTGTCCCTGTGCGATCTTCGCCTCGTGAAAACCGTAGTCGATCTTCGCACGGAGGGTCGAAAGCGGTATCGAACCTGAAATCTGCTTCTCGCATCGCGCCATTTCCGCACCGCCGAGACGACCTGACAACTGAATCTTGATCCCTTTGGCACCGCTTTCCATCGCCTGCTCCATTGCACGTTTCATGCAACGGCGAAAACCGATACGCTTAACCAACTGTTCGCCGATGTCTTCGGCAACCAACTGGGCGACCGTATCTGGTCTCGTAATTTCCTCTATCTTGAGGTTGATGCGCCGTCCCGTGAGACGCTGCAAATCGTTTTGCAGTTCTTCGATTTTTTCTCCTTTTCGTCCGATCATAATACCGGGCTTGGCGGAGTAGAGAATGACCCGAACCTCGTCCCTTGTCCGTTCGATTACGATTTTCGCAATCGCCGGATACATCGGCTTTTGGTACTTGTCCGTTGGGTCTTTCCGCTTTTTGATAAAGTCGCGGATTTTCTTGTCTTCGACGAGAAGTTCGGCGAATTCACGTTTGGACGCATACCATCGGCTTTTCCAATCTTCCATTATGCCGGTGCGAAACGCCACCGGATTCACTTTCTGCCCCATTTTTCAATTTCAAAATCGGCTATGACAGCACTATTATAGGGGATTTTTATTTTCCGTCAAGGGCGGCGGTGCCGCGTTTTTCCCACGCAGGCAGTCCGTCGACACGTTTGAAAAAAGAACAGAATTTTATCCACAGATTACACAGATTTTCACAGATTCCGGCTTGCGCGGGAATGATGGCGGCGAGTCCAGACCAATTCGGAACACGCTCTAGCGGACTTCTTGAATCTTTGCGCCCTTTGCGTACTTTGCGGTTGAAAAAAGGATTGAACCGCAAAGTACGCAAGGCGTTTTTTTCTCGGGGGACTGCGCTGCGCTCCGTCCCCCGCTCTTTGGTCCCTGAAACTTGTCGACGGACTGTCACAACTGCCGAGACAACGAAAAATTGTAACCCACACTGAAAGGACGATGACTTCCCGAAATCGGCAAAATCAGTGAATTAGAACACGTCAATTTTCCGAAAACCATCGGCATGCCCACCGCCGCCGTTAACGATGACTTCCGGGCATCAAACTCATTCACAACAATCGTGTTGTTGGAGTCCGACTGGCGCGAGGAACCGTCCGTTACCACTGCGTAGTTGACTTCCGCAAAGGCACCCCATCGGCACTGCCGCTTGCCATGATCAACACGGTATATCCAATGTCCCAACTGGACACCCGTGCGAATCACTTGTTGTCCGCCCACTTTTAGCCGATCATTACTGCTGACCAATTCGTTCTTTTCAATCGGCAAGTCGGTCTGTACGACAAAATGCCCAAAGGTTTGTTTGTTCGGATGCCACTGAACACCGAAAAACGATACCAAATAGTACGCATTGTTTTTCAATCGGACATTGGGAACTGGTCGCCAATCTTCGGCGGTTGGTAGCGTTGCGCCGACTCCGCCGGAAACCGTCCATCGGGAGCCCTGCGTCAACACCTGTTTGAGAAGTACCGAAACGTTGCCCAGTTCAACGGACGCTGCGCCTTCGACTCCCTTTTGCCCCGAGGCAAATTGATAGAATAGGGGAACTCGCAGTTCTGCCGAACTTCCTCTCAAAAGTTGCTTTTCCAAGCCGAAGGAAAATTGTTCGACTGCCCGGCTTTCCGAACCTTGACTATCAGCAATCGAAACGGCATTATTCCAGCGGCGGTAGTCTGCCCAAATCCGGTTTTGCACCCCCGCATTGAAATGTTCCACAACATTAGGGCGAGAAAGCAACATCGTCGGCAATGTAAACGTTGTATCATTTGCAGTGACGGAATATCCCGTGAGCCAAGCACTGCTGCCGATCATATCGGGCGCGAAGGCAACGGTTCCGCCATGATTTTTTCTATGCGGCTGGAATGTCCAAACATCTTCGTCCAAAGGGGCACAAGGATCGCACTGCTGATCCTTTTTGCGGTGATCGCCGAAGACAAAACAAGCGAAGCAGGCACAGGGGGCATCGTAGGTGTCGGAATCACAAGCGGAATAACGGCTGCCGATAGCACCCGCTGGTTCAACGATAGTGTAACCAGGAATGGGCAACGGAGTTTCCTCGGAACGCAACGTCGGCAGACGTTCGGCAGTCGAATCGGTGAGAGGAGGGATAAGGATGGGGTCTTTGGGGACTTCCGACGGCGGCGGAAGCCGGTCGCTGGACATCTGCACAACGGGAGTTGACAAGTCCATTGCGGTTGACGAGATATTCGTAACTCCCTCTTCTTCGGGGGCAAGACCGATGTTCGGTTTGTTGGCAACCGTTTGGGGGGCAGGAGGAATCGGCGGAGTCGGTAATCCGGCGGGACGGCACGGATTGCCCTGCGGCACCAATGTCGCACTGTTCTTGGTAAGGTGAGCGGCTTGGGCGATTACCGTTGGATTAGCAGAACTCGGTATGAGGGTAGGCACCTCGCCGAGCAACCATTGGAGGTCGGCTTCACTCGGTTTTCGGTAAGCCTGAATCACTTCGGCGGAGGCAAAGTGACCCCATAACAAAGTAAAGCACCACAAAATAACGGCGAGGCGGCGATAAATCATAGTATTTTTCGTTCGACCACAAAAATAGAGACCATTCCGGGTGGAATCCGGCTCTCAAAGAAGGTATCGACACATAAAATGGGAAAACTGTAACGATTTTACGTTTTTTGCGGATTTTATCGAAAATAACGGTTATGCCGATTCCATGCCGTTCTTGATATACCCTTACCGTCTGCCGTAGCGGCGAAGGGCTTGGAGCATCGTTCGATAGTTCTCCGGCTTAACGCCCCGGTGTATCGTGTTGCTGGAAGAAACAATCAGACCGGAACGTCCCCCCTTTTCGATACACACTCGAACCTCCTCCTCGACCTGCTCCGGCGTGCCGTCGCAGAGGTTTCCCGTACAGTCAATGTTCCCCTTAAAACAAAGCCGATTGCCGTACTGGACTTTCATTTCCGCCATATCGAGTCCTCCGCCGGGATCAATCGGATCCAAACAATCGATACCGGCTTCCAACCATAAATCGATAAAAGGGCGAACATCGCCGTCCGAATGCTTGATGACGATCAGTCCCAACGATTTATAGCCTTGCATAACTTCCTTGAAATGCGGAAAAATCATCTCGGCATAGACTTTCGGTTTGATGATGGGACCGCGTCCCGTCGCCACGTCGTCGGTGGTTGCCACAATCTGGATACCGTAACGCTGAACGGCAAGAGCGGCTAGGGCGACATTGTATTCTACGACTCGTTTCAGCAAATCGGTGTAGTGCCGCTTGTCCGTGAGCATCGTTACCAAGGCGTTTTCATAGCCGAGCAGATCACGCATATCGGAAAAACCATCGCGCAGGTTCAGCACAACTCCCCGATGGTCGCCGTACTTTTCGAGTGCCCTTTCGAGTGTTTTGAACCGATGCGGCGCATCGAGGGGAGGAAAGGCAAAATCGGCGTGATCGGCGATAGTTTGAATAGGGGAATTCATCACGGCGGGGAGCGCATCGCCGGTCATCTTTCGTTCGATGCCCCATTCGTCCGCGAAGGAGTCGTCGTCTTTCCATGTTTTGGCATAGTCTGCGCGGACGTTGACGGCATCCAAGTCTAGCCGTTCAACGACTTCGACAGGATCGTCGCTGCCGCACAAGGCGAGGGAGACGGTTGCATCGATGAACCATTCGAAGGTCGGAATTCGGTCAGGAACCTCGTGCCGTAATGCTGACAAGAGACAGTCTTTTGGTGTCATAGTGGATCAGTATAAACGATGAACATATCGTTGGCAACGTAGCGGCACTTCAGCGAAGGAAAGAGGGGCAAAATTTTCAAAAGGGAACATTGCATCGTAAATGATTCCAGCAACTCTGCCGAGTCTAAAACTGTGTTTTTTCGGCATTACCGCCGAAAGTTTCAACGTACTCCTGTTCGGTGTGTTCCGATGTACTGTAAAAACGAGTCCATTCCTTACGGAAGATCAAATCCACATCGTCGGTTGCTCCATTACGCTGTTTTGCCACGATCAACTCTGCCTTGTTGACAAGGTCATTTTCGGCGGCTTGCTCGTGACTCATATACATCTCTTCCCGATGAACAAACATCACCACATCGGCATCCTGCTCGATGGCACCGGACTCCCGCAACTGCGACAGCCGGGGACGCTCATCCTTCCCTCGTGTATCCGCTTGCCGATTCAACTGGGACAAACAGAGTACCGGCAAGTGCAGTTCCCTTGCCAGCAACTTCAACTGCCGGGCAATTTTGGCAACTTGCTCCTGTCTCGGTTCGTCAGAATTCTCTGGTCGGATCAAACCGATGTAGTCAATGATCAGCAACTGTAAATCCTGTTGCCGCTTCAATCTTCGGGCAACCGCCGCGATCTCCGCAATGGATCGGCTCGGCGTGTCGTCAATGTACATTGGAACATTGCCCAATTCATTGGCGGCATCCAAAAAGTATCCTATTTCCTCTTTGGACAAGAGGTTACGGCGAATTTTATGGCTGCTCAATTTTGTACGTGAACAGATCAACCGCATGGCTAACTCCAATTTTGCCATTTCGAGACTCACGAAGAGGACGGTTTTTTTTTCGAGGGCGATGTTTTCGGCGATGTTGAGTGCCAGTGCCGTTTTTCCCATGGAAGGACGAGCCGCAAGAATGATGAGTTCGTTCGGATGAAGTCCGCCAATCAGGTTGTCCAGATCGACGAAGCCGGTTTTGACTCCATCGACGAGTCCCTGCAATTTACGGTCCATGTGGGTCGCAACATCTGCCATCAAGGTTTCCATATCGGTAACTTGATTGGTCGTTTGGACTTCGCAGAGCAGGTTCATTTCCGATGCCGCCTTATTAAGAAGTTCTTTCGTCTGCGTTTCGGGAGCATAAGCGTCACGGACGATTTCCGAACCGGTGTGAATCAGTTTCCGCAACGTCGCTTTTTCCTTAACGATTTTGGCGTAGTGGACAGCATGCACGGAAACCGGTACGGAATCCATTAGGTCGCCGAGATAGGCGTGTCCGCCGATCAAGTCCAGTTCGTCGGTCGTTTTGAGATTGTTCACCAACAGCAGAATGTCGATTTTGCTGTTATCGCTTCGCATTTTCATCATGTGGCTGAAAATGCGTTGGTGTGCATCGTGATAGAAGTCGTCGGCATCACGCAGCACCATGACGACATCGTCGCAGAGTTCAGGCTGGCGGAGCAGGGCACCGAGGACTGCCCGCTCGGCATCGAGATCGTGCGGCGGTGCCTTTTCGAGCACCGAAAGATCGACGGGGGCGGACAGATTCGGTTTTCGGGACTTTTTCGGCTTTCTTTTCTCTCCTTCGGACATATTTCGATTGTACCGTTAAGGGCGGAGCGGCGTAAGTCCCCCAGTGAGTCCGATAAGTATCACTGCAACTTTTCCAAACTTTCACTACCGTTTTGGCGGTTCACTGCAAAGTTGCACAAATGCTTCACGCACCTGTATCATCTGCTCTGGATTGACAATCAGATAACGGTGTTTGCCGTTTTCTCGGTGCAAGAACGTCGTTTGACCATCTTCTTGCACCGTAACGGTGCCGGGCGGGGAAAGCGTAAAATATCCCCGATTCGGACGCACCGCATAAAGTACGCTGGTCAAATCATACGTCGGTTGTGTATTATCAAAACCGTCGCGGTAAAAAAGATAAGCATCTTTGAGCGGATGATACTTCACATAGCCGTAATCTTCCTGCATGGTCATTCCAGGGTACTGAATCAATCGACCAACTTCATATCCGCTGAAAATCATTTCGGTCGGACATTCTGCGACCAATTTTACGGCACTGGGAACATCTACTTTGACGTTCCACTCGACGTATCCCGGTGTCCAGGCGAACGCTCCTGCCATCAGAGAGAGAAATTTGACCTTCTTTGCAATCAGTTCTTTGCCGGAGAGCGGCGAAATGTCGTCCGCCGGAGTGCCGAGCAGACGAGCAAAATTCGTACAGTAACCCACTTGTACCAATACGACGGAGTTGTCCGGCTCGGCGGCGAGCAGTTTACGAAGAAACGGCACCGCATCGGGTAGTTTAGCGGAGTCTTCCGGTGTCAGAGTACGTGGGTAACGAGGTTTACCGTCGTCGTCTTTCAACTCGAACACCTGGCGGTTATACCTGCCTTCGCCTTTTGCCAACCCGTTTTTCACGACGGCAATCGGAATCTCCGGTCGTCCGTAGAATGTGTTGAGGATGTCGATCATCGGAGCGACATAGGGATTGTCCAGCGTGGTCGTGATCGCCAAGAGTTGACACTCATTGCGGTTTTCTAGTGCATGAATCAGGGCGAGAGCCAAGGAGTCGTCAATATCGGCACCGAGGTCTGTATCGAAAACAAGCCGTACCGGCTCGGCAGCATGTATTGACACGGCAAATGCCACTATCAAAATAAGGGATAGAATTCGTCGCATGGTTTTGGGGCTTTCATGTTAAGGGTGCAACCATCCACTGCTCCTTCCCATTTTATTACAATGTGCCCTTTTTGTCGAGCAGATAATGTTCGCTTGACAATCTGTCCGTTTTCCCGGATAATGCGGTTATCTTCCTCTCGTAAGCGAGAGGGCTAAACCATTCCTCTCGCAAAGCAAGAGGGCTAACACCATGAAAACACGCAGAGAATTTTTGAAGACTTCCGCTCTGCTCGGAGTAGCGGCGGCAACTTTTCCAGTGCATTATGCACTCGCCCAAGAGACCCCGGCGGCAGGAACCAATGCTCACAATCCCCTGTTTTTCGCCCCGAACGACAACATACTATCGAGAGCACCGAGACCGCGAGTGATTACCATTCCCGATGTAAGCGGTCCCAATGGCAAGAAATACAAAGTCCTCAAAGGGGATTTTCACATGCATACCATCTTCTCCGACGGCGACGTGATGCCGAGAGCCCGAGTGCAGGAAGCAGTCCAAAACGGACTCGATTGCATTTCGATTACCGACCATATCGAATACCGCCCCTTTTTTGGCGGTAGTGCCGCAAGTTCGGTCAAACTGGCGGAACGCAACGACGATCATAACATTTCCTACACGATAGCGAAACCAGTAGCGGATAACAGCAATCTGATTCTCATTCGCGGTACGGAAATCACGAAGAGCACGATGCCGCCGGGACATTTCAATGCGATCTTCCTGAAAGATGTCAATCCGGTGGCGGCGGTGGTATCGGACTGGAAACAAATGCTTGCCGCCGCTACGGATCAGGGAGCGTTTGTTACATGGAATCATCCCGGCTGGGTCGCTCCGCGAAGCGGCGGACTCGCCGAAGGAGTGCCGATGTCGTTCACTGACGAACATGAAGATGTCCGCAAGAAAGGGCATCTGCACGGCATCGAGGTTTTCAACGGTACGCAGCATTATCCGATTGTTTCCGACTGGTGCAACGAGTTGGATCTCGGAATCCTTGCTGTGAGCGATATTCATCCGTCGGAACTGCAACGGTACGGAGTGCAGAATCTTCGCCGTCCGATAACACTGGTTTTGGCAGAAGAGCGCACAGAAGAATCGATTCGGGAAGCGTTTTTTGCTCATCGAACTATCGGCTGGGCGGCGGATATGATCTTCGGCAAACCGGAGTGGGTCGAAAAACTCTTCACTGCCTGCGTCGGAATCAGCACCGCCAATAGAAGTGTTACCATCAAGAACAAAGGGGACATCCCTATGAACTTGCAGGTGCGCGAGAGTAAGTACGAACTGAAACCGCAAGGCGAGGTTGTGGTCAGTTATTCTGACGGCGATAAACTCAACGTAACGAATTGGTATGTCGGCACGAACAAGCCGTTGGAGATGACGTTCGCGTCGCTCGTCGGGCTGGGATAATGTATGAAAGCCGGAAACGCAGAAGCCTACGGTTGCGCCCGCGAACTACCTTGACCGGAAGGTGCCGGTCTCGCGGGGACAATGTGCGTTCCCGAAGGACCGATTGCCGCTGTTTGAAGAATTACGTCTCCATCCTTCGCCCAGATAAAATGGGGAATCCCAGCCGGTTCCGTGAAGAAACTACCTGGCGGAAACGGAATCGTTCGGTTTTCGTCAAAGACTTCCCCCCGTCCGTAATAGCACACTCCTGACAAAACCGTAACGGTGCGAGAGTCGGGGTGGAAATGTGGAATGGTCTGTGCGCCCTGTGGAATCAGAGTCCGAGTAACATAAAGTCCTTCGGTTTTTGGATCGCCGACGAGCATTATCGTTCGCGATGCTCCGGCGGGCATTTCAGGAAACTGTATATCTTCCGGCAACCAGAAGAGCGACGGTATTTCCGCGGCAGGTTGTGTAGGGGGTGGTGTCTGTGGCTTCGGCGACGCAACTTGTTGCCGTACCGGCGGACGCTGTGATGTTTGTACTGGAGGACGCTGTTGAGGTTGCCGAGGCTGCGCAACGGGGCGCGACATTTGACCGCTGAACAGAAGGACCGAAACAGCAGCGACACATATCGCTACTAAAAATGATTGTTGTTTCATCTGATTCATCGAGATTCCACTTCACCGAGATTCCACTCTTCTTTTCGGCGAAGTGTACTGTTTTTTCCGTAATGCGTCAACGGCAACCGGAGAACAAAATGACGGAATTTTCGCAATCTTGCACATCTACTGTGGAAGGATAGGAAGGAGTTGTATTTGTTCGTTCCTTCGATTAGAATGTCCCGGGTTGGTCGTTTCGTTTTCGATGTTTTTTAGCGGCATTTACAGTATAATCGGAGTGCCATGCCGAACACCATTATCAAAGCCTCCGCAGGGTCAGGGAAGACGTTTCAGTTGAGCAACGAATTTCTCCGCATCGTTCTCCGCACCGGCACGGGACGTACCAGCGAAAAAGCCGGTTCCATATTGGCATCGACCTTCACCCGGAAAGCCGCCGGTGAAATTTTAGACCGAATCCTCAACCGGCTCGCCGAAGCCGCACTCGATCCCGCCAAACAAGAACAATTCGCCCAATACGTTCCTCTGCCCGTCAAGGATAAAACCAAGCGGACGAAACTGCTCCAAGAAACCACTGCGGAAATTGCAAAAAACCTCTACCGGCTGCGAATCAGCACGCTCGACTCCTTCTTCAATAAAATCGCCTCTTCCTTCGCACTGGAACTCGCCCTGCCTCCCGGCTGGTCGATCATCGAAGAAACCGAGTATCAACGCAGTATTCACGAAGCCGTCCACGAAGTTTTTGAAAAGTCGCAAAACAACGAAGCCAAAAAATTGCTTCATCTTCTCCAAAAAGGGGAGCAAGACCGAAGCGTTACGCAGGAAGTTGTCAATCTGGCAAAAGATTTGTTGCCGCTTGTCCGTAGTACCGATGCGGTCTTGTGGAATCACGAGGACGCAGACAAACTTGGGACACTCACGGTCGGTAAAATGACCGACGAAATGATTCGCGCCCATGCTGGTCCTTACCGGGAAGACATTGATCTGCGGCAGAGTATCCTTCCGCGCAATGCGCCCAAAAGGAAAAACGAGGAAGCCCCGCTGGACAGCAGATTCGTCTCGGCAATGGACGACTTCCTCGGCTTCGTCAACGCACAAGATTGGAAAACGCTCCTTTCCAAAGGATTGGGGAAAAATGTTTCGCAAGGCTTGGAAAAGTTTCAGGGAAAAACGATGGAACCGCCGTTGCTCAACTTTTTGACTCCTCTTGTCCGGCACGCACAGGCGGTTTTAATGGAAACGATCATCAATCAAACGAAAGCAACCCGATTGTTGCTCGATCTCGTTTGGGAAAAATTGGAAGCCGTTTTGCTGCAAAAGCAAGGCTTTCGATTCGAAGACATTACGTTTCTCCTCGGCGAGTCGTTTCGACAAGGAGGGGACACGATGCCGCAACAGTTGCTTTCGTACCGAATGGATGCCCCAACGGAACATTTGCTCCTCGACGAGTTTCAAGATACGTCCCTTCCGCAGTGGAACATTTTGAAACCCTTCGTGGAGCCGGTCATCGCTCACGAAAGGAAAACGTTTTTCTGTGTCGGCGATTTGAAGCAAGCGATCTATTCCTGGCGCGGCGGCGTTGCCGAAATCTTTGAGACGGTCAACGATTTTATCGCAGAAGAGGGTGCCGACAGTCCCGACACCCCCGTGATGAACGAAACCCGGCGGAATGCACAGCCGGTTATCGAGACGGTCAATCAGGTGTTTCTGAACATCGGTACGAACGCCGCCGTCTGCGATAAGTCCCCTGTTGCCGCGGCAAAATGGCAACACTGGTTCGGCAATCACCCCCACAAAACAACCGAAGAACGTAAAGGTTATTGCGTTCTTGAGGCCGTTCCGCACGAAGAAACAACCGACGGCGGCGGCGACGATTCCGAACCGGAGGATATGGAAAATCCTTTCTGGAAATACACGTTGGATCGCATCGAACAACTGCACCGCAAGCATCCGGCGCGGAGCATCGGCATTTTGTTTCGTAACAAGAAGGATATTCCCACGGTTCTCAAAGGACTCAAAACCCGGAACGTCGAAGCGAGCGATGAAGGGGGCGTTCCGCTGACCGATTCGGCAGCGGTACAACAGATACTCTCGGTGATGACGTTGCTGGATCATCCCGGCGATACGATTGTCCGGTTCCATCTTGCCGGCGGTCTGCATGGGGGTGGTCCGCTTGCCGAATTGCTTCCGCTGAAAAATTTTGATGACGATGTTGAAGCGGAGAAAACCGCTCTTCGCTGGCGGGAAAAACTGCTGTCGCAAGGCTACGGCAAAACGGTGAAGGAATTGATGTCGGCACTGACACCGTGCGAGCCAAAGGAGATGCAGCGGCTTGAAAAACTGTTGGAGTTAGCCTATCGGTTCGATGAGCAGGCAACCGGCACGCGCACCCGGCAGTTTATCGAGTCGGTCAAGGCGGCACGGCAGGCAAGTCCCGGTGCCGCCGCGGTGAGAGTAATGACGATTCACGGAGCAAAGGGACTCGAATTCGACATCGTGGTTCTGCCCGACTTGAACCGTAATCTGGTCGGTCAGGCACCGAAGATGGTCGTTTCCCAAGACTCACCGGCTGCTCCGGTCAATTTTGTGCTCCGCTGGGTGGACAAAGACTTGCGTCCGTTGTTGCCGGAGAAACCCTATCGGGATGCGTTTGTCCAATGGCAGGACAATCAGGTGAAGGAGTCTCTTGCCGTGTTGTACGTTGCGATGACGAGAGCGCGGTATGCCCTGGTGATGCTCGTTCCCGAGAAGAGCCGGAAGGGAACGTATGCCGCCGTGTTACAGGCGGGGTTAGAGGGCAATTTAGCCGCCGCACCCTGTGCGGCGATGGTCTATCAAAACGGAGACGCAGATTGGGATGACGCAATCCAAACTGCCGGACGTGAACTGCCGCCTCTTGTTTGGAATGCGCTGGCACACAAGCCGTTGTTGCGTAATCTACCGAGGGAAAGTCCTTCCAGCATGGAGGGGAAAGACGGCAGACGGCAGACGGCGGACGGCAATTTGCAGACGGCAGATGGCGGACGGCAGACGGCAGCCTTACGTGGTACAGCAATTCACGCTTGCTTTGCCAGTGTCCGCTGGCTGGGCGAGACTCATTTAGCCGGTACTCCGGCTGACAAACAATACAGTGCCGATACTCCGGTTCAAAAAACATTACAAAAAATCGTCGAACAATCCCTTGCAGGCAAGCGCAACGACCTTGATTCGTCGGAAATCGTGAAGGAGTTCCTTGCGATGTGTGAACAGCCGGAGGTCCGAAAGATTTTAATGCGTTCGAGTTATCCTGCGGCAGAAGAGATTGACGTAGAATTGGAACGCCGGTTTGCGGTGCGTTGGAAAGGAAAGTTGCTGCATGGTTCGATGGATCGCCTTGTGATTCGCCGCTTGAAGGGGGAAGTCATTGGTTTGGACATTATTGATTTCAAGACGGATAGTTGCCCGGTAGGAGAGTCGGTATCGGATTTTTTGGCGGAGCGTAAGCGGATTTACAAACCGCAGATGGAAGCGTATTGCCGAGCCGTCGAGCGGTTGTATCCGAATGTCTATGTCCGTAACATCACGCTACGGCTTGTATTTACGTCGGTCGATAGAGTGGAGGTTCTCGAATAGTGTGCTACACAGTCCAGCCCGTCGACACGTTTCCCAAACCGTAACATAGTAGAGTATCGGGAGTCAAAAACCTCATTTTTACCTCATTTACAAAAAACAAAACAACCTCAGTAGCCAATGCGCCCTAACAAACTAACCTCATTTACCCCATTTTACACATGTCAAAATAGGGTAAATGAGGTTGATATTGAAGGGAGACGCTTTGCTACTGAGGTTGTTTTGTCAGAAAAATAAGGTTGTAAATGAGGTTTTCTTTTCAATAAGCCGCCATCATCTTACCGAATTGACAAACGTGTCGACGGACTGCTGAACAGTCAAAACATCCCAGACCGCATGGCTTGACACGTCCGCTATTGTAGGGTACATTGCGGATACTATGATCACCATGAATAATTTTAGCGGCGTTTTTTTCACTCTTTTAACCATTCTTGCCTTTGCACACAACAGCACAGAGGCGCAGGTCGTCTATGAACTCGATCAACGGATCGACGTTGAGCCGGTCTGGTCAGGGCACCCCGTCGGCTTTGCTCTGCTGACTGAAGGGGATGGGCAATTCCTTGCCTATTACGACGCAGACCGTAACATGACCGTCGCCCAGCGCAAGTTGGACGAAACAACATGGACGTTCAAACGTCTGCCGACAAAAATCGGCTGGGATTCTCACAACTACGTCGTAATGACGTTGGACGAAGGGAAATATCTGCATGTCTCCGGTAATATGCACGTCGTGCCGCTGATTTATTTCCGGGCGGAAAAGCCGATGGACATCGAATCGTTGCAACAAATCCCGGCAATGGTTGGTACGTTGGAGCAACGTTGCACCTACCCGCTGTTCCTTACCGGACCAAACAAGGAGTTGCTCTTCAATTACCGGGATGGGAGCAGCGGTGACGGAAACACACTTTGGAACATTTACGATCCCAAGATAAAACAATGGTCTCGCCTTTTCGATAAGCCGATGTTCGATGGCGAAGGACTAATGAACGCCTATCATCATGGTCCGATAGTCGGACCCGATGGTTATTATCACCTCTGCTGGATATGGCGGGACACACCGGATTGTGAAACGAATCATAGTTTCTCCTACTCTCGAAGTAAAGATTTACGGAACTGGGAAAACAGCAAGGGAGAACCGATGGCACTGCCCTTTACGCAGAAAACCGGAGAAATGATCGATGCTGCCAAGCCGGGTGAAGGATTGTTTAATCCCCATCAGCGTATCGGCTTTGATTTGCAAGGGCGTGTCATTCTCTCTTACACGAAATACGATGAGAACGGAAATAATCAAGTCTATAATGTCCGGTTGGAAGAGGGGCAGTGGAAATATCATCAGGCAACGCAATGGTCTTACCGCTGGGCGTTTCAAGGCAGAGGGACGGTACCGGGGGAAATATCGTTCGGCGGCATAGAGATTCAGGACGGCAGACTTGTTCAGACATATAGTCATCGGGAAAGGGAGCGCAGCGGTCGTTGGTTTTTGGACGAAAACACATTGAAGCCGGTGGAGCGTGCACCGCAAGCCGCCGCTTTTCCGAGGGAGGTTAGCGCAATCGAATTGGATTTTCCGGGAGTTCAAGCCCGGTCTGCTTGGGATAGAGCCGATACAGGCAAGCCGCACCAAAAGGGGGATGTCCGTTATGTCATGCGTTGGGAAACGCAAGGAACAAACCGCGACCGTCCGCATCCGCAGACTCCGCCGCCGGCAATGCTCCGAGTGTTGAGGTTGAAAGCGTTGTGAACGATCCTGCCGTTCTGTTAGGCGCATCCTCATTTTGAAAGCACTATATCCACGGTCGGTTGCCTTTCCCTGCGGTCTGTAGGCTTTACTTGCCTTCAATAATCACATAAAATAAACCCTTATGCAACTGGTCAAAGGCATCATTCTACTGGGCATCGTTGCCTATCTCTGTTCCGTTTTGCCGCAACTGGGCAGCGTAAGTGCCGTCCTCGTGGCGACTCTATTCTTGTCTTTGTTAGTGGGAGCGGTCAATTTCTATTGGTACATCATCCGGGCAACGGCAAAAACTCTAACCTTTAATCCCCAAGGATGGATTACGTGGATACTAGGTCGTAGAGCCATGACATACATCATTGTTTCAATTTTCGCATTTCTGTCTTCACTTTGTTTCGTTGTCCATGTTCCGTCGCTCAACTCTGTCGGCTTTTGGTTCATTTTTCTAACAGTACCCGTGTTCGCCGTCGTTTATGGGTGCTTTCGGAAAATTTTTGAAGGACAATCTGTGGACTGGATGATTGTCGGACGTACCCTTTGTTGCTCTATTTGGATTACTCCCTTCCTGATGGTGTTCTTCTATGGTCTGTTTCTCCATTATTCCGGCTTGTTGCCGGTATATGACACTCTGCAAGCCGCCATCGATGCTCAACCCAAGCCGTGGGAGGACGCAAACTCCGCTCTCCTTCGGAATGCTGGCGAATGGTCGATTCTCTGGGGAGCGTGTCGGGATTTCGGCTTTGGACAACTGTTTCAAATAAACGAGTATGTTTCCATCATTCTCGTATCGGCAGGCTATTTTGCTCTCTTTTTCAATGTCTGCTCGCTTTTGGCTTTCTTTTTCGTTCCTTTGCGCGAGTACAAACGTTTGTTGCTTCCATTGACTCCCAGTTTGGAACTTTCCAAGATTGCGCCCCGACATCTTATTCCTCTCTGTCCCATTTTAATCGTGTTAATACCGTTGTATTCTGCACTGTTTATCTGGCAGGAACAAAACGAGGAAATCATTCCTGATCCGGCACCCGCTAAAATCGTTCTTATAAAGATCGGCGATGGGCTTTTCAATAAAGACACCCCGATACTTATAGAGGAACTAGAAAAAAAACTCCATGATGAGTTAATGCGGGAATTGGCGGGTCCGCTGGCTAAATTAGACGGGTTCGCAAATACATTGGAACAATTCAAAAACGAGAGAGAAGAACTTCAAAACAGATTGACAGGACTCAAAAACCACACGTTTTTAGAACTGAAAAAATTACATGAGGAAGAATTGTTTCCACGCATAGAACGCAACGTTGATGGCTATCTGGATTGGTATTACAGCATTACCGGCGAGTACGTCCGTTTGGGAAATCTGGTAGCGGGAAACATTGAACAACACATGAAGGATAAATTGAACGAACACATGATGAGGAACGTAAATTTTCAGAAAGCAGAAAGTATCATAAAACGCTTTTCTGATGAGTCTGGTCGGATCGCTGCTCAAATCGCTACAATCGAAAGACTAGCCAACCAACTGTTGACACACGCCGCCGAAGTATCCGAAGAAGCCGCTCGAATCAACGAAAAACTCCAGACAAAATGGAAGCAAGAAGTTGATACAATTTTTGCGGAAAACGAAGTTTCCAGTCCGGTGGACATGTCCGCTGTAATTATTGTTGACCAATATACTTCTATGGATGATTTTTGGGAGATGTTTCAGAGTATTTCGGCGGAACTTTCCGCCGTTACGGAAAGATTTAAAGCCTACACAAACGAAATGCAAGATTTGTTAAAAATCTTTACTCTTCATTCCCGCGAGTATCTGTCTTTTAGGAATCGTATGACTTTTTCTAGCGGTGTAGGAATCGCCGGACTAGGAAGTGGAGCCTCTATCGGAACCAGAATTGCTTCAAGAATTACGCGGCGGCAGGCATTCAAAATCGCCGTGGAGGCTGTGGCAAAGATGGTCGGCAAGCGGGCACTGGGCGGCGGCGGCGGTGCTGCTGGCGGAGCGGCGGTTGGAGCCGGTGTCGGATCGATATTTCCGGGTCCCGGCACGGCGATTGGTGCCATGGCGGGCGGAGTGATCGGCGGAGCCGGAGCATGGATTGCCGCAGATTACGTACTTGTGAAATTAGAAGAGCACATATCGCGAGAAAGTTTTAAGCGGGAAATACTCTACGGCGTGAACGAGCACAAAGCCGAAGTGATGAAGGCGTTGGAAGATATTTTTCGAGTGAACCAAACTAATGTCCGGCACACGGAACGTTAACAGAACTGTAATCTTTATATTGCGCAGAGACACTCACAATCTAAAGATTGCGGCTCTGTTTTATTCTATTGGTCGAATCGTCGTCTTGAACAAATCGCTCTCTTCGGTCAGTTTCGTTTCGTTACCAAAGACGCAAATGTTATTCTGTGCCATTCCTTCGCGGAACATTTTGGCAAAGCCACGCAAGTCTTCCAACGTCGTCGAAAGCACCTCGTCCCGCTCACGCTGAATGTCCTCCTGCGTTAAACCCGAAAGCAACATACCGATCACGTGTCCCCCCTTTTCGCTCGGTGTCATCGGCTTGTCCAACGAACCAATGGTCGCAATCAACGCCTTCGTTAAATCCTCTTCGGACAAGTCCAAGTTTTCCAAATACTCCGCAACGCCGGAATAGACATCGACCGTGCGCCGCAAGTGCGGATCGCGGAACGACCAGAGCGAAAAGACACCATTCATATCCGCCGAAAAACCGCCGCCGTAAGCACCACCCTGTACCCTAATGTTGTTCCAAAGATAGCCCGTGCGCAAAATGTTCGTCAATACCAGCATCTGTCCCGTATGCTCAAAACCCAAGTCGCGAAAGTTCGCCGATTTGACGACGTACTGCACCCGCGAAGGGATGACGACGGCTTCGTTTTTCTGCTCTACCTGGAATTCCCGAGGTAAATGCGCCAATTGCAGGGTACGATGAAATTTTTCTTCAAAATCTTTTAGCACCGGCTTGATGGACACGAAATCCTCTTGCGGCAACGTTACAAATATCTGTCCCTTTTCAACGCTAAATTGACGCTCTGCGCATTGCCGCAATCTTTGAGCAAACGCGTTTCCAGTAGAACCAGAATTCCCACTGGTGTCGAAGTTCTTTTCCAAGTCCGCGAGCCACTTGTAATAGTCTATGCCGCCAGTCGCTTCCCTGTATCTGTCTTTCGGCGAGAAATACGATGCCGACCGAGTGCGGGCAAAACTGTGTCCCGAAGACATCAGCGATTGCTCCATACCAACGCGGTATTCCTGCACAATCTCTTTGAGCCGGTCAAGGTCATCAAACTTCGTCTTGGTCAAAATCTCATGGACAAGGGTAAGACCCTTTTCGAGTTTCGGCAACGTTGTTTTGACTCGCACGACAAAGTGCAGGTTAAATTCGTCCGTTTCTTTATGAATGGAGGAAACCGACAATCCCGTACCGATGCCGCCGGTGTGCAGGTCAATTTCGCTACTCAAATCGGCGTAGGTGTAATTCTCCGTGTCCAGCCGACCCAGCACATTGGCAAGAAACGACAGTATCGCCGGGTCTTCCTGCCAAGGAATTCGCTGTCTAAACAACATCGTGACATAGACGATGCCATTCGTTTCGACATCGACGTTGACCATCGGCATGCCTTCTTTCTCAATCTTGATAAACGGTATTTCTTCGGCTTGCCTATCGACATCGGAAAGTTCCAGTTGCGGAATTTTCGCCACGTCGGCAGGATCATCCGGCGGGTTTTTCCTTATTAAT
>Ga0099364_10005864_pt1 | contig 18064 bp, 17 predicted proteins | sample TergutTh196P3_FD_73070 | JGI IMG/M metagenome (GOLD analysis project Ga0099364, IMG submission 73070) | Microcerotermes parvus P3 segment gut microbial communities from Pointe-Noire, Republic of the Congo - Th196 P3 | ecosystem: Host-associated > Arthropoda: Insects > Digestive system > Gut ...
AACGCCATGAGTTTGCAGCAGACGCCGCCCACCCAGGTGCTTGTCGGGATCGCGCTTTTTCTTACGGTATTTTTGATGGCTCCGGTTTTCGGCCAGATGAACGAGGAAGCGCTCCAGCCTTATGTTGAAGGAGAGCTCACCATGGATGAGGCTTTTTCCGCAGCTATGGGGCCTATGCGCGGATTTATGATAAATCAGGTGTCCAGCACCGCGATGGGCGGGCAGGATTTGAACACTTTTCTTGATTTGGCGCGTCAGCCCAGACCGGAGAGCATAGAAGAAATCGGCAATGCGGTGCTTATCCCCGCATTTATAATGGGTGAGATACGGCGGGCGTTCATGATAGGGTTTTTTATCTATGTGCCGTTTTTGGTTATAGATTTGGTGGTCGCAAGCACGCTTATGTCGCTGGGTATGATGATGCTGCCGCCGGCTATGGTGTCTATGCCGTTTAAACTTATGCTGTTTATACTCGTCGACGGCTGGAATCTGATAATAACCGGTCTTATGGGCAGTTTTCACTAAGAAAGGGAGCAAAAGAAATGTCACAGGAAGTTATGATCGATCTGCTGCGCGAAGCGTTTACCATCGCGCTCAGGCTCGCAGCGCCTCTGCTGCTTGTAAGCCTTACTGTGGGGCTGATAATTTCGATTTTCCAGGCGGCGACACAGATTCAGGAGGCAACGCTGACATTTGTGCCGAAACTCGTGATCATCGGGTTTACGCTTATTCTGCTCGCGAATTGGATGATGACCACTATGCGGGAATTTGTTGTCAGTCATTTTGGCAATATGTTGAATTTTATGTGAGATAAAAAATAATGCTTAACGCTGTTTTTGAAAGATACGATTTATTTTTAATGGTTATGGTGAGGATGACGGGTTTTATTTTTTTTAATCCGTTGTTCGGGAGGCGTAACGTACCGGCTATGGTGAAGGCCGGGGTTGCGCTGTTTTTGTCTGTTTTTGCGGTCATGTATTTTCCGGGGGAATACGCCCCGATCGATATTTCCAATATTTTGATTTTTATGTTCCTTATGGTCAAAGAGTTTGTTATAGGGTATCTTTTGGGTCTGATTGTGAATATGTTTTTTGCGATTGTGGCTGTGGGCGGAGAAGTGATGGATATGCAGATGGGTCTTGCGATGAGCCAGATGTATGACCCCGGAAGCAACGTAAATATGCCGATTACGGGTTCATTTTACAATTTCGCGCTTATGCTGCTGTTTTTTATCACCAATGCGCACGGAACGCTGATACGGATATTGGTTCTTTCATTCGTTATTTTCCCCGTAGATTCGCTTTATTTCAGCCCCGAAATCGGAATATACCTGTTCCGGCTGTTCGGGAACATAATGGTGCTTTGTTTAAAATTCGCCCTGCCGGTGATCGCCGCCGAGCTGATAACAGAGACAGGCGTCGGTATAGTTATGCGCGCCGTGCCGCAGATAAATGTGTTCGTGGTGGGTCTTCAGCTCAAAATATTCGCGGGTATCGGCGTGATGATCGTGTGTGCGCCGGCTGCTGTCTGGTTTCTCGACGGTGTTTTGTACCAGATGGGCGAGAGCGCGTTTGAAGCGGTTTTTATCCTTGCGGGCAGATGAGAAAATCAGTTATATTATAGAATTTTGGTATTATGAAAATTTTAATGAAAAACATAATCTCGATGCTGCCGCTGTGCATGATAATTCCGGCGGTGTTGTTTTCGTGTGTTTCCGGTGATACGGATAATTTTGATATGGCGCAGACAAATGCGGAATCCGCCACGGTTTTGCTTGAAGAAACAAAAGTGTATAATCACAGCATAAACAACGGGCTGCCGGTGGTGGTGATAGATACCCAAAAGGGACAGCAGATAACGCGGCGGCGCGCCGGAAACGATATACCCGCATATATACGCATAACCGATCCGGACGAAATATACGGCGAAGGGCTGTATGAGGGGCATATCGAAATACGCGGGAGAGGGAATTCGAGTTGGGGGATGCCCAAAAAGAGCTATAATTTTCAGCTTGCGGCGCCGACGCGGATTTTTGATATGTACCCGTCAACATCATGGATGCTTTCCGCCAACTATTCGGATAAATCCCTGATGAGAAACTACACGGCATATGAGTTTGCGCGCGATCTCGGCGCGGAGTTCGCGGCTGAAAACAGGTTTGTCGATTTGGTTCTGAACGGCGAATATATGGGCACATACACGCTGGGAGAAAGAATCAGAGCTGCGCCGGGCAGACTGGATCTGCCGAGGCTCAGAGCTGATACAACGGACAGTTATGAGTTGAGCGGCACATATATACTCGAGATCAACTCGACGGACAAATATGACGCCGATGAGATAATATTTATGAGCGAAACGGTGAAAAACACCCATTTCTGGTCGGTAAGACAGCCCGGCTCGGACAGCATTTCGGATGCGGCGTTCAGATATATAGAGAGCTACATACTTGCGGCTGAAGCCGCGCTGTTCGGCGAAAACTTTAAAGACCCGACGTCGGGATACCGTGTATTTATCGATACCGCGAGTTTTATCGACTGGTATATAGTGAACGAGTTCTATAAAAATGTCGATGCGGGTTTCCATACAAGCGTGTATTTCTATAAACCCCGAGGGGGTAAACTGCATATGGGACCGGTCTGGGACTTTGATCTGGGTGCGGGCAACGCCGATTATGCCGGGTGCGATGACCCCGAGGGCTGGTATGTGAGGAATTCCGCGTGGTTTATACGGCTTTTTTCGGACGAATCGTTTGCGCTGGAGTTTAAAGAGCGCTGGAATTATATAAAAAATAACGGATATTTTGAGGTGTTTTTTAACAGAATAGACGAAACCGCAGAGATAATAAAAAAATCGGCGGAAGCAAATTTCAAGAAATGGCAGATTTTGGGCGAATATGTTTGGCCTAATGCGAGCTTGATTCAACCCGTATGGGAGAGAACAAGCTATCAAAGCGAGATCGATTACCTTAAACTGTGGCTGGAACTCCGGTTTGAATGGCTGGACGCGGAAATCAATAAATAAAAAAAGGAAAGCGGGAACAAAAATTATGAACAAGTTAAACGTTTTATGTCTTTTCGGCGGAAACTCAACAGAATACGAAATTTCATGCTGGTCTTTTGACAGCGTGATAAAAAACCTTGACCAAGAAAAATTCAATATAATAACAGCCGGAATAAGCAAAACCGGCGAATGGCATATATATGAAGGTTTGCCCGAAAAAATAAGGGACTTAAGCTGGATTGAGGATTTAAACAATCTATACCCGTGCGCAATGGTTCCAAAAAGCAAAGAAAATAACAAAGCGCGTTTATTGAAATTTATAAAAAAAGATTATGAAACACTCGATATCGACGTAATCCTGCCGATAATCCACGGCGCGAACGGTGAAGACGGTACAATACAGGGGCTCGCGCAGATTTATGGTGTCGCCTGCGCGGGAGCGGATTTAAGCGGCTCGGTATACAGTTACGATAAAACCGTAACAAAAATTTTATGCTCAAAGATCAAAGGGTTGAATCAGGCGGGATATTTATCGTTTGAAAAATATGAATTTGATTCTGACTGCGAAAACATATTAAAATTCGCAGAAAAAAACATAAAATTCCCGATGTTCATAAAACCCGCAAGAGCCGGCTCGTCCGTGGGTATAATCAAAGTAAAAAAAGCGGAAGAATTAAAACAGGCTGTGCTTGAGGCTTTTAAGTTTGACGATAAAGTTTTAATAGAAGAAAATATGACGGGAAAAGAAATCGAAGTCGCGGTTATGGGAAACAAAAACAATTTAACGGTCTCCTGCCCGGGCGAGATCAAGCCCAACGCGGAATTTTACGATTATGACACAAAATATATAACCAACACCGCCGAACATTTTATTCCCGCGGACATAAGCGGCAAAACAAGCGAAAAAGTGCGCGAAACCGCAAGGCAGGTATATATGCAGGTGGGCGCGGGCGGGTTTGCGCGGGTGGATTTTTTTGTTGACGGGGATGAAATATATTTCAACGAAATCAACACAATCCCGGGTTTTACCGAGATCAGTATGTTCGCAAAGCTGCTTATGCACAGCGAAAATATAACTTACACGGAGCTTATAACACGAATTATTGAATTGGCTGTTGAAAAAACGTGAAAATTATTAATAATAAATTAATTATAAAACGTTGAAATCATAATAAAAATATGATATAATATCAGGTGAAATAAAATACGGGAGGAGGGGTATTCTTGAAAAATATAAGTATTCCCGCAGTCGAAAGCCGGGAAGATTACAACAATCTGATTTTGCCGGAATTCGCCGATAAAATAAATAAAAATTCCCAAATGCCGGAACGCAGCTTTGATTTTAAAATAAAAATTATACAAACAGATCTGTTTCCGCGTGAAAATTTCAACGGCTATTTCAGAAATTTAAACGACTCCAATATTCCGTTTATGGTACAACATTCGGATTATATTAAAAAACTGCATTTTATGAACAACTTCGGAGGGGCTGTTTTGTCGGAAGAAACGATGAAAACCGAAAATATAAATACCGAAGAACAGTTTGAAGACAGGGTTTTCCAAACGGATATCGCCAATCCCGAAGTTTTGGCTGAAGCAGAACGCAAAAAAGACAATATGATCATGGATATGATAACGAGCGGTGTCTCTCCCGAAACCCTTATGAAAGATTTGCTTGAAAAACTGACCGAAACCACGGACGAGTGGGAGTTTGAAAACTTTGATATAATGGGCAGCCTGTTTATGTTCGATCTGATCCACGGAACAAATAATTTTAACGGTTCAAACGAAGAATTTGAAGAATTTGAAGAATTTGATGAAATTTATGACGATGAGTTTGATGAAGAAAACGAATTCGGCGAAGAATATGCCGGCGAATTTGAAGAAGACCAAAATTCGGATTTCGGCGGTAAAATTGAAATCAAATTCAACGCTGCGGGAAGCATCAAATTTTTAGAAAACAATATCCTTGAAATAAAATATGACGAAAGCGAAATGACCGGAATAAAAAACGCTTTCATCAGATTCTTGTTTAACTGCGATAAAAAAGATTTTATCACAATCCACAGATGCAATCATCTCGATACATGGATCAACTGCAAGAAAGGCGAAAGAATTTCCGATGTTTCAAAATCCCGCGGAGCGGGGAACAGCACAACCGTCGATACAAAAGAAATAATCAACAATATGACGCCGGACGGAGGTCAGCTTTTTATTTCATACATCAGGGAAGCAAACGGTATCCCGTCGGAGATGGTCACACACATAATATCGGCTTCCCCCGCGCGGGAGCAGTAAAATGAAAAATTTGGAGTTTTTTTATAAATGTTAAAAACAAAAAAAACAGTATATATCATGGTGTGCCTGATTGCCGCGCTGATTTTCAGCTCACAAAGTTTTGCGTTTGCGGCAGTTGAAGACGAAGTAAAAAGAGTACGGGAAGATACGTCTGTCTGCCCTGAGCTGGACGAACTTTTGGAACTGTACGCGGAGCACAGCCTGTATACCTTAAGCAGGGAACAGGCGATTCTTGCGATGCTCAGAAATTTTATCATTCAATATGAAGCGGCTCCGCTGCTGGCGGATTCGCTGCTCACTGTTTTCGACCCTTTCGGCGGGTATTACAGTAAAACGACGATCGATGAAATGTTCGGCAGCGCATACAGAGGCTACGGGTTTGTTATGGATGGCGAGATTTCTGATAATGGTCATTTATACAATACAATCATAAAAAAAGTATTCGATGATTCGCCCGCGTATGAAGCCGGATTTAAAACAGGGGATATTTTCCTCGAAATAAACGGTATAAATGTCGAAGGAATGGGTATTGCAGCGGTTTCAAACCTTTTAAACTCGATTGAAAACAGAGCTGATTTTGTGATTGAACGAACAGATGAAAGAATCAATATCGCTTTGGAAAAAGGCACGGTATACGTGTCTTCGCTCACATTTGAAACGCTGTCTGACAAAACGGCGCTGCTCACAATCGAGAATTTTACCGATGTGGGTCTTGCTTATGATTTTTATACGGCTATGCTGTATTTGGAACAGGAAAAATATGAAAATCTGATAATCGATCTGCGCGGCAACAGCGGCGGAGATTTGATTTTTACGGCACAGCTTCTCGATATGCTGGTAACAAAAAAAGACGTGATACTTTATTCGATAAAAGAAAAAGACGGCAGCGTCGAGTCCCTGTTTTCTTCGGGGGAAGGTTTTGAATTTAACAAAATTGCCGTTCTGGTAAACAATCAAACGGCGAGCGCTTCGGAGATTTTCGCGCAGTCTCTGAGGGAAATCACAGGCGCGGTTATAATCGGCAGCCGGACTTTCGGAAAAGGTATCGGTCAGGATTATATGCAGCTTAAAAACGGCGATGTTGCGGCAATCACATCTTTTGAAATAATCTCAAGCGCGGGCATCTCATATAACAGAGAAGGGATTGCCCCCGACATAACCGTTAATCCGCTTAATATAAACGTCGGGCAAAACGCTTTCGAACAGCTTAATTTTGTAAACTGCGTGAATATAAAACAGGGAGCAGATAACAAAACCGTGCTCGCTTTGAATCAGCGGCTTGCGGCGATCGGTTATATTCCGCCGGATGATGTGAAAACCGAATTGACGGATAAGACTGCCGCAGCTGTTGAAATATTACAAAAAGTTTATGATCTGCCTGTCGGGATATCCGAAATAGACCACACTTTTATAGAATGTTTAAATCAAAGGGTGCTCGCCGCACCGGCTGTATATGAACCCGATGACGCGGTTTTGGCCCGTGCGGTCGAATATATTTTAAATAAACAATAAAAGAAAGATACAAAAATAGTTATGCTGAAAATTGTTCACTGCGCCGATGTGCATCTCGATTCGCCGTTTTCATTGAACGACCCGAGGAATGCGGGCGCGGAACTGAGAAGGCTGGATCTTCGCAGTTCGTTTATATCGCTCATCAAACACGCAAAAAACTACGGCGCAAGGCTGTTTTTGATTTCCGGCGATCTGTTTGATGAAAAATATGTATCCAGGGATACCGTTAATTTTATCGTAAAAGAAATGTCGTCTTACCCGGACTGCCGTTTTTTTATTGCGCCCGGGGAAGCCGACCCTTACAGCTCTAAAAGTCCGTATAAACTGATGAAATGGTCAGATAACGTGCATATATTTAAATCAGGCGATTTGACAAAAATCGAAATTCCCGAGTTTAACGCGGATATTTACGGTTATGCGTTTACCGGCGAAGCGATTGATCCCAACCCTTTCGGAAACAAAAAACCGCAGAATCAAAACAGAATAAATATACTGGTCGGTCACGGGGAAGTGCTGATAACTCCCGAAGAAATAAGAAAAGGTTCCAATATATGCCCCATTAAAGCGAGTGATATTCAAAACAGCGGTTTTGATTATATCGCTCTCGGTCACTTACATAACGGCACGGGCGTAAGGGAGGTCGGCGGCACTTTTTTTTCATATCCGGGTTGTTTGTTCGGACGCGGCTTTGATGAGCCGGGACACAAGGGCGCTATGTGCGGAGAAATTGATAAAGGTAAATGCGAATTAAAAGGCGTGAAATTTTCAACAAAACGGTATGTGACCATTCAGGTCGATATCTCACAGTATATAACCGAAAATCAAATTGCCGAGGCATTACGGCTCGCAGCTGTGGAATATGGTGATGATACGGCTTTGCGTGTGGAATTGACCGGGGTGCAGCGCCCTGATCTTGATTTCAGCCTGTCAGAAATCGAGAAGAGATTTACACAATTTTATTTTTTACAGGTGAAAAATAAAACTGTGCCGTACACAGATGAAAACATCTTGAAATTCGATAAAACCGTGCGCGGGATTTTTTACAAGCGGCTTGAGCCGAAACTAAATTCGAAAAACGAAAAAGAACGTGCGGAAGCGCAGCTTGCGCTGCAGTATGTATTCAATGCTTTCGCAGGTATGAATATCGGCGATTTATAAAAAAAACAAAAAAAGAAAGGCGGTAAAAATGAGTAAAAATAAATTTATTGTGTTCACCAAACCCTGGAGAACCATCAGTCTTGAGGAACTCGGAGCGCTGGTCAAAAATATGGGGTTCGACGGGGTGGAATATCCTTTAAGAGACGGTTATCAGGTGCAGCCGTCCGACGGTGCTGCGGGGGTTAAAAAACTTGTGTCGGTTCTCGGCGGCTGCGGGGTTACAGTCGACAGTATCGCCGGAGGGATCGATGTAAAGTTTTCGGCTGATAATAAGGTTACGGGAGTTAATGAACAGCTTTTTGCGGGCTGCGGCGAAGCTGGGGTTAAGATTATCAGGATTTGTCAGGGGCTCGATAAAAATATCGGGTTTTTTGAAAATATCGACCAGATCAAACGCAGCTATGACGCGGTTGTGCCGTACTGTGAAAAATACAATGTGACAATAGGCGTGCAGATGCACTGCAGCAGCAGTATATCGTCTTCAGCGGAGACATATATACTGCTCAAAGATTATAATCCGAAACATATCGCGGCGGTTTGGGATTCGGGGCATAACGGACTCACGGGGGTTGAGCCGTGTTTTGCGCTTGATACCGTTTGGGATATGCTGTGCATGGTCAACTTTAAAGCGGCATACTGGAAACTGCGGCACGGGCCCGAACAAGCCGAAGCGAGATGGGACGCATACTGGACGCTCGGTCCCCATGCCTGCGGCAGCTGGCGGGAAGCGGTAAATCATCTTAAAAAACGCGGATATAACGGTATTGTGTGTATGCCCGCCGAATACAGCGATGAAGCCAATGTTGACCGCTATACAAAGAGCGATATGGCGTATCTCAAAGAATTGTTTGAAGGAAGGTAGATTTTTTTGTGAAAAAAATAAAAATTGCTATGATCGGCGCGGGGGGACGCGCCAATCAGGTTATATATCCGGCGTTTTCCGATTTAAGCCGATCGGGTGAAGCTGAAATTCTGGGCATATGCGATATCGACCCGAAAAAACTGAACGATACGGCGGATAAATATAATATCCAAAAAAGATACGGGCAAAACGGTGTTCTCGATTACCGCAATATGATCGATGAGCTTTGTCCCGATGCGGTTGTCGCTGTGGGTCAGCCGCATATTTTGTATGATGTGTGGATGTGGTGCCTTGAGAGGGGGCTTCATCTGTTTATCGAAAAACCTCTTGCGCTGTCCATCCATCAGGCGCGCGCGCTTCAAGCGGCGGCAAACCGCAATAACTGTGTAACACAGGTCAGTCTGCAGAGAAGATATACGCCGATGGTTCAGCAGATGCGCGATGAATGTCTGAAAAAAAGCGGGATCACCCACGCTTTATGTAAATTCTATAAATGCGAGCCGGACAAGGATTTTCTCGGCGCGCGGGACCACATGATGGACGATTGTGTCCATTCGATCGATACGCTGCGCTGGATCTGCGGCGTTGATTCCGAAATCGTTAAAATCGAGAGCAGCGTTAAAAGAGTCGGCACAATCGATATAAATTTTATCTCCGCGGTGCTGTATTTTGACAACGGAGCAGTGGGGCATCTGATCAACAGCTGGTCGAGCGGCAAGCGTATTTTTGCCGTCGAGATGCACGCGAAGGGCATATTCGCCGAAGCCGAGCATGAAACAGGCGGGTATATTTATAAAGACGGCGATTTGGACGGGATTTTGTATGACGCCAAAAAGTGCGCGGGCAGCGAAGAGTTTTATGTTTATACGGGCGTTTTAAACGCGGCGAAGGATTTTGTTGGATGCTGCGCCGCCGGAGGACAGCCTTCGGCGTGTTTTGACGACTGCGTGAAAACGATGAAGGCAGCGGAAATAATACTCGCTCAGGCGCTGCTGAGCGAATGAGTGAAATTTTAATAATGAATGAGTTAGGAGTAACAAAATAATTATGAATGAAACCCTTAAAACGATTGCGCAGCGCTATTCATGCCGCTCTTATGACGGCAGAATGCCTGAAAAATCAAAACTTGAAGCGATAGCGGCGGCGGCGGTGCAGTCGCCCAGCGGAATGAACCGCCAGCCTTGGCAGATAAACGTTATAACAAACAAAGCGTTTATCGAGGAAATGGATGCGGAGGGTATGCGTATCCTCGCGGAATCCGAAGATAAAACCGCATATGAGCGTTTTATGAACCGCGGAGGCAAATTATACTATAATGCGCCGTGTATGTTTTTGATTCTGAAAAAACCCGGTACCGACCTCGATACCGGCATAGTAAGCGAAAACATCGCGCTTGCGGCGTCCTCGCTGGGACTCGGCAATGTTATATGCGGTATGGCGGGAATCGCTTTCGGCGGACCCAAAGGCGAAGATTTTAAAAACAGAGCGGGGTTTACAAAGGACTGGGAATTTGGTATGAGCGTTTTGGTCGGTTACGAAAATCAGCCGGGAGCGTCTCATGAACCGGATTTATCGAAAATAAAATTTATTGATTGAACCAAAGGTTTTACCCAAAATATTTTTCACACTCGAATAAATCTTTGAAAATCAAATCCGGTTGTAAATTTTCCGGCAGGTTGCGCGCATCTTCAAGCGTTCCTTCCCCTGTCAGCAGTAAAACGGCGGTGACGCCGTTTTTTTTGCCGAGAGCGGTATCGGTATACAGCCGGTCGCCGAAAATAACCATGTTTTCACGATTTTCACCGTATATTTCTTCAATCATACCGATCACTTCGCCGTAAGGTTTACCGAACGCTTTGGGCAGCGGCAGCCCCGTTGAAGCGCTGATAAGCGCATTTATCGCTCCGCAGTCCGGGATATAGCCGCCGTTTTCGACCGGGCAGTTTATATCGGGGTGAGTTGTCAGCCAGGCTGAACCGTTCCGGATAAATGTGCAGGCGCGCTCGAGTTTTGCGTAAGTGAGGGTCGTATCAAACGAACTCACCACTATATCCGGTTTTTCGCCTGTTGAATTGGTCAGAAATATATTTTGCCTCTCAAACATCAACTCAAGATGCGGTGTTCCCAGCAGATATATTTTTTGGTCCGGTTTATGTGTTTTTAAATATTTTATAAGCACATCGGCGGAGGTTAAAATATCGATGTTTTCGGGGAATCCGAGCTTTTCCACTTTTTTTTTGTAATATTCCGGGTTTTTTGAGGCGTTGTTGGTGAAAAAAATTATTTTTTTTGTTTCATTAAATTTTTTTATAAAATCCACGGCGTTCGGCAGCGGGGATTCGCCCAGATATAACGTGCCGTCCATATCAAAAATAAAAAAATTTTTGTTTTTATAATTCAGATTAATTTTATCCCTCCCAAAATTTATCTATGCAGTTTTTGATTATACCATATGCTTTTTTTCCTCTGTATATATCGCCTTGAAGTGAGTAAACATCCCTGTATGAGAACTCAAGGAAGCAGCCTTTCGCCGCTTTCAGCGTTTTTTCTATGTGTCCGGCAAACCCTTTTTCGTCAAATTCTTTGTCTATTGCAAGATAATTCGGGAACGGTTTTCTGTGATAGGTTATTTTTTTGCCTCTCAGTTGTTCGCCCGTATATTCTTCATCGCACCATTGTGAAACAGAAACTTTACTCAGGTTTTCATATTTTGAAACGCTCTTTTCCCAGATTGAACTGACGCCTTCGCAGCAGCCGTAATTAAATCTGCCGAACCTTCCGCTGATTTTTTTATAATACGGAAAGAAAAACTCGTGATACATCTCCGGGGATATTTCGGACGTTTCCTGCGCGTCCATATATCCCCAAACATCACTCATCATAAATTTACCGCCGCTGTTTTTATTTGCGGGCAGTTCGTTGGTAAAACCGTAAGAGCCCTGCGGCACTCCGACATTAAAATTGTTGGGGCGTATATAACCGTTCTGTTCAGCCATATCCCAGAGACTTATATAGTCATCTGAGAGCATTGTCATCATTTCATGGAACAATTCGGGGTAATCATACATAGAAATCATCATCGTTTCAAGCCCCATAATACTGTATATATTCTGCGCAAATGAAACACAGGGAACAAACGCGAGCCTGACGGGTATCAAATCCCCGATTATATCCTCAACTGCCGTTTTATAATTTTCGGATTCGTTGAAATTGCAGTACAGCGGCGATTTTTTTAATTTGTGAAAATCCGCTTTCAGATCTTGTATTTCGTAATCTATTTTATATGCGAATGTTTCGTTTATTCTTTTTTCGAATTTTAAATCTATATCAAAAGGTTTAAGCCCGCAAAACACGGTAACAACAAATTCTTTCGGCATAACCGTGTCGTCGTTTATATATTCGTGCTGCACCATATTCGAATGAAAATAATATTCAAGATTCCGTGCTGTTTCAGTCGTGCATTCCGGCTGCCATAAATGCTGAAATTCCCGGTTAAACGTACCGCGTTCAAGCGTTACGACAGGTGTGGTTGTTCGGTAGTCATTATGGGCGTACCATAACGCTTCTTTTTTATTCATTTCTTCGCTGTTCGCTGTTTCAAGCTGTTTTTTTGCGAGTTCACGAAGATAATCCCTCTCATATGGTTCAATTATGTTTTTATTTTCCGTATTTGCCATCAATTCCTCCGTTTGAAAAAATTTAATTTCTAACGCTCAATCGCCGCTTGTTTTGTCATTATTTTATGCAGGCGCGCCATATCAAATTTTTTGCGCCGGTCATAATAAACAATACCGTTCTGTTCCTGCTCTACGTCTGTGAGCTGGGTGTAACAGAATGCAAATATACGCGGATTATCAAGCAGAGCCGTCACGAGCGCTTCAAATCTTTTATAAAATTCTTCTATGTCTTCAGGGGCTTTGCCGTAACCCCAGCTTTGCTTATGATTCTGCGTTTCACGGCTGATGTCATGCCACCATGTGCCGCCGAATTCGCTCACAAAATACGGATATTCAATAACTTTGCGCCAATCCCAATTGTTATTGTTCTGGAACACATCTTCGGGTTTCTGCGGGTCAAGCAGCGCGTCATACCGCGCTTTAAATGTAACAGGGTCTTGGTCGTAATCATGGCAGTCGAATATATCTGTTTCTACGTGCACATAGCCGGATGTATCTATTACAGGCCGCGTCGGGTCGAGTTTTTTTGTTATTCTGTATAAACAAGCCAAATCATCGCGGCGCTGCCCCCAATGCGTTTCATTATGCGGACACCAGCCGACAATCGACGGATGATTATAATCGCGTTCAATCGCTTCCGCCCATTCAAACAAGAAATTTTCATAACTCTCAGCGGAATAGTCCATGCCCCAATTGCCGTGTTCGCCCCATGTTATATAACCGAGCCGGTCTGCATAGCAGTGAAATAACGGCTCCCAAATTTTTTGATGCAGGCGCGCACCGTTAAATCCGGCTTCCATTGAGAGTAAGATATCTTGTTTAAGCGCCTCTGCCGAGGGTGCGGTCCATGTGCCGTCAGGATAGAAGCCTTGATCGAGAACCAATCTTTGGAAAACAGATTTGCCGTTTATCAGCACTTTAAAGCCGTCTATTTTTATATCTCTCATGCCGAAATATGTGTAAACCGCATCATTTCCGTATGTCAATACCAAATCATAAAGCTCGCCTTTGCCGATATCCCAAAGGTGCAGGTCTTCTTTAGGTATACCGAGATGGATACTTGCGGTGTTGCCGCTTGCTTTTATAATTTTGGAGCATAGAGCTTTACCTTTGTATGATACTTCGGCTTTAAAATCAGCACCGGTTATTCCCGCAGAAAATACCGCATTTACGGCAATGCTTGAATTTTCTGTATCTGTTAAAATTTTAAAACTCTTTATATAACTATCAAACGGAATATATTCAAGCCATACAGTCTGCCAGATACCGGTTGTGCGCGTATAATGGCAACCCGCCGAATAAAAATCAAAACACTGCTTGCCGCCCGGCTGTTTGCCGTTTCTTGCTTCGTCGAGCACTTTTACGCATATTGTATTTTCACCTTTATTTAAGAGCTTGGTGACATCAAACGAAAAGCTGCTCATACCGCCTCTGTGAAAACCTGCATATTGTCCGTTTATCCAAATTTTCGCATGATAATCAACTGCGCCGAAGTTCAACAGAATGTGCCCTTCATTCCAGTTATCGCTTAATGTAAATGCGCGTTTATACCATACACATTCGCAGAAATCTTTGATATTGATGCCGGACAGCGGGCTTTCGTAAGTGAAAGGCACGTTTATCTGCATATCAAAAGCGCTGTCCTGTTGCTCTTCATAAAATTTGCGTTCTTCGCCTGTTTTACCGTAATCAAATTTGAATTTCCATTTACCGTTCAGGTTGAGCCAGTTTTTGCGTTCAAACTGCGGGTTCGGAAATTCGGGCCTTGGTATATTCTGCATATTTTTTCCCTCCGTTTTTGTTTTTATATGATGTAATTTTATTATATTTATTTTGATTTTCAAGAGCAGATATATTATACTATATACAACGGTATACAGTCAATAAATAAGAAAGAAAATATGCAAGGGGTACACGAATTATTTACAAACAAAATATAACTTGACAAATTCAATAAAATATGATAAAATATTCATACAATGCAGATATGAATAATAAAATAAAAGGCAAGAAAAGGGGTTGTATATTTATGAAAAAATTATTATGTATTATTATCGTCATTACAGCGTGTTTATTCACCGGCTGCGGGGAAAGTCCGGAAGTTGGCAGAATATTCGATGTAACCGAAGTGAGCGATGACCCGTTATCTTTCACCGGCAGTATCACAGTCAACGGCGTTGTCGCCGAATCCGATGGAGCTGCGTTGTTTACTATCCAGCAAAAAAACAAAAGTGCGTGCTGTGCGGCGATAATTATACGCGCGGAATATAACGGAGATAATACTATGCCGAAAACTCTGGATGAGGTTAATATAACCGGGACTTTCGCAGAGGACGAACACGGCGTCGTATTTCAGGTAGCCGACTTTGTGATTGTGGGAGGCTGAAGTTGAGTATATTAAAATTAGTATCAAAAAACCTTTTCCGGCGAAAAGGCAGATTTATATTTACGCTGCTTGGTATTTCGATTGGAATGGCGGCGTTTGCGGCGCTGCTGTCGCTTGGCGGAAGTATGCGCGGGGAGGTCAAAAAACAGGCTGAAGCCCTCGGAGCAAATTTTTTAATAGTGCCTGAAAATATATGCGTATATAACCAAATGGCGATTTTAACAGGCGATACCATATCAGAATCCCTGCGCTATGACGTTTTCACAAGCATTGCGGGCTTGGACGGGATTACGGTTATTCCGCATCTTACGCAAAGAACCGCGATTAATAATATTCCGCGCGTTATTGTAGGTATCCTGCCGGAGGAAACAAGGAGTTTCAGGGGTTGGGTAATCGGCGAGGGTGAATATTTCAGCGCGCAGGACGAAAAAGCTGTGATTATCGGCGCGAGTTTAGCAGAAATGCAAAATTTAGTTACGGGCGAAGTTTTAACAGTGCGGGGCGAGGATTTCAGAATAAAAGGCATACTCGGCGAAACCAAAAGCAACGATGATATGACCGTGTTTATCCCGCTCACTGTCGCGCAGCGGATTTTTGACAGGGAAAACGAAATCTCGTATATGTCCGCGAAAGTTGAAAATATGGCGGACATGGAACGGTATGAAGCGGCTGTTTTAGAGGTTGCGAGCGTTCAGGTCGCCACAGACGAGCAGCTTTTGGGCGCGGTGATGACTATAGTAAACTCGGTGAATGTGACCCTGCAGTTAATAGCGGGGGTTGCGTTGATTGCGGCGGCTTTCGGCATTGTAAACACGATGATGACAGCTATTTATGAGAGGCGGCGCGAAATCGGAATATTGCGGGCAATCGGCGGCAAAACCGGAGAGATTTTCAAGATATTTATTATAGAATCGGGGCTGTACGGACTGCTCGGCGGTGTTATCGGCGTTGCTGCCGGTATTGCGGCGTCGTTTGCGGCTGCGCCCATACTTACGCAGGGCGAAGCGGGCGAACTGCTGAAAGGCGCGTCGCCGGGGGCTGATTTTGATATATTTATGCTCGCGGCAACGATTTTGCTGTCGCTTTTTATTGCTGTGGTTTCAGGGTTATATCCGGCGTGGCAAGCGTCAAAATTAACGCCGGCGGAGGCGGTTTCTTATGAGTGAAGCTATTATTAAAACAGAAAATTTAGAGAAAATATACGGTATGGGCAACGCTCAAACCCACGCTTTACGGGGCGTGAGCATGGAAGTGCCGAAAGGTTCGTTTTCCTGTATCATAGGTGCGTCCGGACACGGCAAAAGCACGCTGTTAAATTTGATCAGCGGGCTTGACAGCGCGACAAGCGGCAAAGTTTATATTGACGGCGTTGATATTACAAAACTGGGCGGCAATAAATTAGCCGAACTGCGGGCTGAAAAAATAGGGTTTGTGTTCCAGTTTTTTAATTTGCTGGCTAATCTTACCGCGATTGAGAATATAGAAACGGCGATGATGTTCGGGAAAATCCCTGTAAAATCGCAGAGAAAAAAAGCGGAAGAATTGCTGGAGTTAGTGGGAATAGCGGATAAAGCCGGCGCGAAACCGCATGAGCTTTCAGGCGGACAGAAGCAGAGAGTCGCGATTGCGCGCGCGCTTGCCAATGACCCCGGAATTATAATCATGGATGAACCGACTGGCAATTTGGATTCTGTGTCAGGGGAAGAAGTGCTGAAACATATATTCGATATTCACAAAGCGGGCAAGACGATTATAATCGTCACGCATAATAGCGGGTTAGCGCAAAAAGCAGAACTGATTTTTGAAATCCGGGACGGAAGATTAACTAAATAAAGTCATGAGGTGAAAGAAGTAAAGAATGAAAATATCGACAAAAGGCAGGTATGCTCTGCGAATGATGCTGGATATATCGGAGAACAGCAATAACGAATGGATTCCGATTAAAGAAATATCCGAACGGCAGGGTATATCAATAAAATATCTTGAACAAATCGTGACAAGCCTGACCCGCGCGGGCTTGCTGCGCAGCGGACGCGGACCGCAGGGCGGATATATGCTCACAAAACTGCCGGAACAATATACGGCGGGCGAGATAATACGCGCCATTGAGGGCAAACTTGCGCCCGTCGCGTGCCTTGCCGACGAAGTAAATCTGTGCGAGCGGAAAGACTGCTGTAAAACCCTTGGTTTCTGGCAGGGGCTGTATGAAACGATTGACAGCTATGTGGATTCTGTCACGCTGAAAGATTTTGCCGGCAAAAAATGATTTCAACAAAATAAATAATTAAAGCAGAAGCAGCCCCTGTCGCAGTATTATATAATGCGCCGGGGTTTTTGTGTGTTTTATACAAAAACAACCCCTTATTCCATATAAATCCTATATGAAATATAAAATATATAATATTTTTGAAAAATGTCTTGACAAACTCAAATAAATAAATTATAATAATAATATTAAACATATAAAACATATATAATTAGTATGTATTAAGGAGGCAGCACATGAAAAATATAGCATCAAAACTTACTGACTTGATCGGTAATACACCTATGTTGGAGCTGACAGACTATAACCGCTTGAATAATACAGGCGGAAGGTTAGTCGCGAAACTCGAATACTTTAACCCTCTCGGAAGCGTGAAAGACCGGATTGCTTACGCAATGATTGATTCTGCCGAAAAAAGCGGCAAGCTGACAAAAACCGCGGTAATCATTGAGCCGACAAGCGGCAATACCGGCATAGGACTTGCGTTTGTAGCCGCGTCAAAAGGCTATAAATTAATTTTGACCATGCCCGACACAATGAGTGTCGAGCGGCGTAATCTTTTGAAAGCTCTCGGCGCGGAACTTGTACTCACACCCGGCAAGGACGGAATGAAAGGCGCAATACGCAAAGCAGAAGAATTAGCTTCGCAAATTGAAAATTCTTTTATACCGCAGCAGTTTGAAAATCCCGCGAATCCGGAAATACACAGGAGAACAACGGCGGAAGAAATATGGCGCGACACAGACGGCGAAATCGCGGCATTTGTGTCGGGAGTCGGAACAGGCGGCACAATTACGGGTGTAGGCGAATTTTTGAAAGAGAAAAATAAAGATATAAAAATAATCGCGGTAGAGCCGTATGATTCGGCGGTTCTTTCGGGAAATGCTCCCGCACCGCATAAAATA
>Ga0099364_10005865_pt1 | contig 18063 bp, 27 predicted proteins | sample TergutTh196P3_FD_73070 | JGI IMG/M metagenome (GOLD analysis project Ga0099364, IMG submission 73070) | Microcerotermes parvus P3 segment gut microbial communities from Pointe-Noire, Republic of the Congo - Th196 P3 | ecosystem: Host-associated > Arthropoda: Insects > Digestive system > Gut ...
CAATAGCTAAAACCACTGTCTCCCGCAACCCCGAATATTACAACTCCCGCACACAGCCTGTTTACCAATCCCTTGGCCCCGTCTAAATCAATCCCCTTTATAACAAGCTCATCACCCGGTATCTCGTGCAGCTTAATTTCCATTACCCACCCCCCTTATGCCACCACGAATCACAAATACCCGCAAAAAGCAATAAAGCGGAAACAACAATAACCATATAGACATCCCCGGCGGCCACTCCCGCGCCCACAAAGGCATCAAGCACACAGGCGGCAAGCAACAGGGAACTTAATACCACGCTCACCACCAGCATCCCGCTTGTTTTCTTTTGGCTTTTACTGTTCCTCCTTGTCATGGTCGGTTAATCTCCAGTATCGGCAACGCCGCCTCGGTCGGGATGTACACAATATTGTCGTTGTCGGCCATGCCGCGCACCCAAAGATATTTTATATATGTTTCAGTGAGCCGCCCGTTCTCGATTTCCATAGCCTCGGCCATGCCCTTTGCGCGTTCGATTTCCGCAAGGGCGTTAAGTTTCTCGGCTTCGAGCTTCGCTTCCGCTTCCCGCACCAAAATCTGTTTGCTGTATTCCGCCTCGCGAAGCTGCGCCTCGCCGTTCAGTCCCTTTGACCAGACGTTGTATCTTGGTATCACGGCCATCATGCCGCCAACGATAGCCGTTACCACAACGACAATTACCAGCACCATCACCGTGCGGCCCAAGCCGTTCAAATCACCATACTTGTCTTTCATTTTCACCTCGCTTTCTGAATCCGACCAATGCTTCAACTCATATATCCATTACGCATAAACGTATGTTCCCCACATCATAACACAACAACCCCGATTTTAACAAAACATAAATTATTAAAAACGTGATACGCTTTGAAACAGGACAGGAGAGCAATAAAAACCACCGCAAAGCCGCATAAACACTTGAGTGCAAGACACAAAAGCCATGAGAGCGGTACAGAAACGCCCAGAGCCGCAAACCCACGGAAAACAAAAGAAAATAGGGGGAGAGAAAGGGGAAAAAGACTTTTCAAAATGAAAATTTTGGCGGGTGGTAGGGGGGGGGGGACTCCCGGCGGCCGCCACTAATAACCCCCCGTCCGGCCGTCAACTATTCGCTAAAGTTTACATTTGCGTAAGAAACACACGTTCGACAAAATCCAGATAATGCCCGTAGAATCAACGTTTGCGCCGGTATCGAGCAAAGCCCCGGTATCATGCCGCCGTGAATTGTATGGAATTGTGTCCGGGAAAGCGTGAGTTGTCAGACAATAGCGGGGTGAGTTAGTCTTGGCTAACCCGTTTGAGTTAGTCGCAACTAACCGTTTGAGTTAGTCGTGACTAACCGTTTGAGTTAGTCGTGACTAACCACATGGGTAGGGAAAAGTGGCAAAAGGTACACAGATTCGCCATAATTCGCCATAATTCGCGCCGGTTTCTATCGCGCCGTTTTATGCCGTGTTCGTGCCATAATTCGCCCCGCATAACCTACTATAATGTATCTAAAAATGGGATGGCATACACCGAGAGCGGGCAAAAGCTCCACTTGCTCCCCACATCAGAGTTAATGTGTACATAGTGTCGTACACAAGACATGGCATAGCGTTATGTAGTCATACGCAAGATGACTTGTACAAGTGCATGGTGTACAAGTGTAAGCTCTGTTTATCTCTAGTGTAAGGGATAGTCTATAAAGCGTCTGTAAAGCGGCTCTGGCTCTTGTACGTGGTATATGGATGCCCGGGCGTGGTTATGTCCGTATGCAATATAAAAGCCCCTGCGTTGTGCAAGGGCTTAGTTACATATATATGGTGGTGTTATTTATTCCATCCGGGTTTAGGTAGGAGCATAGGCGACGACGATGGCTTGCGCTTGGCTGTCTGCTCTTGCTTGTCAGTGGCCTTGTCAGTGCCTGGGGCTTGGCTGGGAGTGCTTGGCTTGTCTGGTGTCTTTGCTTGCTCTATCGTCTTGGCTTGGCTCTTGGCTGTCTCCAGTGGCTTGTTAGGCTCTGTGGCTTGCTCTGATGGCTCTGTGGCCGCTTGGCTGGCTGTGGAAGCGTCTGGGGCTTGCAGTCGCTCTATACGCTCGTCTATGGCTATTCCGCCGTCCCTGCTCACCGTTTCGATGATGGCACGGTTCACAAAGCCGTTAAGGCTTTCGCCTTGGCTTTCGGCGTGTCGCCGGAGTTCTGCCTTGTGTCCTTTTTTAACGGTAAGCTCTATCCGGTCATACGCTTTTAACGTGTACTTTGCGTTAGCTTTAATCTTTGCTTTGCTCACTGGTGACATTGCCGTTACCTCCATATTGTCAATGATAGCACAATAATACAATAACGTCAATACCCTTGTCAACAATAACGTTATTGTACACATTGCACAAAATATCATTCCGTTATTGTACAGATGTCACAAATCGTATTTTTTTGAGAAAAAAGGCTTGCAAAGACAATAACGTTATTGTATCCTATTATCAGATACAGAAACAACGCCCCTTGAAAACTGCATAAAGCGCCGAAGCAAGCCATCCGGCGAAGTAACGCCAAGATACGAGCGATACCAAGGATGGCCGGGGATGGTACCCTTGATGGCGCATAGCGGTTATCCGCTTTCCCTATACACCGTCACAAGTATATAGGGGATTGGAGCATAGGAAAGCAAGCCCCAAGGGGTAGAAAGTGAGGCGAACAAATGACGGTAAAGCTAACCAATCAAACACAGTATGCAAACATCTACACCTTATACGATGCAAACGATAAGGCTGTAGGCACAAAGGAAAAAAGGCTTGCCGGGCGTGATACGGGTACATACTACTACAGCGTGTCAAGCCTGAGCCGCCAAGCAGTAAAGAGCCTGTTCAAGCTCTACGCATAACTCACCCCTTGGCGGTTTTACCGCCGCCGACGGGTTTTAGCGGCGATAGTGCCGCGTTTACGCCGATAACGGCGGGAAAGCGAGGGCAACATGAACTTTACTCAACTACCTAAAAACTGGAAACAGAACTACATAATGAGTGATAGCACCTTGTATGTTGAGGTTGACAAGGACTCACGCCAAAGTCTCCAAAGTCAGTTTGAAGACGGCTGGTACATGGAATGGAATACAGAGAAAATCAAGGCCGCTTTCAACAACAATAACGGCACAATGGCCGATTTTGTCCGCTACATAAACGATAACAAGGCTTACATGAAAGTCTACAGAGTATGCTAGACCGGCGCTAGTGGCTCCGGGCGGGGTGCAATCCCCCGCCGCCGGTATTGCCGCCAATCGTGGCGGATTGATAGCGAACGGATGTTCGCGGAAAGTGAGGGATAAAATGGCAGTTAGGGAAATAGTCGTTGACGGCGCGGAAATGTACCACATTATTGATGTAATCACCGGGCGGAAGCTCACCAAACCTATGGGCTATGAGGACATGGACAAGCTCGTGGCATGGCTACGGAACGGCGGCGATAACGGGCTTCGGAGCCTTGTTTTTGACTGGTGAACGGATGTCACCTGACGAGTCCCTGAAACCGGGACGAAACCGCCAATAGGCGGTCGTGGCAATAAACCAAATGGAGGGAACGAAAATGAACACCATTACAAACGAAACCTTTTTTGCCGAATATGTAGCCGCAATCGCCCATGATAGCGAGCTTTTGGCGAAACGAACCGAAACAGACGGAAACGGCAGTTATACGCTCATTTTTCCGAGCGGCGATATTTATGAACAGATTTACACGCTAAAAGCGGGAGCGGTAAAAAGACGCAACGCTTTTTCAGGCTATAGCGGCGATACATATTATTACGCTGATGACTATGAGGGCGTTGGAAAATGGAACGGAAAAACGATAATTTAGGCGATAATGCCGCAAAAATGGAGGGTGAACGAATGAAAAACATGGAAAAAGACAAGAATTGGTATAAGCGCGAGTACCTGGCGGCGAAAAATGAGCTTTTAACACTTAAAGCATGCCTTAAAAAGAGCCTGACGTCGGACTACTTGGATTACCTCGCCATCGAGGATGAGGGGATGAACGCCCATACCTATGAGACATTGTCGGTAGTTCTTCGCGGAATTTTCAAAAAATTGCATAGGTGCGGGATAGCATTGGATTCCTGACACCCGGCAGCAACGCCACAAACGCCGAAACCCCTCCGGGAGTCCGCCGGGACCGGCCGCCCGGCGCTGATGAGGCAGGTCGCAAAAATGGAGGAAATGAAAATGAAAAACGAACATAACGAAAAAAAGGAACTCACCCGGCTGGAAAGCCGCATCGCCCGCGATGTCCTGACAGAGATGGAAGCCGTCATACGCAACCGGGCCTCCGCCATCATGGCTGAATACGGGCGTCATGTGAAAACGGAAGAGGATGGCCGCTTGGGCGTTCTTGAAAACCTATTTGCCGCCATTCAGACGGTGGACAGCATAGCGCGTGACTTGGGAATAATAAACTAGCCGAAACTCCCCCCTTGGGGAGTCCGCCGGGGATGGTCGCCCGGCGCTGACGATGGCAGACCGAACGAAAGGGAAAAGGTGAACACATGGAAAACATGGAAAACATGGAAAACATCATCGTTGACCATTATTTTAACGATGAAACAGATGAAATCACAACAAGCCGCATACGGGCCGAAAAATGGCGCAAAGATGGCGATACTGTGTTTTTTGTCAAAAACAATGTGATACAATCCGAATGGATTTGAGAAAGGGAAAAGGTGAACGAATGAAAACTTATGTAAACACAGAAAAAGCTCTTGAACTGCTAAACAATGGCGACCTGGATGGGCTGCGGCTCCATCTGAAAAACGCCCTTATAAGCGAGGCGACATATGCCAAAAGCGGACGGGCCGGGGTTGCAAGATTTAACGCCGCCAAAAAATACATCAAAGACATCGGCGAGGGCCGGCCGGGGCTGGGAGCGTGGGAAGCGGATGGAAAACAGTACCTTGTTGACGGACACACCGCTTTTATTTTCGAGGGTGACAATAAAATCGCCGGGCTGAAGCAGATACCGGACGACGTGGAAAAAATGAAACTCGAAAAGTTTTTCGACGAAATCCCCCCGGCGGTCGAAACAGTCACAATCTCGCTGGCCGCCGTAAAAATGGCTATCGCAGAATGGAAAGCGGACGGTAAAATAGGCCAACGGTGCATTATCAGAATCGGGAACGCCACCTATAATTCCGCTTTGGTCGAAGAAGCATTGAGAATAATAGGGCTTGACACGGTGGATGTGCGCTTGTCCGACAATCCGATTGCCCCCGGCCTGATAGCGTCGGACGGCATAAGGGCATTAGTCCTTCCGTGCAAGTCGGAAGGCGTAAAAATCTACGAGGTTGAGGCGGCCGACATTGCCGCCTGAACCGCATAGGGTGAAGCGAACCAGGGCTAGGACGTTCGAACCGTCATTCACCCTTGGAAACATTGGCAAGCAAAAAAGGAAAAGGTGATAAAATGGGCAAAAATATTAAGAAGTTTGTCGGCGAACAAGCCTACAACACAATTAAAAATGTGGCAGTTGACGGCGATGCGTTGAAAATTGCGCTGGTGACTCCGCAAAATGCACGGAACGTATTTTCAGAGCTGTCCGAGTTTCAAATCAGATCCATATGCGCCGAGATAAGCAATCGTGGAACCATCGGACAGATAAGGCACACCACGAAGGACGAGATTGTAAATGCGTTCGCGTCCGCCGGATATGGCACGGTAATATTTGACGACATGGAATCAATAGCGGAATGTAAGAAATATTACCAAAGCGGCGAAACGATATGCACATACAGCGACCTACAGGGGCGTATGCGTGAATATCATATGCTGGTTGCGATAAAAAACGGCATTGATAAAATCAAACGTGCCGAGCATCCCCAACGTGATGATGAATATGGCACGAGCATATTAAACATTCAGATAGCAAGGAACGGCTCCCACATGAGCATAAAAAACCGCTATAACCACACAGTGTCACAGCCAGACAGTACCCTTAATAACAATCTTGACATTTTACATCCCGGCTTACAATCCATGGTATTGGGCTTTTACTGATTCGCGAGCCTGAACAGCGCCAAGGCAAGATATCACCATATTGTTAATATCGGCGGCGGGTACCTTAAATACCATGCCGAACGGGACAACATCTATTATGGAGATTTTGTACTGGACGGCGCAAACGGTGTGCAATACGCCGACAAGGGCAGATACCATATAACAAAGAGCAGTTTTCCGCTCATACTGGATTTCAAAGACAAAAAAGCGATTAACCTTTCGAGTGCGGAAGCCGCCAAAGGGAAAGCGGCGCTGCTCACTAGGGCGATGGGCGTGGGATTATTGTCATCCGCCAACAAGGACACCGCCGAAACATTGACGACGGCATACCCCGAAGCATTAAGAGAACTCCTAAGCTGCAATAAAAAAGCATTGCAATACACAAACAAGGCTTTTGGATATGACTTTCAGAAACCATTCACCGTGACGGGATTCACAGGGAGATTCACGGTGAAAAGCATCGAAAAATCAACCGGGGTCGAAGAGGGAATACTCCTTGTGTGCCATGACGGTGATATCCGGGATTGCATGATGGACGGTGGGAGATTTTATGCCAAGGACATTAGCCGGGAACATGGATATGGCATCGGAAACTACTACGCCCAGGGTGATTTTGAAAACGACAGAAAAACCGGGGAAACAGCCGTGTTTTTCATACACCAGGACGAAGAACACATTGGCAAGCCCAAAAACATCCGTACAAGTCGTGGTTATGGATATGGTTATAGTCGCCACTGTCCGGAATATGACAAAAGCGGATGCGATGTTGCCGAAACTCGCCGCGCATTGAAAAACCGCCTTGAAACGTACAAAAAAGAAAAGAGGGCGAGCGAGGCGGCGGCATACGATTTCACGCAAGAGGTACGCACCCTTGAAAAAATGTTTTCCGATCTGAAAGCGGAATTGGTGACACGGCTGGCAGATGCAAAAACATATGATGATTATGATAAACTTTGTGACTTGATGAATTATAATCTTGCATGGCTCGTGAGGGACGTTGAGGATATAACGGAACGCACAAAAAGCAACACGTTTTCCAGCGTAGAATCAGCGAAAGGAATGATAAACAAGGCATCGGCAAAGATGCAAGGTATGATGGCGAAACTGGCAGCATAACCCCACCACGCCGGGGGCAGCGGCTAAACTGCCCGGGAAGGAGCACATGGATATTAAAAGCGGAATCGCCAACGGGGTTTTTACACTCCGGCAGTTTCCCAATGACAATGTATTTATTGCCTTTCGTAATGACAATGGCAAAATAGCAAAAAGCAAGTCGCTGATAAACTTTTTAACAGCGAACGGCTACGAATACGTCAAAAGCTATCACGATTTTGTCGGTAGCTATACTATAGTAAGGCCGACAGCGTGAAATGCTCTCCCACGGCCAAGCCGTCAAGCCCCTGCAAGCGGGGCTGGGGGAATCCCCCAAGGGAATCAATAGGGATTCGGGGAAGAAAGAGGGAACGGATGAATAGAATCGAACTATACAAACTTAATAGCCGTCTTGCGTGTCTTTACCAAAAGGCAACGAACATTGAAACGGAAGTATGCGAAGTGCTGAACGAATTAGCCGCAGAACGGATTCCGACAATGCCGGAACTGACGGAAGAAGCGCAGTATCAACTCCAAGGAAGCGCATTTTATGATTTGTCGGGTGCGATTGACGCACTCATGGAGATTGTCACAGAAATAGCAAATGGGAAATGTGCTTAAACGGATTGGCCGCAAGGCCGGAAAGAGAGGTAGTTATGTTAAAAGCTTACAGCTTTATATGTACTGATGCCGTGGCGGTTGACATGGAAGCAAACAAGGCATATTTTACATACGCTTTCAGTTTCCCGGACACGCCCGGCGAACTGCCGAAGGAAAACGTCAAGCGCATCACGGCCAGAACACTACAGGCGGCAGTGAACAACCGCCAAAAGGGAAGGTATGGCAAGGTATACTATGGCATACTCGACAATGCCTACAACGGCAGGGAATACAACGGCTATCTGGGCGAGTTTTCATCTTGGCACAAGGTTAAAAAATTTATTGACAGTGCGTGGGACGAACGGATAGACCTTGACAAAATAAGCAGAATGATGAAGCACGGCCTTGAATATCTGCGGGAACTTAACGAACGCTATCGGACACAAGACGGCGACGAACGGACGGACAGGGCCAACGCCGAGCTTGCCAGAATCAATGAATTTGTCTCAAAAATCGACAGGGGATTTGAAATCAAAACCATAGGCGGCATTGAGCATATCATGGTGGCCTGACATCATCCGCTGGCCTATCGGCGATACGGGGAGAAAGAGGGAACACATGAATAATCTTGACAAAAGACTCACGGACGCATTAAAGGCACTCACGGGCAACGAAAACACGCTGAACAACTTTGCAAGCTATCTGAACGGACATTATAGGGCGTGGACGCAAAAATGGGCTTATGATTTTGAGAGCTTTGTGGCAGAGATAGAGGAATTTGCGAACATCCAATGCTGAATGTGATACAATAGAAAAGAAAGAGAGGACTACTATGGGAGATTATTACATTGTACCAATATTGATAGCCATAGCGGTATATATTTACTGCTCCGTGGGGCTGAAAAAATTGCAAAACCCTAAGCCGCCAAAAGCCCCCGTTCCGAACTATCATCCGCTTCCGATAACTCCGCCGATGAAATACTACGCGCCGGGGGCTGACATATTCCCCGAACCGCCGGAAATGGAAAGCGAACCAAGCGAAACAATATCCGGCGAAGAGCTGGAGGAGTTTCTGCTGAACGAGTTCAAAATAGACGTGGAAGTCATCGAAACTACCCAAAGCCCAAGCCTTGACATACATCATTTGCGTCTCAATAAGATGACTGACCTTGGCACCAAAATGAACCGGGCATTGGAGGGAATGAAAGCACGATATAATCTGCCATTCTCGCAGATGTCCTCACGCATAGGGGATATCGCCATTGCCGCCCCGCGAGAAGACAAGCAATTTGTCTATCTCCGGGATGTCATGGACACCCCGGAATTTGAGGAACTGGCGGACAATCCCGACGCAATCCCGGCGGTAATCGGTATCGACGAAAATAATAATCCTGTATGTATTGACCTTACCAAGGCCCCGCATTTCCTCGTTGCCGGTGTTACCGGGAGTGGGAAAAGCGTATGCGCTAACTCCATGCTCCTGTCTGCACTCGCAAGCCGGACACCTGACCAGCTGGAGGTAGTCCTGATTGATGTTAAGCAAGTTGAAATGGCCCCCTACAATGGCTTGCCACACCTAAAGACGATGACTTTTGCGCCATTTGGCAGCGTGGGAATGGAGGGGGCTTACAGGGTAAAGCAAGTATTCACCGAGCCGGGGGATGCGGAAACAGCCTTGCAATCCATAATAAACACGATGCAATACCGCTATGCCGAGGCGAAACGGCTGGGGGTGCGGAAACTGGGTAAAGAATACCCCCATATTTTAGTCATCATTGATGAAATGGCCGATTTGATGTTGAGTCCTGCTTTTGGGAAATCAATAGAAAACAAAATCGTCCGCATAGCCCAGCTTGCGAGGGCGGCAAAGATACATTTGGTTTGTTGTACGCAGCTGCCCAATGTCAAGGTTTTGACTGGTTTAATCCGTGCCAATATGCCGTGCCGGATGGTGTTTCACTGCTCCACGGCGACGGATAGCAGAGTTTCCCTTGGGCGAAGCGGAGCGGAAAATTTCTTGGGGAATGGCGACGGTGTCATATCACAGCCAGATAAAGGTGAGATACGCATACAGGCGGCCTATTCTGACGAGTACGACGTGGCGGCGCTTGTGGAATACTATTTAGAATCGGGAGAGCCGTATACCAACGGCATCTAAACAACATAAGGAGGATGTTATCATGTCGAAATTTACAGAAGTCACTCGTGCAGGTTTGAGCCCCGAAGATATTAAAGAAAAACTTTTTTCACGCTGCTATATCAATTTTTATAAAAAGGAAAACGGAAAATACATAGCGGTTTTCCGTCGGAATGTTTTTGCGGTGAGCAAGAAATTTGTTTATTTGGCGAAAGACTGCCATTTGGACGAGATAGAGGGGCTCGAGATATTCATGAACAATGCACCAAGCAAATTACTTAATGAGTGCAGCGAATTTCTGTTTGAGGGGTTTATGAAGTACAGAAATGAGGAAGACCTTTACGAAAGCGATTATAATGGCACAGCGCTTAATGGTCAAGCCTGTATACATTCATACCCCTTAACTGATTTAGGCCGTAGATTAACACGGTTAGGCTATGCCGTAAATCGTCCTCAAGATTATGGGTATTATTGGTGAGAAACAGAACAGGAGCGCAACCGCAACCGCCAAAAGGTGCGGGGCATATTAAGGAATAAAGCATACTCATAGGCAGTCACGCTGACTATAAAAGCAGAAAGGATGGCATTATGGGCTTAACGATAAGCGAAAGAGAGCTGATAGATATGGACAAACTGACAGTCAAATGCGGCATATGGGGCAGTGGAACTTATGCCATAGAGTGTGACATATACCGCAGGGGCGCTCGTGATTTTATCGCAGTCTCGACAGAGGATAAAGCCGCTGATGGCGGATATCTGTATGGGATGGGATGTCAGACGAGAACAGCGGTAGCCGATTTGATGGACGTAATAGACTCCTACTACTAGGGCAAAAGCATATACATCAGCGGCAACTACAGTTATAATGGTGGAGCGGCGAAAGCCGGAAAGGATGGTAAAACATGACTATAAACGAAATCATCAAAGAAATAAATGAGCGTTTGGAGGAAAATTTACAAAAGCCCATAATCCAAAAGGATACCTACGGCCGTAAATTTGATACTGAAAACGGCATGAAGTTTTATAATGTAAGCGATATCCGCCTTATGATGTCCAATCATTTAGATTTTACGCTGCATACACCTAGGGGCATTTATGTACACAGCACAGAAACAAAGTATGATTTGCCTGAATCCAACACCTTTTGCATAAAAGCGAAGCGGAAAAAAGTTGATGCTTACGACAGTTGGGATCACACGCAGTACATGACTATCGTATCAATCGAACTAATAACAAAAGATGTGGGCGAAATGACAGCCGGGGAGTTATGCAAAAGCATTAGGAACAAAGGCTTAAAGAAATACAACGATAAACGCCGCGCGGAAAAAGAACTGTACCAAAGCGTAATGACAAGGCTTGAAAAGCACGGCATAACACCCGAAGAACTGGAATCACTTTATGCTGATTATTGCAAAATAGGCGCTTCCAGGTTTGGCGACCCAAAATATGAGCAGAGATTAGCACAAGTCTAGCGAAAGTTAGCGAAAGTCCTTTTTATCGGACGGCAAGTAAGTTATAATGTGGAAAAACACTCAAAAGGAGGATGAAAGATGAAAGTATATAACTATGAGGGATTTGATTTTAGCTACGACGAGCAAACGGTAACGACAGAGCCTCTATGTATCGGGGCTACGCTGATAACAGGCAATCTGGGCATCCGTGGCTTTCTTGAAAACACAACCGGGGTATGGAACGCCACGCCGGAGTATTATGACTGCGCCACCATAACAGAGTACGAATTATACTTGGGTTGGGAATGGGATGACCCCGACGACAAGCCCGAATGGGTTGACGCGTGGAGAGAATACGATATTGTGCGCCACTGGGTATTTTTGGACGACGACGGCGAGATTGTTATCGAAACAAGGAAAGACTGAATCAGAGAAATCAATTGCGAAAGCCCCTCCGTCATGTCGGCGGAGGGGTGTTTTTTTTGTGCTTGCTTTTGGCATTTCCGATAAAAATTGTTTGCAGAAATCCACGCCCATATGATACAATGGATTCGTAAAGGCTGGTGTTCGGATGATTGGCTGTCTGTTCCAGTGTGTGCGCAAAAAACCGCGGAAAATCAAGGTTTTTCGCAGAAGGAGTAAGGGCGTACACGTTTCCTACACGTTTTCATGGTGAATGGTTGGCTTGGTCTTGTAAGATGAAGGTCGCTTCGTGGTCGGAGCGGCCTTTTTCTTGTGGGGGTGGGGGCGGGTGGTTTGGTGTGCTGCGGAGGTTTTTCTCTCCGTTGGCAAGAAAAGTTAATATCTAAAATTTTCACATTTTATACGAAAAAATGGTATACTGATAATTAAGCATGGAGCAAAATGGAGGTGAATGATGCAATATATATCCGGAATACATGCTTTAAACCTGCCCTGTACATTAGAGACATGTGGAGATTGGCATTGCTCTGCCCTTAGATGGCGGGATATAACTTTTATGGACACTGAAGCTGCTTTTTGGGGCGATTATGGGATTGAAAGGGGGAAGAAAATTCCTGAGCATGAAGAAACCTATGCGGTTGCTAATCATATAAGAGCTTTGCTTGATTTGCTGGAAACTCAGAAGTTTAGCGTAGCACAGGGCATGAATAATGATTTCATATGTAATGACAATTATACATCGGAAATTTTCGATAAAGTTTCCCTGATGAACGGGCTTCCTCATTGGCCGGAAATCGATCGATTTATGGGAAAAGAATATTACGCAAAATGGCTTGATTACAAAAGACAGGTGAATTTATGAAAGATTGGCATAAATCTCACGGAAAAGTCATGAAAGATTTTATGGCTTGGCTTAATGCAAAAACAGATAATTTTATCTTAAAGGGCGGTACAGCACTATTTCTTTGCTATGATTTGGACAGGTTTTCCGAAGATATTGATTTAGATGGACGCATAAAAGGGTTGGATGATATTGTAGCTGATTTTTGTAATGAGTATGGGTATTCATTTAGAGTTGCAAAAAATACAGATACCGTCGAGCGGTACATGGTTCATTATGGAAATGAGCGAAGACCTTTAAAAATTGAAGCTTCATTTCGCCGAAAGAGCATTGACAAAGAAGAGACGCAAATCATTAATGGAATTTTAGTATATAAGATTGAGCCTTTATGCATTATGAAAGTTAATGCTTATACTAGTCGTGATAAAATCCGTGATTTATATGACCTCACTTTTATCTGCAAACATTTTTTTGAGAAACTATCACCACAAGCAGCTGCACTTCTAAGGAGTGCGGTAGAGTACAAAGGAATCGAGCATTTCGATTATATTATTAAAGATCAACAAGATGAGTTGACAGATAATGAGCAGTTAGCAGAAGATTTTTTGGTTATGTACGAAAAGCTCGGTTTGCTTCATGATGGAATGAATCTAAATAATAATTCAAGATAACAGGGGATGCACAGGGGTTCAACTCCCGCCTATTCCAGTGTGTGCGCGGGAAAGCGCGGAAAATCAAGGTTTTTCACAGAGGAAGTAAAGGTGTACACGTTTCCTACACGTTTTCATGGTGAATGGTGGTTTGGTCTTGTGAGATGAAGGTCGCTTCGTGGTCGGAGCGGCCTTTTTCTTGTGGGGGTGAGGGTCGGTGGTTTGGTATGCGGTGGATGGGTTTTTCGCAGCTGGTAAGAAACTAATAATGCGTCATTGCGAGGCTTGTTTTACATAGCCCATCCTGCGCCGTGCGCAGGCGCAATCCAGAGCTAGGGATTGGGTTATGTAATTACTGGATTGCTTCGGGGCGAAGCCCCTCGCAATGACAGAAAAAGGAGGATCAAAATGAAGCAAAATTTGCAAAGAAATATCGCCATGACATTCCGAGTAACGGAAAAAGAGCGTGATTTGATCCACAAGGCGCAGAAGGAATCGGGTATCGTAAATCGGACGTACTATCTGCTAAAAATGGCTACCAGCGGGATAATAGTCAATCTGGATTTTGAGAGTATTAGGGAGATGAACCGCCTGCTTGGAAATGCCACTAACAATATCAATCAGATTGCCCGACGGGTCAATGAAAAGGGCAATATTTACGCCGCCGACATGGAAGAAATTCGGGCGAGGCAGGGAGAGATAATAATGCAGCAGAAAGAGATTTTGAGGCGGCTGGACAAGATACATGATTTGAAAATTAAGTGACTTTCACCACACGCGCGAACGAAAAAAATTGTCACAGTAGACGGCGAAGCCGGCTTGGAGAAAAAGGGGCATAAGCCCTTTTTTCTGACGGGGGTTTGGGGGCGAGTTTCGCCCCCAACAAGCGGCCCGGTGATTGGATTTTCGGAGAAAATGCAGTCACCGGGCCTTGCTTGCGAGAGTTGTAGGTACGTTCCGATAACAGAGTCTGGTATAGTGCAAGTGTGCAGTATAAATCTAGCGTACACGCCCAGCACACGCATTTATCTTCCACTTGATAAGCCACGATAAAATGAATATATTATTTAAGTAGTAGCGGCTTTGTTTTGATGCAAGGAACGGTTGTGATTATGTGAAAGTAAACCGTGAAATGGTTTTATTGTTTGGCGAACCGAACAACTCATTAAACATTATCATGTTGTAAAGCAAATGTGCTGATTAATGGTAAGCTAATTATCGCTACACTGTTACGACATTTAGCAAAAAAGTGGAAGAAGATTTGAACAGAATCTTCGAAAGTCGTTACGATTTACCGTTCGTCTTTCACACAAAAGAACGACAGAAACGTAATAATGTTGGATAGGAAAGCGATAAAATAGAGGATGGTTTGCAAGAATTACAGTCAACATTTTGGTAATGCCATCTAGCAAAAGTAGCGTTTAATAGTTTGCTGCAAACGATAGAATTATATAATGTCCGGGTTTTCATGCAAGACCCGTAACAACAAATGTCCAATTGACGGACGAGCAGATGAAGAGCAAAATGAGGGGTATCTTGCATATCATAACTGCTTATGCTAATATTAACGTTATCGAGGAATTGGCTCATGTAGCGTGCTACAGCTTGTAGGTTTAAGTTGTGGTATAGATGGCATATGGCATGTAATACGCTGACACCTGTATATAGATTTCTTGTAGCAATTATATACCTTAGCCCTCGAAAAATAAGTTTTATAAACAAGATGGTTTGTCAGAGTTGAGATGGCACACATTTACATGGAGGTACACTATGGAAAAATCAAAAGATAATGATTTAGACAAGTCAAGCGAGTATGCTATGCTAGCAAAAAACCTTGCGCGTAATACCGATGTATTGGAAAAGCAGTTTGAAAAGTACGGGCTGACTGTTTCGTCATATGGCTTTGAAATCAGTGAAAGTAATCTTTCTGATAAAAAAACTATAATTTATGCCATGGTAGAGATTATTTCCACTGGATTTGATAATCTTGGAGATGATAACTATGAAGTTTGCGTAAATCTATATGATGAGAACGGTAGTATGGTCGGAACTTCGAAACACAACTCCTGGGATGGAGGAAGGTATAGTTTTCTTAATAACACCAATTTTGACGGCATTGGTGTGTATAAAGCTGCTACATATGGCAAGAATATTGAAATATATGCACATAAAGCAAGAATATACATAATTAAAGTTGAGAAATAGGAATAAAAAATGCCAACAATTCAACAACTGGCCAATTCATTCATCCAAGAAGCGATTACTTCTCCCGTCCTTATGAACGACTTAGCCACCATGGAAATGTATATTGCGGAAAGCTATACAGGGCGGTCGCTCATAGAATTGTTGCAAAATGCCGATGATGCAGATGCAGCAAGGTTTTTGGTGCAGTCCATTGATGATTCAACATTCATTGCGGCGAATAATGGGCGTGAATTCACTCCCGAAGATTTGCAAGCATTGTGTAGGAGCGGCGCTTCTACAAAGCAACGCAAGTCGAACACAATAGGATTTAGGGGAATTGGATTTAAGGCTGTTGTCAATTATTCGGAAAATGTTCACGTCATAAGTGGTGGCTATAGCTTTACCTTTTCTAGGGATAAATCGTCAAGGCTGTTACCCCAAAATATTAAGGTTCCGTTAATAAGAATTCCCCATGAATACAACGAAATTCGCTATAATTCTTATGTCGATGAATTAATAAATCAAGGTTATAGAACTATTTTTATCTTTGAAACCATAAACAATAAACTTATGCAGGAAATAAAAGAGTTTTCGGCAGATTGTGCATTATTCTTAAACAATATATCCGAGATTGTTTTTTACACTGACGACAGTACCAAAACTATAAAAAGCCAAAAGACAAAAAATAGTTATGGGACATTATGCCGCCTTGATATGTGCGACAATAAAAGTGAGTGGTTAGTAATGAAAGCCATGAAAGGCAAAAGCTCAATAGCGTTTAAGTGGTCTGACGATAGAATAATCCCCTGTGAACGTGATGAGGCTGTTGTACATTCCTTTTTACCTACGCAAGAAAATTTATCAATTCCGCTTAAGGTGAATGGGGATTTTTCTACTGAACCATCACGGGCAAGGGTTGCTTGTGATGATGAAACAGCAGCAGCGGTTTCTTCGTGTGCCGAGCTAATTGCTTCATTGTTTGATATGGTTTTACATAATGGCAAAGATGAAATAGGCATCATAAACATTTTGGGCCATCTAAAATATGACCCTATAAGTGAATTGCGCGGTATTCGCGTAAATGATTTAGTTAACGAAGAATTTATTAAAGTTATTAAAGCTTCGTTAAGCGCCTTTTCTCTGAGTAAAAACAAGAAAAACATCTTTATTCAGCCTACATGGCTAAATGATGACGATATAGACTCGATTAGCGCGGATTCCGATATGATTATTTTGGGGAGTGATGAAGAAAGAGCAATGCCAGGAATTAAACAATTATTGGCGAGAGCGGGAATAAAGGAATATACCATTGTTTCTGCCTTAAAAGAAAGCAAAAAAGTAACGCTAACCCCCAAAACACGCATAAATTTAATTAACACTATTGCAAATGACATTTATGGATTTAGCAACGAAAGAGTTTCGTTATTGAAACAGGCAAAATTGTTTGATGCAGACAATGATGTTATTTCTATAGCGGAGTGCAACCCCGATACCGTGTTTTCTAATGAATTTGCCGAAAGAATACTCGGCACTACCGAAGACACAAGCAAAATAAGCTATTTACTCAAAAAAATTGGATTGAGCGAAAAGCAACTAAACTCATTCATGCCTACAGAAAAGCCAGAGCCGCAAGTTGTATCATCTACGCAATCATTTGAAAAAAAAGTGATAAAGAAATGGCGAAGTGTCGAAAAAAACGTGGCTGCTTTACTCAAAATGTCTAGTGATGTATTAGATGTCGAAGATGTTTCGGAAAAAAATCTCGGTTATGATATAAAAGTGAAAAACAAAGATGGAACCGAATATTATTATGAAGTCAAAAGCGTTAATTATCTCGGCGATACAATTTCGATAACAAATAATGAATATTCAACAGCGGATGATTATGGCAATTGCTATTTTTTAGCCATTGCACAGCAAAGCGAAAAAGAAATGAAAGTTTGCTTTATTTGCAACCCTTTGAAGAAACTCAATTTGTCAAAAAGAGTGGTTCGGTGGGAGTGGATTGCCAATTCATACGAAGGGGTTGTTGTCGAAGCAAAGCTAGTGGGAGATGATTGAGAGGTATAAGAAAATGTCAAACAAAAAAAACGATAAACCTAATAAATCCAAGACCGATTTTGAAATTATGTATAAAACCATATTCGTTTTTTTCGTCTGTTCTTTACTTGTATCAATAATTATTTTTTCCATGCTTTATTTTTGTTCTAATCCTGAGAATCCTAAAAATGGTTTTACGGCAAAGGATTATCTAAATATGGCGCAAACCATAGCCATTGCACTGGCGGTTTTAACGGGCACCATAACAGCAGGCATGGCCTACCGGAGCCATCAGATTAAAGAGGTCGATTCAACAAACAAGAGGTTTAACGAGGCTGTTAATGCATTGGTAGACGAAAACAAGTATATATCTATGCAAGGAGTTCGTGCACTTGAAAGGCTTGCAAGAAACGCGCCAAATAAACATGAGCGACAGGCTGTTGTTCGTATGTTGTGTGATTATTTAAGGGATAATCGTGATGGCAACCTCCGAAAACCCCTGAAAGCCCTTGAAAGACATGGCACAAAATGATATAATTAGATGCAGAAAAGGTGACAAAAACACGATTCAGCAGGGAGGATGACATGGGGCAGATATATATGTAC
>Ga0099364_10005866_pt1 | contig 18062 bp, 13 predicted proteins | sample TergutTh196P3_FD_73070 | JGI IMG/M metagenome (GOLD analysis project Ga0099364, IMG submission 73070) | Microcerotermes parvus P3 segment gut microbial communities from Pointe-Noire, Republic of the Congo - Th196 P3 | ecosystem: Host-associated > Arthropoda: Insects > Digestive system > Gut ...
CCGCATAAAAAAATAAAAGGAACTGCTCAGAACCTTGCGTTCTGACGGCTGTTTTAGTTCCCGCAATCGTTCAGCGGCGTATCCATGCGCCAATTCGCGAGCACTCCACCGTCCTTGGTTGTGTTTTTTGTGAACTAAAACAGCCATCCTCACCGGTTCTGATATAGATAAGAAAATGATATGAAAAGGCGGGTAGAAAATGGCGTTTAAAACTGAGTTTGAATTTACGTTGCCGCGCGGTTATATGGATCAAAACGGTGATTTGCATAGGGAAGGGCTTATGCGACTGGCGACGGCAGCGGACGAAATAGCGCCCATGCGTGACCCAAGGGTGCAGCAGAACCCGTCGTATATGACGGTTATTCTTCTTTCAAGGGTTGTAACGAAGCTTGGTACGCTCAACTCCGTAAACACTAAAGTCGTTGAAGGGTTTTACACGATCGATATGGCTTTCCTTCAGGATCTTTATCAAAGGATAAACCTGTCAGAGGTTCCCGGGTATCAAGTGACCTGCCCAAAATGCGAAAATGAGTTTGAGGTACCGCTGGATTTTTTAATGCAGTAGAGTTTTCCTTATACCCGGAGGAAAAACTCTATGAGGAGATGTCTTTTCTGGCATATTATCTGCATTGGCCGCATAATCAGGTCATGGAGCTTGACCACAGGGAACGTAGGCGTTGGTGTGCGGAAATATCACGGATAAACAAACAATTATCGGGCAAGCCGGATAAGAACATATTCGAAGTATAGGGGAATAGTATGGATAAAAGGGCAAAGTTTTGGGCAAACCTTACCGACCGGCAAAAAGATATGCGCGTACTGTTCTTTGATAGTGATAATAGGCTGCCCAGGCAAGAAGGCGCCGGAGCGGTCCCCAGGCATTGGGTAAATCTCACAGACGATCAGGAACAAGATCGTGATAAGTTCTTTGTGGCTCAAGAAGAGCCGCCAAAACGCCCAAAGAGTTGGACTGGCATCACAGATGATCAGGATCAGGAGCGCGACAAATTCTTTGTGGCTCAGGGCGACCCGCCAGAACACCCAAAGAGTTGGACTGGCATCACAGATGAGCAGGATCAGGATCGCGACAAATTCTTTGCGAGTCAGGAAGATCAGCCAAAGCATTGGGCAAATCTCACGGACGACCGGAAACAGCAGCGTGAAACGTTTTTTGCCTCGATGAATAATCCATCAGGCCCGGGGGCGGCGTTCTGGTCGCAGCCGGGGCCCGGGGCGTCAACATGGGACGCGGATTTGGTGTTTCAGTTTACCGTTACCGCGCCCGCGCTCGGTCTTATAACAGGCGAATTTAAAAGTGTGCGCGGCCTCGCCACAGACGAATGGGAATATGAGTCGTACCGAGAAGGCGGAGATATCGGCACGGAGCATCTGCTGCCCAAATATAAAAAGGCCGGCAGACTGATTTTAGAGCGGGCTTTACGTCATCCGGATCCCTTTGTGATTTGGTGTCTCACTATGGAAACAGGCATTATGATCAGACAACCTGTAACCGTGACGCTTCTTAGCAATCGAGTGCCGGCGGCGATGTGGATCATACCGGGATGCATGCCTGTGAAAATAGAGTGGTCCGATCTTGACGCGATGACAAGCGAGGTCGCGACTAGCACCGTGGAACTAGCTCATACAGGGATTATTCCCATTCCTATGTAACCTATGAAGACGCTGTTTCGAAAAATTGCATTACTGAACATGCATAGGAGCAAAATCCAAGCGATTGGACTTTTGTCTCAAGCTCCTGAGCAGGCGAAGAAAATGCGGCCGTTTTTTTCAGAGATTACAACCGCGAATTTTCTGTGGGCGCAAATAGCCGGACGTTGGGAGGCGAGAGGCGGGGCATGGAGTGGCATCGGGCTTTTCTACCTGATGGACGGCTATGCCGTAGCGTTGCGGAACGCATTAAAAAGTCCGCAGTATTTCAGGACACATAACTGGAACAATGAAATCAGTGTAAATCTGTATTTGCAGCAGGCCTACAGAGCAATCCGTAGCGAAAACATAATCCCCGGTGACATTCGAGGACCTATATATAATTCACAATTCACAATTCACAATGCACAATTACCAGTGCAAAGATATAATTCGGCGCAAACATATAGCTCACAATTCACGATAAACAATGCACAACTACCAACGCAGGGGTATACCCCGGGTCAAACATACAGTCCACAGTTCACGATAAACAACGCACAACTACTAACACAGAGATATACCCCGGGTCAAACATACAGTCCACAGTTCACGATAAACAATGCACAACTACTAACACAGAGGTATACCCCGAGTCAAACATACAGTCCACAGTTCACGATAAACAATGCACAACCAGCCCCGCAAAGATATACCCCAGCGCAAGCATACAGTCCACAATTCACGATAAACAATGCACAACGGCCAGCGCAAATATATCATCCAGCGCAAGCATACAACTCACAGTTCACAATAAACAGTGCACAACGGCCAGCGCAAATATATCATCCAGCGCAAGCATACAACTCACAGTTCACAATTAACAACGCACAACTATTAACGCAGAGATATCACCCTGCGCAAATATACAATCCACAGTTCACAATAAACAACGCACAACTATCAGCGCAAAGATATGCCCCTGCGCAAACATATAATCCACAGTTCACGATAAACAACGCACAACTATCAGCGCAAAGATATGCCCCTGCGCAAACATACAGTCCACAATTCACAATTCACAATTCACAACTATTAACGCAGAGATATCACCCTGCGCAAATATACAATCCACAGTTCACGATAAACAATGCACAGCCGCTAACGCAGAGATATAACCAGACTCAAGAATACAACTCACAGTTCACAATAAACAACGCACAACCACCAGCGCAAAGATATGCCCCTGCGCAAATATACAATCCACAGTTCACGATAAACAACGCACAACTACCAGCGCAAAGATATGCCCCTGCGCAAACATACAGTCCACAATTCACAATTCACAATTCACAACTATCAGCGCAAAGATATGCCCCCGCGCAAACATACAATTCACAATTCACAATTCACAATTCACAACTATTAACGCAGAGATATCACCCTGCGCAAATATACAATCCACAGTTCACGATAAACAACGCACAACTATTAACGCAGAGATATCACCCTGCGCAAATATACAATCCACAGTTCACGATAAACAACGCACAGCCGCTAACGCAGAGATATAACAAGACTCAAGAATACAACTCACAGTTCACGATAAACAACGCACAGCCGCTAACGCAGAGATATAACCAGGCCCAAGAATACAACTCACAGTTCACGATAAACAATGCACAACCACCAGCGCGAAGATATCACCCTGCGCAAACATACAACTCACAATTAACAGTTAATAATACACAATTACCAACGCAAAGATATACCCCGGCTCAAACTCCAACCACCATCACCGACCAAAAAACAAACTCTCAGTTTGGGGCTTTCAACGCGGGGTTCTCAACTCTCCTCTCTCAAATTTCCTCTCAAGAAAACCAACTCACAAAGATAGGAGAAGATAGCCAAAGAGGCGAAAGATATGACCGATTTATGCCCACCGCCCTAATATACAATCCACTATACACAATTAACAATACACAATTACCAACGCAAAGATATAACCCAACCCAAACACCAACCACTATCACCGGTAAAACCCTCAACTCGGGGCTCTCAACTCTCAACTCCCCGCCCTCCGCTCAAGAACCCCAACTTCCAACTAAAGAACAAGAGAACCTGAGAGACGCAACAGACAACAAGATTAGCCCCACGTCCCAAACATACAACTCACAATTACAAACGCATAGGTATCACCTAGCGACTATATACAATTCACAATTCACAATTCACAATGCACAAGCGCAAAGATATAACCCTGCATTGATATACAACGCACAATACACAATAAACAATACACAAACACAAATGCAAACGCAAAGAAATAACCGGACGCAAATAACAAACACCATCACTAACGACAAAAACATCCCTCAAACAGGGGCGCTCTTCCCGGGACTGACGAAACCCGACTCCCAACTCCCTTCACTCATCACGCCCCCCTCTGCTCTCCTCTTGGGACTGACAAAACCCGACTCCCGACCCGACTCTCACCGCGCCCCTCTCCGCACTACAATCTCCTCTCAAGAAACCCCACCCACTACTTTCCACTCTCCCCGCTCCCCTCAAGAATCCCAACTCTCCACTCTCCCCGCTCCACTCTCCTCTTTCCACTCTCCACTCTCCCATCTCTACTCTCAACCAAAAGAGACGAGCCTCCCGGCACCCGCAAGGCGCCAATATGAGTATGGAAGCCTGTTTTACCAAGCACGCGAAGCAGAGGCGGATACGAGCAGAGTCATGCAGCAAAGCGGAAAGCAGACGCCCGCTTCCGGCCAAGCAATGACACGGCCTTCAGTGGAAAACAAAACGAGTTTTAATAAAGTAGACATGACCGTCAAGGCGCCGCCAAGCCGGTCAGAGGACGGCACGCTGGATCCTGTTCAGCTAAACAAGCTGGTAGATCAGGTATACAACCAGCTTGAAAGAAAAATATTCATCGAAAGACGCAGGATGGGTTTTTAAAGGAGTGCAAATATGAGTCATTTTGGAGCTACAAGGAAAGCGGAAATAGTCGTTTCTGAAACTGAACACGGCTTCAAAGCCGCATTATTGAGAACTATTATCGGCGGCACGGGTACATGTTTTTTCAATCCGTCTGAGTTCACCATATCACGCGAGGTGTCATATGTCGAACACAGGATTCCGGGCTTGGGCCGGCCGATTTCCCAGTTTATTTCCGGCGGAGCAGAGACTATGCAATTTTCCCTGCTTTTTGATACATATGCAGCCGGCTTAGAGACGCATAATCTTATCCAAACATTAACGTCAAAGCTGCCGGGACTTTTTAAATCTGATGTGCGGGATTATACAGAGAGTATAACAAAGCTCATGGAAGTGTCCGACCATCTTCACGCGCCGCCGGTAGTCAGCTTCAGATGGGGCAGCATACGCTTTGAGGGACATATGGTATCATGCTCGGAAAAGTTTACGATGTTCAGTAGCTTTGGCACGCCCGTGAGGTCGGTTCTGGATATCACCTTGCGTTCCACCGTAAAAGACAGCGCTGTGCGCAACTCACCTGACCGCACAAAGCACAAGGTTGTGACGGAGGGTGACAGGCTTGATTCATATTCACATGATGAGTATGGAACATGTGCAGACTGGAGGCTTATCGCTGACGCGAACGGAATTGATAATCCCCGCATATTGCGAAGCGGCACGAGTGTAGTGGTTCCACCGGTGTAATGCGGTCCGCGACCGCAAGGGGACAGGGGTCAGGGGACACAGGTCAGGAGACGAAAGATGCTTACATTCAAGGATCTGGAGAAAGATTACGATTATTTCCGGGTGCCGCAGTACGAAATACTTATTGGCTCCCCGGAAGCGGATGTCAGTTTGCTCAAAGCCTTGTCGGTGACGGAATTTCCCATGCTGTCATTAAATGTCAGCCAGTCTGTCGGTCCGGCGAGCAGCGCACAGATAAGCTTTGCGTGTCCGTATGATGTGGAAAATTCAAAGTTTGAGACAGACATATATTCGCTGCTTGAGGCAGGCTCAAAAATCGCCATAAAGCTCGGTTATTCAAAGCCGGAAACTGTTTTTATCGGGATTATCGGCTCAATAGGAACAAACTTCGCAGCCTCAGGGATAACGGTAAGCATTACATGTTATGACGCGAAAATGGCGCTATTTCACAACAAAACTTGGAAATCTTTCACAAAGCAAAGCACAATTCAGACTGTGGTTGAAGAACTCCTTGAGCCTTGCAAAAAATACGGAAAAGTCAATGTTTCCGGTCTCAAATATGACGAGCTGGTTTCAAAAGGGCAAGAACGTAATTGGGTGCAGGATAATATTGACGATTACCGGTTTGTCATGCGCCTTGCTTCGCTGACGAACTCATCCTTTTATACAAGCGGCGACACGACAAATTTCGTTGAAAACATTTCGGATACCGCAGAGGCAAATATCAAGCTCGGTTGGGGTTCCGGCCTCATGGACTTTTCCGTTGAAATTGATATTTCCGGCCAAGTTGGCTCGGTAGAGATTGCTTACAGGACGGGCGGAAGGGAAGTGGGGTACGCCGTTTACGACGGGAATGACATAAAGGGAAAAGGCTCCGTCCCGGAGGATAAAGGCGGCATTGTCACAGGAAAGTCGCGCGAACTCACCGAAACGCTGGTGGACAATGAGGAACAGGCCCTTATCGCGGCAAAAAACCTGTATATGGAGACGGCGATGAAATACGTAACGGGCCGGGGAAGCACAATAGGAATGCCGGATCTGAAAGCCGGAGAGGCGATTGAGCTTGATGGGCTCGGGGATAAGCTAAATGGCACGTATTTTCTGAGTAAAGTAGATCACCGCTTCGATGCGGGAGGCTATCTGACAAGCTTTACCTGTCAGCGACCTAAGATTTAAGCCTTATGGTTAAAGATTCAGCAAAAAGCCATAAATAACGTCATTGCGGCCTCCGAGCCGCAATCCCCCGAATTCCGCAGGGGATGGCGTCCTGAACTCGATTCAGGGCCGCCATGACACGGTGGTGAGGTTTTGGATGTGAAGCAAACAACCTTGTATTTGCAATACTTAAGAGTTTTCGAGGAGACTCCATTATTCATCGGGGGTGTAATATGTTTGATGATATAATGTCCGGGGGCGATAATGAGCGGTTGGCTATGGAGACGCGGCGTATTGGCGTCAATCTGGCGACTGTCAGCGATATTGAAGACCCTGAAGGTCTGGGCCGCGTAAAATGCATGTTCATAACAGGCGATGAGGATATGGAGGAAACGGAATGGGCTTTTGTCGCCACGCCTTTCGGCGGCAACGGTAGCGGCTTTTTCTTCCATCCAAATTTGGACGATGTCGTCCTGCTCGCGTTTGAGGATGGAGACATACACTCGCCATTTGTAATAGGCAGCGTATGGTGGAAAAATAATGATATAGAGAGCGAAGCCCCGGTGGTATTTGACGATGAAAACGATGATAATCACCTATACGTGATTGAGACGCCGCAAGGTAATAAAATTACAATTTCCGATGAGGAAGAAAACGAGCATATAGAGATAATGACAAAAGAAGGAAGCAAGCTTCTCCTTGATGACGGCGAAGGAAAAATCGAACTCGTGGCTCCATCCGGCGACGTGGGCATGACGATAAGCACCCAGGAGGGCGAGATAAGCATCAAATGCAATAAAATAGAAATTGACGTCCAGGGCAATAAGCTGACCATTGATTCATCAGGTGCGGTATTGGAATGCAATCCCTCTATCGACGTCAAGAGCGCCGCACTAAACCTTGAAAGCAGCGGAACCGCAACCCTTAAGAGCGCCGTACTAAACCTTGAAAGCAGCGGGGCCGCAACCCTTAAGGGCGCGATTGTTAATATAAATTAAGGAGATTGTTCATGACAGAAAACTCATCAAAAGACTTCATGGGCTCAGGGCTGTCCTTTCCTTTGCGGGTCAGCGCACAGACCGGTCGGTTTGTCATGAGCCGCCATGAGGATAATATACATGAAAGCGTCCTGCTTATCCTGCGTACATTCAGCGGTGAGCGGGTTATGCGGCCCCGGTTCGGGGCTACGCCCGCTAACGTCCTGTTTTCTGACGCGAGCGCGGAGGCGCTCACGGAGCTGGAGGATGGCATATGCGCCGCGCTTGAGGAATGCGAGCCGCGCGTCGCAGATGTTTCCGCAAAAGCATTGCGTGAAAACCGCGGAGAGCTGAGCGTGAATATATCATACAGAGTAAGAACGACAAACAATCTTTTCAGCCGTGTCTATCCTTTCTATTTGCTGGAAGGCGCAGGGATTTAATCTATGAGTTTATTATCTGATTATTCTAATGCACAGGACATTCGCCGGGCTATCGCTTCTAAGGCGCTTAGCTATGTGCCTGAGTGGCGTTTTTCGCAGGACGACCCCGATGGCGGTACGGCCCTTGCCCTTGCCTTTGGTGATATGTTCGGGGAAACCGCTGAGCGGCTTGCGAGGATCCCTCATAAGTATTTCCTGTATTTTCTCAACATGCTGGAAACAAAGATGAGGTATATATCTCCTGCTACGGGGCTCGCGCAGTTTATTTTGACCGATAACGCGCTAAATGGCAGACGCATACCCTCAGGGACGCAGCTTTACGCCGATGTACAATCCGGCGAAAGTGAAAGCACGCGCGTGGTATTTGAAACGGACAACGAAATCACAGCGGTGCCTTCGAGCATCACCGATACTTACGGGGTCGATCCCAGACGGGACGTCATTAATAAGCTCGATATCAAAGGCGGCAACGCGAGATTGTTTTATGCTGACACGGAAAATGATCTTCAAGCGCACCGTTTTTCAATTTGGCACGGCGATGTCTTGAATATAAAAAGCCCGGCGCGCATTACAGTGAGATTGGAAAGCGCATCGGCGCGGCATAGCGGGGGACGGAATACCGAAAAACTCGCGGATTCCGAATTTGCGCAGTGGAGCTTTGTCCGTGACGGGGTTTCGGAGCCTTTTACGAACGTGCATGTCAAAGATGGGTTGCTGATGCTGGAACTGGAGGGGAACCGTCCCGCGGCAGAGGCTTCGGACGCGATAACGGAAATGGAGAAGCAGGCGCATATAGTCTGCGATATGCGGCCCGGCAGGCAGGAAAAAGGTGTTACGACGGACGGGATAATGCTGGGAAGCGCATATTTAAGCTCGCAGCGCGGTGGCGATGGGATTACGCCCGATATGGTCTATCACAATGACATCGCGCTCAAGTCTCAAAACCCGGGGTATTTATTAGGCAGAGAACCCGCAAGATATGACACGCTGCTTATATCCTGCGAGGAAGTAATGAGCAAGCGCGGGGCGCGAGTAAATCTGGAAATGGTTATGCACACGATTATAAGAGAAATAGGCGCCGCACCGGACGGGCCTGTCTACAACTGGGATGGGCGTTATGTTATAGATAGAGCCGAGGGGAGCACCGTCACGCCCGACAACATATATGTATCGGATATAGTCTGGGAATATTGGAATGATGTCGGCTGGGCGCATTTGGAGACGGAGGGCTCGGTAAACCCATTTAAGAGCGACGAGAACATAAGGCGCGAGAGCATCTCGTTTATCTGCCCTGAAGACATGGCCGCGAGCTATCAAAACTCTGTATGGGGGTTCTGGATACGCGCACGCGTCACAGGCGTTGAAAATCCGTACAGCCAGTACGGACTTTGGCAGCTGCCATTTGCCGAGTCGCTCAGCTTTGAGTATGATTATGGCCCCGGCATAAAACAAGCCCATACGCTTATGGTCGAAAATAACGCCGACAGCGCTCTTTTCGGGCCAAACGAGCAAAGTCTCGGACTGAGCCTCTATAGGCCGTTTCGTTACCCTGAGCACGCCGTGTACCTCGCGTTTGACAAGCAGCCGAATGGTTATCCGGTTTCGATTTATTTCGGCCTTGACGGACCGGGAGAAAGAAGCCGCACCCTCTCTTTTGAGAGGCTCAGCAGGGATGCCTCAGGAGAGGCGGAGTTTCGCGCCTGCAAGGTAATTGACGGCACGGACGGCTTAAAGGATTCCGGCGTCGTGTATCTATACGTTCCGGCGGATATGGACAAAGAGCGCATATTCGGAGTTGAGGCGTATTGGCTTCGGGTCGTGGACGTGGACTTGCGGTATGATGACAGTGAAAACGCGACCTTTGTAAGCGGGGTCGAACTGAACGCGGCTGAAATTGTGCAGAGGCAGACTGTACAGGGAGCGTTTTACAACACAGAGCTTTTCGAGAGCGGCAAAACGATAAATCTTCCGAATAGTCCCGTGCTGGACTGCGAAGTCCTTGTTGACGAATTAGGTGCTATCGAGCCTGATAAGCTGGGCGATACGCCGGGCATTACGCTGGAATATGACGCAGATGGCGGCGTGTCCCGCGCATGGGTGAAATGGAACGTGCTTTCCGACCTGAGGGATGCCCAGCCGGATGAGCGCGGAGTCAGCCTTGACATGCGCTCAGGTGTCCTGCAATTTGGAAACGGGGTAAACGGACGAGTCCCGCCTTCAGGGACGAGGAATATCCGTGTCAACTACAGTTATGGCGGTGGGACGCTGGGAAATCTGCCCGTAGGCGCGATATCGGGACTCGTTTCCAGCATTCCAACGGTTATGTCCGTCACGAACTTCACGCCGACAGGCGGCGGAAGCGACAGAGAGAATATACACGCGCTTCAGCGTGTCGGCCCCGCGCGTCTGCGCCATAGGGGGCGCGCCGTTACGCTTGATGATTATGAAAACCTTATATTAACTGAGTTTCCGGAGATCACCGCAGTAAAGGCCTTTTTGGGATTTGACTCAAAAGGTGAGAAAGCGCCAAGCTTCGTTACTGTTGTTTTGCTGCCTAAGGAAACCGAGAATCGCGATCAGGTTTTGAAAATATGTAAAAACGCATACCAATTTCTAGCGCAGCGAGCCCATTGTGAGCTTGTCGCGGCGGGGCGCCTTTCAGTTGTGCCTGCGCTGCTCATGACCGTCAACGCAATAATTGAGGCTGTGGCCGAGGATATTACCCGCGCCGCGGTGACAGAGCGCATGATAATTGAGGCTGTTTCGGCGCGGCTGAGCGGCGGCAGCTTCCCCGCCATTGGGTATCTGCCCTCGGCGGCTGATATTTTTGACTGCTTGCGCGGGATTCCCAATCTGTCATACGTGGACAGGGTACTCCTTGAGGGCCAGTATTACGAAAGCGGAAAGCGAATGCTGACGGCTCTGGATAAACCGGACGGCTTCCCTTTTGCCAGCGCGCTGGGCGGTACGCATATCGTGAGGTTTTAGTTTTTTATGATAAGATTGCCGAATTTGGATGATCAAAGATATGACGACATAATGGAGACAGCCCGGCGGAGGGTCATGCAGTATTTCCCGGAGTGGACGAACTTCAACCCATCCGACCCCGGATTGACTATACTTGAGCTGTTTGCGTGGCTCAAGGAGATGCAGCAGTACCATCTCAACCGCATCACAAACAGCGGAATAATGTCATGTCTGCGGCTGCTCGGCATGTCCCCGCGAAAGACCGGCCCGGCAAAGGTGACGGCAATGCTCAGCCATGACGGGCAGTATTCGCTGCCGGAGGGATTCCCCTTTGTTACAGCCGATGGGTTGGTGTTTGAAACTGATTCACCCGCCGTTTCGGACGGCGTTTCAGTCTCCGCTGTATGGAGCGATACGGGCGGCGGGCCGGCCCTGCTGAGCGGCGCGGTCTATGATCGGGGACTTCTGATAGAACCTTTCGGAGCGCAGGAAAAAGAGGGCGCTTTCCTGTATATTGGTTTTACCGGCCCGATAACCCCTGAAGTGAAGCTGTATTTTGAGATCTATGACGACTACCCGGTTGCGCGCAGCCCTTTTGGCGATGAGATGGAACCCTCTAGGGATATTGAGTGGACATGCGGCCCGGAGTTTGACACATCACTGGATGCCGCTGACATGACGCGGGGATTTTCTGTTTCAGGCGAGGTTTACATAAAAACGGATGATAAATGGAAAGCATCAAAACCCGCCCCCGAGATGCAGGAACTCTTTTGGCTCCGCGCCGGGCTTGTTGCGCGCGGGGCGGAGGAAAGTCCGAAAATCAGAAGATTCTTCAAAGAGTTCTCCGCCCTGACTCAGCGTGAAACACTTTGCCGCGCTAAAGATATTAACCTTGAAAACGGTGTTTTATCGCTTGAGGATTACTTGGGATTATATGGGAATCACATTGTATTTGCCGCCGAGCAGGACGGTTGGAGGCTTGTGCCGGATACCATCTTGGAGCGCACTAAGGATCGCGCCAAAATAAACATAGGCGGCCCGGAAAGCTCCGCCTACCGTGTAGTCAGTGTGAAATCCGGGTTCAATGCGCTTTTATCAACTGAAACAAATCTGCCCGGCATCAGGCTGGAAATATTTGCTGACGGTTTTTTTGAAGATCTTTCGCTAATGATAAAAGACGGCGAAATTTGGCATGACTGGGAATATACTGAGGAGCTGCACACAGCCGGCCCCTATGATATGGTGTTCACCATAGACGAAGACAGCGAGAGCGTCATATTCGGAGATAATGAACATGGCGCTTGTCCCCCTGCGGGATATGATAACGTATTGCTTTCGGTATGCAGGGTAACAAAGGGGGCGCTCGGCAATATACTGCCTCACGCCATTGCCGCCGCGCAGCCTGAAGAAGATACCCCTATTCCTGACAACATATCGACTGCAATCGGAGGCAGAGACCCTGAAACTCTCGCACAGGCTCTCTCGCGCGTACCGCAACTGCTCTCGCCCGGAGATCGACTTGTCACTCGCGAGGATTATGAAAAAGCCGCCGCAGCGACACCGGGAACCCGCATATCGAGAGTCCGTGCGCTCGAAGGATATGATCCGAAAACCGGGGGTGCAAATATCCCCGCCAGAGTAACGGTGGTGATCCAGCCATACGGCGCTGCGGAAAGGCCGGTACCCGATGCCCGGCTGATTGAGAGGGTAAGGCGGCATCTTGAAAAGGGAAGGCTTTTGACAGCCCGCATCGAAGTTGCGGCGCCGGAGTATATTCCGATATCGGTCCGTGTTGATGTTATGGCGGAGGAAAACAGCGGGGTTGAAGAAAATATCATTAAATGCCTGAACCGTTTCCTATCGCCGACCGAGGGCAGCATCGGCATAGGCGACCCGGTACGTTTACCGGATGTAACGGCGGCGCTTAGTAAATGTGCGGGAGTGATGAGGGTAATGAGCGTTATGCTGAGCGCGCCCGAAAACGCCGCGCCGATGGATCGCGCGGGCAATGTCGTAATGCCCGGACACGCGATAGCATACGCGGGAGATTTCAACATCATTATTTCCGCCGCCCGGTAGGGCGCTTTGCGCCCTCAGGGGTCAGGATTCAGGGGTCAGGAGACGGGGGTTGCGGATAGTCCAAGCTTGAACCATCATTCTTAGTTTTTAACTGTAATTTGTTTGCGTTAGGGGGTGAAGATTTGCGGATTATATTAAACAGATCGGGCGAGTGGGCTCGGGCGCTGCTTGATGGGCTTATAGTTGACGGCCATGTTCTGCGGGGCATGGAAAACAGCACAGCTACAGCCGATTCGGCGCTCATGATTTCAGGCTCGGCCGACAGTTTTGAAAATGATCAAATCTGGGACAAGATAAGCTTTGATTGGAGCTTCGCGCAAAATACAAGCTGCCGTGTGTCGTGTTATGCCTCAAATTCAAAAATTGTGGAACCTGACGGCAAACCAATAGATTTAGACGAATGGCTCAAAGATGAAAACACACCGATTGACAGGCGTGTGGAGCTTATCGAAAACTACTTTTCGCCTATAAATGCGCCCGGCGGGGACGGGCTTCTTAACTGCCGGGGCAGGTATCTTTGGCTGAAACTGGATATAGCCGCCCAAGACCGGGGAAGCTTTGAACTGCGTTCGATAAAGCTTATGCAACCGGGGGAAAAAATAACTGACTACCTGCCGGATGTATACCGGAAAGGGCTTGATGAAAATGATTTCTTTCCGAGGTTCATGTCGATATTCGACAGCATATTCTTTGATTTGGAAGATGATATCAACCGCATAGGCGAAAGGCTGGATTATAGGATAACCGAGGAGGATATGCTGAAATATCTTGCGGCGTGGATGGGCGTCGATGGGCAGGCCGCTTCGGGAGAGGTTCTGAGGGAAAGAATCGCCGCGTCTATCATGGAATACAGCTTATCCGGCACGAAAGAAGGGCTTTCGCGCGCCGTTGAAAACCGGACGGGCTTCAAGCCCATAATCGTGGAACACCATCAGGTTGAAAAAATGATATATGAGGGACGTGACAGGCATACATATAACGGTCTGTTTGGGACGAATCCATATAAAATTCACATAATATTGCCTGAGCAGGCGCTCATAAATCGCTCCGGCATAACGGGACTGGCCGAGCGCGTCAGATCATGCGTCCCGGCTCATGTAGAGTTTGAGCTTGTACCGCTGCGTCAGGGGATACGCCTTGATATGCATACATATTTAGAGATTAACTCATATCTTAGCGATTACAGCGGCATGGTAGTGGAAGAAAGAAGCGTGTTATATCACGACGTTTATATCGGAGGACAGTTAGATGAATAATAAAGATCTTTTCCCATTTGAACGCAACCGTTATTTTTACGGCAAAATGCTGACAGCCCGCGATTTCGAGACAGAACAGAAGTACCAAAATGACAAGCGCAGACTGATAAACCGTTCGACGCTGGGTGCGGGCATAGTCTGCGGGCTTGGGGTCAATTGCGGCGACGACAGCTCCCTTACCATAGAATCAGGCTTGGCGATCGACTACATGGGCAGGGAGATAGCCATCAACTCTCCGGTATTCCAGAAATTCGCGATGCTGCCGGGGTCGGAAAAGCTAGAGGGTTTTGAAACAGCCTATTTATGCCTTGCCTATAAGGAGACTGGCTCTGAACCCGTGAGCAACATAGGGGTTTCAAGCAGCGACGAGCAGTATAACAAGATCGAAGAAGGTTTTACGCTTTTTCTCGACACAAACCAACCCGACTACACAACGCTTTACGGCGAGGGAGGTGTAAATTCCGTCAGTGTGGTGTACTCGCGGCAGGACATTGATATTGTGCAGATAATGCCTGTTGCCGTGACAGCCGGGGAAACATTCGTAATAAAATACGCTATTGTCAAAAACTTGGCACTGCCGCCTATATCGTTTGTAATGGAGTTCAGTTCAGACTACATAAAAAGCATCGACGGCGGAGATGAGTTGCGCTTTTCATACCGAGAGAATATCGAGGTAAAAAAACATGTGACGATCGCAGAGTTCAAGGTGAAAGCCGCGCAGATGCCGGGAGTCAGGACGCAGTATGCCTCCGGCAAGCCTATGCTGTCACTTGAGTGCGGAGACTTTAGCGGGCAGAGTGAGTTGCATCAAATAGGTGATATTCAGATTTGCAGAGATAAGGAAGAATTGATGCAAATAAAGCGGTTTAGGCTATCGAATCTTAGTTCGAAATTATATGGCGGCGAAACTCCAATGTATCTGGCTAAGATAGATTTTGCGACAGTCGGCAAGATATACATGTTTAGAAACGTGACGCCGCATCCCTTCGAGCAGAGGATTGGGGGTGTAGAGCAGCCGGCGTCCGCGATACAGCAGGTTTACGATGCACCGGACGCCGGAGACGTGATTGTCCCGGAGGTTGTTACGGAAGTTGAGACGCTCAAATATTGGCAAAAGCCGGAAGTCACTTCAGAGTTTTCCGACAACAAGCTATTTTTCCGCTTTGGTATGCCCTCAACAGAGGCTTATGATTACGCAACATCCTCGGGCGTGGTTGAAATACCGATTTCCGGCGCCATTCGTGTGAACGCGCGCTTTATGTCCGATGAAGTGCAGCATCTTTTGGGACTCGGCAACGTTAGCATCAACCTTTCCGTAGCGTATGGGATGGGCGGCAATGAACGTCTTCTGTTCGGCAACGGGGAGGTTTTTGGAGGTAAAAACGCGGACAAAGATATTCCCAAGGTTCAGACGGCAGCGATAGTGTACCCGGACAGGGGCACTTTTCAGGTAGGCGTATGGTTTATGGATCATGTTGACGGGCAGTCCATTAAGATACACTGGTTTGCTATGAAAACATCAAGAGATACGGCGGAAATACGCACTGCAGACAGAGTAAGCGTAAAAATTGTTCCTGAGATACATAGGACGAAGGTACGAAAAACGATTCATTTTAAAGCATCTGTTACAGGTTCGAGCGATAAAGAGGTCATATGGTCGCTCACAGAGGCAAACAGCGGCACAATAGACCAAAACGGCGCGTATAAAGCGCCAAGCACACCTGGGACATATGAAATTACCGCACATTCATCAGCGGATCCTTCAGCGCGGACCAGCGCCTTTGTCATAGTTGAGGAGTAGATAACGATTATGAAATAAACTCTTTTCTATGCACCGTATCGAACAATTGTCTCCGATGACCGCTGCACCGCACCGCTCACACAGGTTTGCCGCCGTCGATTAGAACCTTATCGCGAAGCGGCTCGATGATAGCTTGGGCGATATCTTTCCCCCAAGTCTCGCCGTCAATTTCCTCGTAAGCTACTGTGAATGAAGTCTCAGGCGCGCCCATAGCCTCGCTAGCTGCTTTGACGATGGCTAGGGCCGCCTTTTTCTTTGTGTCCATATCTCTACCGCTTTTTGCATACACATGAATGAAAGGCATAATAAACTCTCCTTTGCAATTTTAGCATTGCCAAATTATACACCATTATGTCAATTTTGTACATCTTATAGTAAGCATAAACATTGGTGCAAAAATTTCTTGATTTTATCTGCCGCCTATGATATAGTTCGTGTACTGGCGTTTGTTTCGTTGCGGGCGTGCTTGGTTGTCCACGCAGATGCGTGTGATAAATAAAGCAAAGCCAGTAAAAAAGGACACATAGGGGTATAGCTCAGCTAGGTAGAGCGGCGGTCTCCAAAACCGTAGGTCGCGGGTTCGATCCCTGCTGCCCCTGCCAAACGGAAAGCCTTGCAAATACAGCGTTTGCAGGGCTTTTTTCTTATTGCTTCTGCGAGAAAAAATGATGCGGAAAGATAATTTGCTCACAATTTGCACACACACAATAGGATACGATACGAAAAGCAAATCCTTGCAAGACGCAGTAATTACAGGCATTTGGAGACAATGTGAAACAATGGAAGGACTTATGATGTAGAGGGTATTTCGGTTTAACCTAACCCGGACAGGCCGGAATGTACGATGTACAAAAAAGGATAAAAAAGCAGAACGGAAGGGACACAAATAGTCGCTTCCGTTCTGCTTTTATAGCAACTGGTGCGCTAGAATCCTTGTTCGTCGATTCTTTTGATCATCTCGATGAAGGCATCGATTTCACCTTGTATTAGCACATTGCTTGAAACAAGCGTGTCTATCAGCATGGTGACGTCTGAATCCTTGATAAAGGTCTGCAATGCGTTGACCATGACAACGACGGCGTCTCTGCGCATAAACCGATCTTGGGCGAGCTCTTCTAGGATAGTTTCCCCGTACAGATCGATCTCGAGCGCAAAGCTCAGCGCGTCGTCATACTCAAAGTCTCCGTCAGGCTCGTTGAATCCCAGCACACGCAGCATGAACACTGTGAACTGTTGGCATGTGATCAGAGCGTCCGGGGCAAACGCAGATGCGCTTATGCCGTATGTGATGCCATTGGCAAATCCATATGCCGTGTATGCTGCCGCCCACCCGGGGACGTCCTTAAACGGGTTAGGTCCTTCAAAGGCGAGGGCTTCTTCCTCCAGGCCGAGCAGCCTTATTGTGAGTATAAGCGCCTGGATACGGGTCAGGGGGCTCTCCAGGGCAAAAACCGGGTTTCCGTCATTATCAGTTCCGACCCCGATAAACAGGCCGAGCTTAAAGAGTTCGTTAGCGTATGAGCTGAATTCTACAAGCGGAACCTCACCTAACTCTATCGTGGTAGTATTGTTGCCGCCACCGCCGCCGCCGACGATGCCGCCACCGCCGCCACTGCCGCCGCTGCCGCCGGGAGTGGTGTCGGTGGTATTGCCGCCACCGGCGCGTTCTATAAGGGACTTCATAGCCGCTTCAAGCGCGCTAATGGCTGCGTCAACCTCAATCTGCGTCGCGTCGTTGTCCACCAGCACAGCTTGCGCCGCAACAAGCGCCGCAGCGAATGGAGTCCAACTGTCGGCGGTGTAATCCGCTTCGTCGTATGTTAATGCATCGACTACCAGAGCCGCGAGGTCGTCTTTGTCAACTATCGGTGCGGAAACCTCTACCAGAGCATTCATCGCCGTGTCAAGCGCGTCAAACGCGTCGTCAACGTCTGCCTGATCCGCGTCGTCATCCGCCAGCACATCCTGCGCCGCATCGAGCGCCGCCGCGAATGCAGCCCAACTGTCGTAAGTGAAATACGCTTCGACATACGTTAACGCGTCGACT
>Ga0099364_10005867_pt1 | contig 18055 bp, 16 predicted proteins | sample TergutTh196P3_FD_73070 | JGI IMG/M metagenome (GOLD analysis project Ga0099364, IMG submission 73070) | Microcerotermes parvus P3 segment gut microbial communities from Pointe-Noire, Republic of the Congo - Th196 P3 | ecosystem: Host-associated > Arthropoda: Insects > Digestive system > Gut ...
AAAAGATGTGTGTTTTATGCCCCGCAGAGCGAAACCAAGGACGGTGGAGCGCTCGCTAGTAGGCGCAAGGACGCGCCGCCTAGCGACAAGGGGCAGAAAATACACATCTTTTCCATGCACCGCACTTATGGTATCGACACCACTTAAAAAAAACTTGACAAATCCGGCAAATGGGTTTATTATTGCACCACAAACAGCAAAGGCGCTGCAGATTCTTGTCTGCGGCGTCTACTTTTTTTGTGAGGAGTTATTATTATGAAGAACATAACAGATATGTTCGCAAGCAGCGTTTTCAACGATTACATCATGCGGGAGCGGCTTCCAAAGGACATTTACAAGGCGCTTAAAAAGACAATGTCTCAAGGGACGCATCTGGAACTCGACGTAGCCAACGTCGTCGCAAACGCAATGAAAGACTGGGCCGTCGAAAAAGGCGCCACGCACTTTACCCATTGGTTCCAGCCCATGACCGGCACAACGGCGGAAAAGCACGACAGTTTTATCTCGCCTGCGGGTGATGGCAGGATAATAATGGAGTTTTCCGGCAAGGAACTTGTACGAGGCGAGCCGGACGCATCGAGCTTCCCGTCCGGTGGGCTGCGCTGTACATTTGAAGCAAGAGGCTACACGGTTTGGGACATAACTTCATACGCTTTTATTAAAGACGGGACGCTGTTCATACCCACGGCATTTTGCTCTTACAGCGGCGAGGCGCTTGACAAAAAGACGCCGCTGCTGCGGTCTATGGAAGCAATCGACAAGCAGGCCCTTCGCATACTCAGGCTTTTCGGGAACACGTCCACACTACGCGTAGTCACGACAGTCGGACCGGAGCAGGAATACTTTCTTATCGACAAAGAGGTATACTTAAAACGCCCCGATTTAGTGTATACAGGCAGGACTCTGTTCGGCGCCCGCCCGCCAAAAGGCCAGGAGCTTGACGACCACTATTTTGGCGCGCTAAAGCCGCGTATATCCGCATTTATGAAAGACCTTGAGCAAAAACTATGGGCGCTCGGCGTATACGCAAAAACAAAGCACAACGAAGTCGCACCTGCACAGCATGAGCTAGCTCCGATTTTCACAACAACCAGCATCGCCACAGACCATAACCAACTTACGATGGAACTTTTGAAAAGCGTCGCAGACAGCCATGGCCTTGCTTGCCTCCTCCACGAAAAACCGTTTGCCGGCGTCAATGGCAGCGGCAAGCACAACAACTGGTCAATCTCAACAGACACGGGCGTGAATCTGCTGGAACCGGGACAGACGCCGCATGAAAACGCGCAGTTCCTATTGTTTTTAGTAGCTGTAATAAAGGCCGTGGACGACTATCAGGACCTGCTGAGGGTTTCAACGGCCAGTGCAGGCAATGACCACAGACTAGGCGCGAATGAAGCCCCGCCGGCCATAGTATCAATGTTCATCGGTGAAGAGCTTATGGAGATTCTTGAAGCTATTGAGTCTGGCGCGGATTATAATAACAAGGAAAAACACCAGATGGAAATCGGTGTAACCGTCCTCCCACATTTTCCAAAGGATTCTACAGACCGCAACCGCACATCTCCATTTGCTTTTACCGGCAACAAATTCGAGTTCCGCATGCTTGGCTCGACATTCTCAATAGCCGGGCCAAACATAGTCCTGAACACAACCGTAGCTGAGTCCTTGCGCCAATTCGCGGATGAGCTTGAGTTGTCAAAAGACTTCAACAAAGACTTGGCGGCGTTAGTAAAGCGGGAGTTCAGCAAACATAGGCGGATTGTTTTCAACGGGAATAACTATTCCGACGAGTGGATGGCGGAATCAAAAAGCCGGGGTCTGTCCAACCTAAAGTCGACTGTGGATGCCCTGCCCGAGTTTATATCAAAAAAGAGCGTGGACCTTTTTACAATGCATCGCGTGTTTACAGAAACTGAGATTCATTCTCGTTATGAGATACTAATGGAAAGCTATTGCAAGACACTGCACATTGAAGCGCTCGCGATGGTTGACCTTGTAAGGGGAGAAGTCATCCCGGCATGTGTTGCCTATCAGTTCGAGTTGGCGCAGCTATTGGCGCTGAAAAAAGCGGACGCCAACATGGACGTCTCGCTTGAAACGCATTTACTTGAGCGTATCTCAAAGCTGTCAGGCTGCCTGCTGAAAAAACTGTCAGGGCTTGACGATGCATTGCTGGAAGCCGGAGAGGAGCGCGAAATCCGTGCGCAAGCGGCCTTCTACCGCGATAGGGTGTTTTCGGCAATGCTTGAACTGCGGCTTAACGTTGACGAGCTTGAGACTCTTATCGCTAAAAAGTACTGGCCGCTGCCCACATATGCGGAACTGCTGTACAGCGTCGTATGATGGCGCATAGTAAGATGACGGGGCCAAACCCCCGTCATCTTAGCATAACTCTCTTAAAAACCGACCGGCATTATCCATCGCTGCAAGCACAGCAGATCTCCCCGGGCCTCCGGGCAGGTTCCGCGCTTCAACGCAGGCTTCCGCAGAAATTACACCAAAAAGCGTTTCGTCAAAAATATCCGATACGGATTTTAGCTCATCTATAGTTAAGCCATCAAGAGGCTTATTAACTTCTATCGCAAAAATAACAAGCCTGCCTATTATCTCGTGGGCTTCCCTGAAAGGCACGCCCTTTTTCACAAGCCAGTCTGCAGCATCAGTCGCGTTCGTATAGCCGCCGAGGGCGCTTTTGTACATGCTGTCCGTGTTGAACTCCAAACTCTCAAACATGCCAGTAAACACGCCAAGGCACGATTTTACGGTATCCAAAGCGTCAAAAACTGCTTCTTTGTCCTCTTGCATATCCGAGTTATACGCCAGCGGCAAACCCTTCATCATGGTCAGGAGGCCTATCAGGCTGCCGTAGACGCGCCCCGTCTTGCCACGGATCAGTTCAGCCATGTCCGGATTCTTCTTCTGCGGCATGATGGACGACCCGGTTGCATAAGCATCGGAAATCTCCACGAAATCAAAAGCATCCGCATACCATAGCACAAGTTCTTCACAGAACCGGCTAAGGTGCATCATAATTATAGATAGGCAAGAAACAAACTCTATGCAAAAATCCCTGTCCGACACGGCGTCAAGGCTGTTTTCCGTAATTGCCGCAAAATTGAGCTCGTCTTTGATGAAATCCCTGTCTAACGGGTAAGTAGTCGATGCGAGGGCGCCAGAACCAAGCGGCATATAATCGGTTCTCTCGCGGCATCCTCTCAATCTCTCAAAATCACGCCTGAACATCTGAAAATACGCCATTAGATGGTGGCCCAAAGTAATTGGCTGCGCTTTCTGCATATGCGTAAATCCGGGCATGATAGCATCTATGTGTTTTTCCGCTGTAGTAAAGAGCGCCTGAAGCAGCTTTCTTATCAGCGTGCATATCGCATCAATTTCTTCCATTACATACATTCGCATGTCCAAGGCGACCTGATCGTTGCGGCTTCTCCCAGTATGCAAGCGTTTGCCGCTATCGCCGATACGAGAGATAAGTACGGATTCAATGAATGAATGAATATCTTCAGCTTCGGCATCGATGACAAGCACGCCGCTTTCGATGTCTGCCAGGATTTCGCCTAAAGCTTTGACAATCGCCAAAGCGTCTAATTCAGGTATGATCCCCTGGCGGCCCAACATTTTTGCGTGAGCGATGCTCCCGGTAATATCCTGCTTGTAGAGCCGGCTGTCAAACGCAACAGATGAATGAAAGCTGTCAGCGTGCCTGTCTAGACAATCTAAAAACCTTCCTCCCCATAGTTTCATACGAACATGCCTTTCCTAAACCGTACTGTAACCCCAACTTGACTCTGACCCATACAGTAACTTTCAACTCTCAACTCTCTCCTCCATAAGTGCCCTGACTGTTATCGGAAGCCCTGTCAGCTTTATAAACCCTTCCGCATCTTTGTGATCAAACAAGTCGCCTGTAGTGAAGCTGGAGAGCTCTTGATTGTACAGCGAAAAAGGCGAGGTGCTGCCTGCAGGGATTATATTTCCTTTATATAATTTCAAGCGTACCAATCCCGTGACAGGCTTTTGCGTTGCATCTATGAATGCCGACAAAGCTTCTCTCAGCGGCGTATACCACTGGCCTTCATAGATCAGTTCAGCAAGCTTTTGGCTGACAATGGCTTTAAACGACATTGTCTGCCGGTCAAGGCACAGATTTTCCAATTCTCTGTGAGCGGCGTATATGATAGTGCCACCGGGTGTTTCATATATGCCGCGGGACTTCATCCCGACAACCCGATTTTCTACGGTATCGACTATGCCAACGCCGTTTCTCCCGCCTATTTCATTTAGTTCGTAAACTAATGAGGCAGGTGCAATGGCTTTCCCGTCAAGGCTTACGGGTATGCCTTTTTCAAAACCGAGTTCTAAGTATTCAGGTTTGTCAGGCGCTTTTTCCGGCGGTACGATTATCTGCAGTACCCGGTTGTAATCCGGCTCAGCAGCTGGATTTTCAAGCTCCAACCCTTCATGGCTTGAATGCCAGAGGTTTTGGTCGCGGCTATAGCTGTGCTCCATTGCCATGGGAAGGTCGAACCCGCGTTTTTGCAAATACTCCATTGCATCCTCGCGTGATTTGATGTTCCACATACGCCATGGCGCGATTACTTTCATCAGCGGCGCAAATGATTTTATCGTCAGCTCAAAACGTACTTGGTCATTGCCTTTACCCGTAGCGCCGTGGCAGACTGCGGTTGCGTTTTCGGCAAATGCAACATCGACAAGTTTTTTTGCGATCAAAGGGCGTGCAACTGACGTGCCAAGAAGATATTTCCCTTCATAAACAGCGTTCGCTTTGATCATCGGATAGATAAAGCTGGTTACAAATTCATCTCTCGCGTCTATAACATAAGCTTTATCCGCGCCTGTTCTGACAGCCTTTTCTTTTAGCGCGTCATATTCGTTGCACTGCCCAACATCGACGCAGCACGCGATTATCTCGCTCTTATCGTAGTTTTCTTTAAGCCAAGGTATAATAGCTGTTGTATCCAGTCCTCCGGAATAGGCCAAAACTATCTTTTCTATCATTTCAAGCTCAGCCTTGAAGCATAAAATCCGGTCCGGTCAGGCTTACGCCATCTCCGAATCTATCCCATTTCATGCGGAACGTATGGCCGCCCATATCAACATTCACCATGTTAAACAGCACTTTTTGGCACATCATTGCAGCCGTGCCTGCAACGCAAGCAGCTTCAGAAGTAAATGTGTATTCGCCTTCGCCCCGTTGCCACATCCGGGCTTTAATACTCTCTTTGTCGATCACTTGGATAAATACAATGCTCGCTCCTTCCGGAAATAAGGCGTGCGTACCAAGAGCCCGTCCCAATGACGGCACATCCACATCGTCCACATCGTCAACAAACACTGCGCCGTGCGGAGTTCCAAATGACATTGCAGTAACTCTGTGGCATTCGCCGCTAATCATAAAAGGGTCGTTGATACAGGTGGGCGTAGATGCATGCTGCACCGGGACGAGGACAGGAACCGTGATGGGGTTTCCTAAAGAAACGGTTACTTCATTTGTTGGCAGCATATCATCTCCTTCTAGCAGAACAAACGAAATGGGTGCGCTTTTTGTTGATAACATTTTACTTTCCTCCTATATAGTTTTTTTATACTGCGCCCTGCTGCAGCATCGCGTCCGCGATCTTTTTGAACCCCGCGATGTTTGCACCTGCGACAAGGTTGCCTTTCATGCCATAGTTTTCCGCAGCCGTAAAACTGCTTACATAAATATCCCGCATAATGCTGCGCAGTTTGTAGTCGATTTCCTCAAATGACCATGATATACGCGAACTGTTTTGCGCCATTTCCAGTGCGGACACCGCGACGCCGCCTGCGTTTGCAGCTTTACCCGGTGCAAAATAGACGTCGTTTTCCTGCAATAAGTGTGTCGCTTCCAATGATGTGGACATATTGGACCCCTCAGCTACCATTTTGCACCCGTTTTTGATCAGCAGCTTTGCCCCGTCTTCCAGAAGCTCATTTTGAGTGGCGCATGGAAGCGCAATATCGCAAGGGACAGACCATACAAGGCCATTTTCGTAGTATTTCGCATTTTTCCTATATTCGATGTATTCTTTTATCCGCCCGCGGCGTTCAAGTTTTATCTGCTTAACCGCATCAAGATCAATTCCTTCCGGGTCATGCACATAACCGTTTGAGTCGCTCATTGTAACTATCTTAGCGCCAAACTGGCTTGCTTTTTCGGCAGCGTAAATCGCTACATTGCCGCTCCCGGATACAGAAATCGTTTTATCCTCAAAAGTTCCGCCTTTTGTATGCAGCATGTTTTCAACCATGTAAACCAATCCGTAGCCTGTGGCTTCAGTACGAACCAAAGATCCGCCGTACGTTAGCCCTTTTCCGGTAAACACTCCTTCGTAGTGGCCTGTCAACCGTTTGTACTGTCCGTACATAAAACCGATTTCCCGGCCGCCAACTCCAATATCGCCGGCGGGAACATCCTGGTCTGCCCCTAAATGCCTGTAAAGCTCACTCATGAAGCTTTGGCAAAACGCCATGACCTCGCGGTTTGATTTGCCTTTTGGATCAAAATCCGATCCGCCTTTTCCGCCGCCGATAGGCAAGCCAGTCAATGAGTTTTTAAAAATCTGTTCAAACCCCAAAAACTTGATAATGCTAAGGTTTACGCTTGGGTGGAAGCGCAGGCCGCCCTTATATGGCCCGATAGCGCTGTTGAATTGAACCCTGTAGCCTCGGTTTACTTGAATCTCGCCTTTGTCATCGACCCAAGGAACCCTGAAAATAGTTTGCCGTTCCGGCTCGACCAGCCGCTCGAGTATTCTTTCTTTTTCATATTCCGGATGCTCGTCAATAAAAACTTGAAGCGATGGGAGAATCTCGGCCACAGCCTGATGAAATTCCGGTTCATTTGGGTTTTTCCGTAGAGTCTGATCAAGCACCGTTGCTGTGTACGACATAAATGTTTGCCCCCTTAAAATACTAAAAAAAGACGCTTGCCGACAAGTTGGCCAAAACCAACCGTCGATAAACGTCTTTGTCTATCGTTCTAATGACTATATCGCATTATTGCCTGATTGTCAATAGAAAAATATTAATAATATTGATCCATTATTAACAATTTATTGTTTACTATTAACGGGAATTGTGGTAAATATTTTCAAAAAAAACTCCCACAAGTAGTTTGTGTGTGATATACTGTGTCAGCTAATTCTCGTTTCTTTCGTTATTGAGAAGTGCTAAGACTTCGCTTGAGGATAGGCCTTTTTCGATAATGCACTGTAAAACTATATCCATATCCACATGCTGTATCTTGGCTAATAGCTTATGCTGCTGCCCTATAAGGCTATTGATCTGCTTTCTAAGCTCCTTGATTTTCTCATCAAGTCTTTTCAGCTCCGTGTCGTAGTCATACTGCATCGTTTCCACAAGGCATAGTCTCCTTTCAATTTCTTGGTGGTTTATTCTTGATTGTTTTATTATATATTCGACACGGAAAGGCGCAATAATCGTTTAACTACACATCCATACGGGTAAACCTTAATGAGTAATGTGGATAGTTTGAAATTATCATATTGATAATCACAAATCGGCTTCACACAGGGTGAATATAATGATAGTAGAGTTTTTGCTTATAAAATGATACACTGCATTGCCGGATTAATTGCTTCATTAAGTTGACAAAATCCTTATGCAGGGGTTATGATAGCATAAGGATAAGGTTAGATATGACAAATGAAAGGAGTGACGTAGAGCATGGCTTCCAGAAAAAACTCAAAAGCAACTGAGTTTGAAAGCATATTGTGTGAAATTCTCGACCCGCAAGAGCTGGAAGTTTTTGCCGTCCGCTCCAAAGGGTGCGAAGTAGTCTTTTCAAACGCAAGCGCAAAAGCGCGCATAGTCCGTAGCACAGGTTCTGCCACAGACTCCGCTAACAGTTGTAAAACCAGCTATGCGAAAAACTTCTCCGGCATATGCGAGTACTGCTCCAATAGCGGGAAAAGCGATGAGACGGCTCTTGAGCCATTTGAAATAGAAGATGCAGATGGTAAAGCATACTCGGCAAGATGCGACAGGGTCAACTGGATTGATGGCAAGTCGGTTTCTATTTTTACACTGCGTGACGTCACCCAGGATAAGCTGTCAAAAGAACGGCTTCGCACATTGGCCTATGTCGATCAATTGACAGGCGTACCGAACCGGCAGAAGCTAAAGGATGATTTCAATGCCATTAAAGAAAAAATCGCGAACAACATGCTATCCGGCATCATCGCGCTTTTCGATCTTGACAATTTTAAGACGATAAATGATACTTACGGCCATAACACAGGAGACATGGTTCTCAGCCGCCTGGCACAGCATCTTCAGGATGATGAATTGTTTTCGGGGCACTTATACCGCCTTGGAGGGGACGAATTCGTATTTTTGTATATTGATACAGCCGGAAAGCATGATTCATATGACAATCTGAAAAATCACTATGAGGCGCTATTATCAAATGCACTGCGCGCATACACATTGCCGAATATTGACGCGAAATGTACGATAAGCATAGGAGTTTCAGTTTTTCCCACGCATGGGGACAGCCTATCGGAGGTTTTGCGCAAAGCTGATATCGCGCTTTATAAAGCAAAAGCAAGCGGGCGAAATCAAATAGTCTTTTTTGAGTCCCAATATGACACTGCACAGAAGTTCAAGGATTTATACATCAACTTGCAGCCGATTCTTTACAGAATGGGAAGGACATTCGGATATGAGCTTGTAGATCGGGGGAGCAGCAGCGAAATTGATGAGGACACCGTAAGCCTGAATGAGTTCAACCGTACAGTGGATGCACTGGGTCTCAAAGATATCGAAAATGACATACTATTCTTTATTTCTTACTCAAAGCAATTACTAAACCCCGCCGTTATTAGGAACTTGCCGAAAGACAAGTTTATTGTGCAGTTGCAGCTTCCGGAGGTATTGACAAAAACCGAAATGTCAAAGGAATTGCGAGTCTGCCTTGAACTGCAGAAAAACGGCTATAAACTGGCATTGGTCGGTTTGCACAGCGACAGCTTTTCCCAGGAACTCCTGAACATTGTAGACTATTGCAAGTTCAGCGCCGCTGACATGAACAAAAAGAAACAGAAGTCTATCATTGTTGCAAATAAAAACGTAAGGTTCATAGCGACCGGAGTTGATACGCCCGAAGCATTCGAGGCAGACATCGACACAGGTTTTCAGCTGTTTCAGGGATTTCACTTCAACCAGCCTGTGGTTGGCACGGTGACAAAAGAAATCAGCCCTTTGAAAGCGAATTACTTCCGTCTTCTGAAGCTTTCAAGCACTGACGATTATATGAACTTCCGTGAAATCAGTTCGATTATTTCTTCTGACGTCGCGCTTACCTACAAGCTGCTGCGCATTTTGAATTCAGCGGCAGTAGGCTTGAGAAACGTGTCTTCAATTTCGATTGCTGTAGCTTATCTGGGGGAAGAAAACCTGAAAAAGTGGATAGCTGTGCTTGCGCTCAGGGGTATAGCAGACGATAAACCTCTTGAGCTTGTTAGAATGTCGTTGATAAGAGCGCGCTTTGGCGAGCTGCTGGCGACACAATTCCGTACAAAGAGCGACGTCAAGCAAGTGTTTATGGTTGGTATGCTGTCATTGCTGCATATCGCTCTTGACATGTCAAAAGAGCAGCTGCTGGAAGAAATAGCCGTTGCGGAAGTAGTGCGGAACTCGCTCCTGACAAAAAACGGCGTCTATTCCGAACTGCTGCGTTTCTTTGAGCATTATGAATATGCAAACTGGGATTCGGTGTCTCAGTTCGTTGAAGAAAACCAGCTTGACCCTGAATATGTCAACGATGCTTACATTTCAGCTGTCAAATGGTATAAAAACCTGGTTGAGTAGGACTCTTGCCCTTATGGCATGATCGGGCAGCAATTAATGATTTCAAGAACCGCATTTCCGCCGGGAGCCTCTATGTAGCAGGCGTGTTCGTCCCCATTTCGAAACTCCCAGAGCTTGCGGCCGCCTTCCGCCAAGAGCGCCGCCATCACCTCGTCCATGTTGTTTTCGCATATATACGCGTTATGATGGAACCCCGGACCGCGCTCGTTTAGCGCTTTTGAATGAAACGACAGATTATCGAGCGGCTGCAGCAGTTCGATAACAACATCGCCGACACGCCCAAACGCGGCGCGCAGTTTTCCGCCGTCACCGGTTAGCATTTTTTCCTGAGGGAAATCAATTTCTACAATCGTCCATTTCTCGTGCAGGGCGCCATCCGCAGCGCTCAGGAACTCAATAGTTTTACCCACATCAGGCGTAAGTATGCCATTATGCCAAAATCTCATGGTTTGCATTACTCCTTTTTTTTTGTCAGTTCCCGGAAGCATTTTGCTTCTCTCGGGGCAGGGAAGCGGAACATAGCATCAGCAAACGGTAGCCTCTACGTTGTCTGCATCATGACGGCACGGGCAGGGGAGTCCATCAATCCCATCAGCGTTTTTATGAAAACAGCAGCCGTCGCGCCATCGATTATCCGATGGTCGTATGTAAGTGAAAGCCCTATGATTGGGCGTATTTTTATATTGCCATCCACCGGCACAGCAGCGTCGATCACACGGCCTACCCCTAGTATCGCTGCTTGCGGCGGGTTTATTATCGGTGTGAAAAAATCTACCGAACCAAAGCCGCCAAGGTTCGAGACGGTAAACGTCGAACCGAACAACTCATCAGGCAAAAGCTTGCCTTCTTTTGCGCGAGCAGCTAGTTCTTTTGCTTCATGGCTCAAGGCAAGCAGCCCTTTGAGGTCAGCGTCGCGTATCACCGGGACGATTAGGCCATCTTCAAGCGCCGTTGCCATGCCAAGGTTTATGCTTTCATGGATAACTATGCCCTCAGCAGTCAGCGAGGAGTTCATTATCGGAATAAGGGTAAGCGCGGAGGCAGTCAGTTTGAGCAGCATCTCGCCGATCGTAACACGGTCATTCTTTTCGGTTACTCCCGCGTTTAGCATAGCGCGGCAGTCCAGCAGTGCTCCGGCGTCGGCGCTGACTTGATGAGTTACCATCGGGATTGTCGCCCATGCATTCATCATGATTTCGCCTGTGCTGCGGCGGATGCCTTTGTATGGGAGTACAGTCCCGCGAGCCGTCTGTTTTGCAGGTGACGCCGCTGCAAGGATAGTTGCGCCGATAGGCGAAGAAGGAGGCGTCTGCATTCCGGATTCAAGGATTCGGAGCACATCTGCCTTAACTATACGATTGTTAGGCCCCGTTCCTTTAATATGCCTATAATCGATCCCATTGTCCGCCGCCAGCTTTTTAGCGACAGGCGATATGAAAACGCGGGCCGGCAATGCCGAATTCGGAATGCTGGATACAGGATTTGGAAGCGAATCGGATAACTCAGCAATATGAGGCATAACCTCATCATTTGTGTCGTTTGCTGTTGCAGCTCGTGTATCAGGGATTTGCTCGCCGGGCAGGCCGATATACCCCAGGACTGCCCTTATTGGGTGTTTGCTGCCCGCATCCGCCAGAATTTTCAGCAAGACGCCTTTAGACGGGGATTCAATGTTGTAGCTGAGTTTTTCGGTTTCGATTTCCAGTAAAGGTTCTTTTGCTTCGACGGGGTCGCCTTCATTTTTCAGCCAGTGTACGACAGTCCCGGTCTTCATAGTCAATCCAAGCTTGGGCATTATTATCTCAACAGCCATCACAGTACCTCCGAGTTAATGCAGTATATATTAAGGATCATACGCCACAGGCTTTTCTTGCTGCCCGGATGATTTTTTCTTCGTTTGGGACATATTCCGCTTCGAGTGGCGGAGAGAACGGGCAGTGTGTGAATGGCGCAGTTACGCGCATGATCGGTGCATCGAGATAATCAAACGCTTCTTCGGCTATAAGGGCGGCAATTTCAGCGCCATAGCCGGTGCAGCCAATCGCTTCATGGACGATTACGACTCTGTTCGTCTTTGCGATTGATGCGAAAATAGCGTCTTTATCGAGCGGTATCAAGGTACGAATATCTATGACCTCCGCGCTTATCCCATCTTTTGACAATGCCTCAGCCGCACCTAAGCATTTGTTTACCATCATGCCATACGAGACGAAAGTCACATCCGTACCTTCTCGCACTGTGTTTGCCCTGCCGATCGGAACGAGGTGCTCACCCTCGGGTACGTCGCCCTCCATCCCCAGCAATGTCTTGTTCTCTACGACAAGAACAGGGTTGTCGTCCCTGATGGCAGAAGCAAGCAGCCCCTTCATATCAGCCGGGTTAGAAGACGCAACGACTTTTATGCCCGGCATGTGGGTGAAAAACGACTCGAGGCTTTGCGAATGCTGTGCAGCGGCGCTGATACCCGCGCCGGCTTGCGCTCGTATTACCATTGATAGTTTTGTTTGTCCGCCAACCATCCACGCGAGCTTAGAAACTTGATTTAGCATTTCATCCATGCAAACGCCCATGAAGTCCATAAAATCATGTACGACGATGGGCCTGAGCCCAACGGCGGCCGCGCCCACGCCAAGGCTTGTAATCGCCGTTTCGCTCAATGGCGTGTCAAGCACACGCATAGAGCCATATTTATTTTGAAGTCCGGCCGTCTGGCCAAATGCGGACCCAAATGCGCTGACGTCTTCTCCGCATATGAATACATTGGGGTCGCGTTCCATTTCGAGGTCTTGCGCCTCGCGGATAGCTTGGGTATATGTGATTATTCTGGGCACTTCGTCACCTCCATTAAAACACAAGATCTTCGTACATTTCTGATATCTCAGGATATGGGCTCTGTTCGGCAAAGCAGATAGCCGACAGTATATCTTCTTTTATCTCAGCTCTCACTTGCTCAAGCTCATCGGAGTCGGCGACTTCATCTCTTATCAACCTTTCTTCAAAGCTTGGTATAGGGTCTTTTGCGCGCCAGAGCTTCTCATCCTTCGGCTTTTTATACAAAGCGGAGTCGCCAAGAAAATGACCGTGATGGCGCCAAGTGAGGCATTCTATAAGCGTCGGCCCCCCCCCGCTGCGGGCGCGCTTGACTGCTTCCTCCGCCGCATCCCGTACTGCGACCGGGTCATTGCCGTCCACACGGGCGTCGGGCATATCATATGCGGCTGCGCGTTGCGATATAGTAGTATTTTTTGAGTGATAAGAAAACGGTGTTGACATGGCAAAATGATTGTTTTCGCATACGAATATGACCGGGAGGTTCAGCGCTGCAGCCATGTTCAATGATTCATGAAAAGTCCCTCTATTCGACGCGCCGTCGCCAAAAAACGCGACTGTCACAGCATCTTGGTTTCTATATTTTTGCGCAAAAGCGGCGCCGACGGCTATTGGAATGCCCGCACCGACAATTCCGTTTGCACCTATTATACCCTTGGAAATATCAGCAATATGCATCGAGCCGCCTTTTCCCTTTGAATAGCCGTCCGACTTGCCGTACAGCTCCGCCATCATACGGTTGATATCGGCGCCTTTTGCTATGCAGTGGCCATGGCCGCGATGAGTGCTTGTGATGCAGTCGTCGTCGCGCAGACAGGCACAAACGCCTGTTGCGACAGCTTCCTCGCCGCTGTATAGATGCAAAAAACCTACCAGATTGCCGTCCAGAAACAGTTTTGCCGAACTTTCTTCAAACTCACGAATAAGAACCATAGTCCGGTATAATGCCAACATTTCAGACTTGCTTTCATTTGCTATGGATCGCATGGTATACCTCCTATTCCCTTAATAATCTCATTGCAGTTTCGCGCATGGACTCGCCGACCGAGGGGTGTGCGTGGACAGTGTTGACTATATCTTCAACCGTGCCTTCCATGCTCATGCACAGCGCAGCTTCCGCTATTAATTCTGATGCGTACGAACCTGCAATATGAACGCCAAGAACCTCGTTGAGCCTTTTATCTGCTATGATTTTTACGAACCCTCCTGAACCTTCAATAACTGCCCTTGAATTCCCGCTAAGGTCAAAAAGCCCCACTCTGACGTCAGCCCCGGAAGCTATAGCCTGATTCTCGGTCAAGCCAACAGAGGCAATTTCAGGCGAGGTGTAGACGCAGTTGGGGATAATCTTGTTGTTAATGCTTGATTTAACACTCATAATGTGTTCTGCGGCGGTTTCGCCCTGTGCCATCGCGGCGTGGGCGAGCATTGTTTTGCCGTTACAGTCGCCGGCAGCATATAGGCCGGGTATGTTTGTCCTAAAGCACTCGTCCGTGTCAATGGCGCCGCGAGTCATCTTCACGCCAATGCTTTCAAGATTAAGACCCTCAGTATTAGGCCGCCTCCCGGTGGCAACCAGCACAATATCAGCCGCTGCGGATAATGTTTTCCTGTCCTTGAAAAAGCTGACTATATTACTGTCCTGGACATGCTTTGCATTTATAAGCCGCGAGTTTGTATGGACGCTTACCCCATCAGCTTCAAGCGTAGCCTGTATGTACTCTGAGATATCAGCGTCCATCTGCGGCAAAAGGCTCGGGGTGAGTTCAATAATCGTGACTTTGGATCCAAGAGAGCTGTATAATGCAGCGAACTCGACGCCAATAACGCCGCCGCCGACGATTACCATAGATTTGGGAACACGCTCAAGCGCAAGCGCATTTGTGCTATCGATAACACAGGGAAGGCCGGTGCCCGGAAAATTAAGCGGTGCGTTGACTGAGCCGACCGCCAGTATGACTGCATCTGTCTTATGTGTCTCGGCGCCGATCCTGACGCTTTGCCCGGATAAAGGCACGGCTTTTTCGTTGTAAACAGTTACGCCGCAGCTGCGCAGCAAAGCATTGACGCCGTTAGCAAGACGTTTGACGGCAGACGCCTTGGCTCTCTGTGCATCTGGCCAGTCAAGCTCCGCGCCTGTGATCTTGACGCCCGGTACAGCATTGCGAAGCGCTGAGCGGTAGAACCCTGCCGTATATAAAAGGGATTTTGTCGGGACGCAGCCGATGTTCAAACATGTCCCGCCTATGCTTCCGGACTCGGCGAGGATGACCTCCGCGCCAAGATGCGCGGCTTTTACGGCAGCAGAGTAACCACCAGGCCCTCCGCCAATAACGATGAGTTTTTTGCCCATACGGCACAATTCTCCTTAGCAACCGATTGAGTATATAGATTATATCAACCGGAAAGAATTTGCAATAGGAACAAGGCGTACAGAAACATAAAAAAAGAACTTTCTGAAAATTATTGACAAGCGGGCAACGTTCGTTGTAAAATGGCAAACAGGCGTGGACGATTAGCTCAGCTGGTAGAGCATCCGCTTGACGTGCGGAGGGTCAGCGGTTCAAGTCCGTTATCGTCCACCAAGCAAAACCCTGTAGTTGCAATAACTACAGGGTTTTGCATAGCTCTTTTGCCTCTGCTGCCCGTTATTAATAGTCTGCTTGCGTAAATGCCTGTCTCCGCCTCAACCATTTTATTTTTCTGTTGCTCTGGAGCAGGATACGGGAATCGAACCCGTGTGTTCAGCTTGGGAAGCTGACATTCTGCCATTGAACTAATCCTGCAAACTTCATCTTCTGCATTTTAGCAGAGTTCAAGTGAAAATGCAATAGAATTTTGCAACTTACATCAATTATTGCATTGTAAATGTATATTTAAAGTGTTATTATATTGTTGAATCCATCCGGTGGCGGGTTTCCGGGATTATTTGTTGATTATGGAGGGTACAACTGTGATAAAGGTCGGTATTGATGGCATTCTTGGTTTTCTGGACGAGAACGAATTACGTAAGGTTGACATGCGCGGGGTAGATACGCAAAAAGCCTTGAATGAAATGAAAGCCCTTGATGAATCCGGTTGGGTGAACCTTCCTGCTGACTACAACGCCGGGCTGTCTGCAGAGATAAAAGGCATCGCCGCGAGCATCAGCGATCAGTCTGAAGTGCTTATCGTTATCGGTATCGGCGGCTCATATCTGGGCGCTCGCGCAGCGATCGAATATGTGAATTCGCCAAACTATAATGTGCTGCCAAAACGAACGCCCGATATTTATTTTGCAGGAAATAATGCGTCAGGCGAGTACTTGCAGCAGGTCATAGAACTCATCGGGAACCGCAACTTCTCCGTAAATGTCGTATCAAAATCAGGCTCCACAATAGAGACCTCAATTGCGCTGCGTTTTTTCAAATCCATGCTTGAGGCCAGGTATGGAACCACAGGATTGAAAAGCCGGCTCTATGTGACAACGGATAAACATGGTTCTCCGCTTCGCGAGATGGCTGCTCGGGAGGGATACGCATGCCTCGAGATGCCGGAGCGCGTCGGAGGGCGGTACAGCGTGCTGACGGTTGTTGGGCTTCTGCCGTGCGCAGTCGCAGGAATTGATATCGACGATATTATGGCAGGCGCGCTCGAGGAGATGGAAACCGGAACGGATAACGCCTGTCTGTATGCAGCCGCACGACAGATTCTATACAAGAAAGGCAAGAAAATTGAGATGCTGGCATGTTTTGAGCCGGCGTTCCGTTACACAGGCGAATGGTGGAAGCAGCTTTTCGGTGAGAGCGAAGGCAAAGCAGGGCTCGGTATATTCCCTGCATTTGCGGACTATACAGCGGACTTGCATTCGCTGGGACAATACATACAAGAAGGCGAACGCACGATCATGGAGACTTTTGTGTCGTTTGACAAACCCCGTGTAAACCCGGTAATTCCCGGTGGACCGCTGCATAACGACAAAATAGCCGCACTTGCGGGGTTAGGGCTGCACGAAGTCAATCGTTCAGCGTCGGAAGCTGTTAGGAAAGCTCATATCGATGGTGGTGTACCGGTGATTGAGTTGGGAGCGCCAAGCCTATCAGCAGCCTCATTTGGCGCGCTTGCTTATTTCTTTGAGCGTTCCTGTGCTGTTTCAGCGCTTATTTCCGGCGTCAACCCATTCGGACAGCCCGGCGTGGAAGCGTATAAGAAAAACCTGTATGCAATCCTGGGATTATAATGGCATACTATTGCTGTCCGGAAAGTCTGCATCACCGCAGATAGTCCTTCAGGGCATTTAAGCCCCATTCACACATCCCAGTTTTCATTTACCAGCCGATTCTGCAATTCCCTTAGACGTGCTTTTCGCCCCTTGTAATCGGGCAGTACTTCTTCTACAACCTCCCAGAAACTTTTAGAATGGTTCAGCTCGGCAAGGTGGGCAAGCTCGTGGACTACGACGTAATCGATTACATCATCGTCTGCCATAATAAGCCTCCACGAGAAATTGATGCTGCTCTTAGCGGAACAGCTTCCCCAGCGGGATTTCGCATTGTTTATTTTAACGCCCGACGGCGTCAGGTTCATCTGTTTTGCGAAGTCATATGCTTTTATTGTCAAGTCGCGCTTGGCCAGCAAGCGATAAATTTGAACGCAGGCAAGTTTTATCCTCTCCGGCATCATATCCGCAGGCATGTAGAATGCAGCGCCGTCAAACCCTATGCGCGTACCGTCCGTTGCGGATATGGGATACTCTTTTCCCCGGTAGAGGACCATATCGCCGTAGGTCAAAACAAACGCTTCCCGCGACTCTGCCCGTTCCCGCAGCATCGCGAGCTTATCATTGATCCACATCTCCTTTGATGTTACAAACCTGTCAATGTCGTGCTTCGGCATTTTAAGCGGGGCACGCACTTCAAAACCGCCATCGCGTACATATATCGCGGCGGTTTTGCGTTTTGAGCGGATAAGAGTGTAGTTCATTTATTTATACCGCCTTTGCAGCACGTTAACTATAGTTACGCTTTATGCTTTCCAGTATACTAGATGCAGGAACAGACAGCAACCTAATCGTGTTTGTTCCGGCGGGAGTGCGACCAGAGACCCTGCGGGGAAAAGATGTGTGTTTTATGCCCCGCAGAGCGAAACCAAGGATGGTGGAGCGCTCGCTCGTAGGCGCAAGGATGCGCCGCCGAGCGATAAGGAGCCTTGGACAAAAGTCTGAATGCCCGGATTTTAAGCGAGTTTTTTGACAGGCGAGGCAAATTCACGCAGCAATAATTGCTTTATTTCAAGTGAATTTAACGAAGCATGGCGAAAAACTCGCCAAAAGACGGGCGCTCAGACTTTT
>Ga0099364_10005868_pt1 | contig 18055 bp, 14 predicted proteins | sample TergutTh196P3_FD_73070 | JGI IMG/M metagenome (GOLD analysis project Ga0099364, IMG submission 73070) | Microcerotermes parvus P3 segment gut microbial communities from Pointe-Noire, Republic of the Congo - Th196 P3 | ecosystem: Host-associated > Arthropoda: Insects > Digestive system > Gut ...
ATTGAGAATAAGTTGATGAACAGAGGGGATTTTGATGGGTTTGAGGAATATGATTATAATCTGGGCCCACAAATTGACTATGAAGAGCATATTGCTTCACATATAATTGCACATAAGGAACTGTCTAATGGTACTACTGTGGTGCTGGTTGCGATTATGGGAACGGGTCAGGAACATGAAGGGGATTCCTCTGGCAAAATGCGTAGCAATTTTGAGATAGGATACTTTGATCACGTAGATGAACACATTGGGTTTAGCGCGGCGGCAAGTAACGTTTTAGAAAGTTTAATGGGGAATGATTTAACAGAAGGCTATTTGTCTGAAAAAGGTTTAGATCCATCTAGTCCAAACCTAATGTTTCTGATCACTGGCCATAGCCGTGGAGGCGCGGTAGGGAACATACTATCTGTCAGTTTAAACACATATAATAATAACAATAATCAGGCTCGCATTTTCAGCTATAATTTTGCTGTTCCGAATACTGTGAAAACTTATGTTGCGATTTGTTATAGCAATATTTTCAACATTATTAATAGGAAGGATCTATTTACACATATCCCTGATGATATTTTTTGGAATAGATATGGTGTGGATATTAAGTTTTGGGGTGATTCTACACCAGGAGTACTTATGGGTGCACATCGTGCAGAGCTATATCAAAAGGAGGTGTATAAAAAGCAATTGTTTTAGCACGCGTGGTGACGTCATATAAATGAAATGAGGTGCATGCATATCGAAAGATAAGATAGTGAAGCAAGCTCATAGCATTGATTCCATTACAATACGAGGAGGGTATCACATGAGTAAGACATTATGGTATATACTAGCGATATTTATTGCACCTTTTGGTTATTTGTATAGTATGTTTGTGTGGCTTCTGTTTGAGTTGGCATAATAATTTTGATAGCTGAGGGCCATCGTGTCTGTTGTTCTTTATATTGTAATGAGGAGGTGTATTACATGAGCACCGCACTTTGGTACTTTCTAGCGATATTTTTGGCGCCATTCGATTACTTGCTAGGCTTTATTATTATGATTTTGTCATTGTTCGCCTATGGTTGGTAACTAAAGGGCAGACAAACAAGCACCCCCAGGCCTGCTGTGAAAGCAGCAGGCCTGGGGGTTTGCTTGTTTTTGCTCTCAACTAATTACCAAGGCCAAGCTATAGCAATTCAACATACAAAACAAACAAGCCGAGCGTAGAGAACGGCATATAACGAGTCATAAAAGCACAAAAAATCCCGAAGCCAGCGTTTCAAATTTGCCGTGTCCGCTTCTGCGATATTTTAGCACCAAATGTTTGAAGTCTTTACTATATGCCATACCTATGGTATATCATAAAATCATTCGATTGTCAAGTTGAATTGCTATAGTGCAAATCCCTCCAAGAAACAAATTTTGTCCACCACTATGATCTCTATTTTCAGCCAGTAATAATTCTTTTGTTCCATCCCCATCAACATCATAGAGGAAGTAATAATTCTCCCCTATGCCAATGAAATAGTAACCAGTAGCAGGATCGGTCACTTCCCAAATAGGTCCTGAATGCAAAGCACTTTCATTCACCTTTACAATAAAAGGCGTGTTTGTGGTCAGCTGCGGCGTAATCGTTGTGCTTTCTGTGCTGGTCTCATGCGGTGTTTTTTCTGTGGTGGTGGTGGTTGGTTGATCAATTTGCTTACAGGCGCTGAAACTGCCCACAAGAAGCGCGATGAGAACTACTGCCAATAGCTTTTTCATATCTCTTCCCTCACTGCCCCCACTCCGCCAGCGGCCGCCAGTCAAGCTCCACCACTTGGCTGTCGCCTTCTATTTCCTTTTGCATTTGTTCAAATTCTTCTTTGGTGATCTCCCTTTCCTGCTCATCACCAGCATCGCGGCGGAAATAGTGTATGTTTAAATACATCATAAAATCGTAATATAACAAGCTTTGGAACTTAAGCTCTCCATTCTTAAATCGAAAATACTTTACACCATTATCAAACTCTCCTTGATACCCCATCTTAATGAGGCCATTGTCAAACAAGGAAAACGACAAACTTGATTCTGGAAGAGCTCTGAACTGCTCCTGACACACCGCATCACCATTTTGAATTGTGTAAATCTCGTATAGCTGTTTGCCATCATTCGCGCCCAACAGCAATTCTTTTGTACCATTGCCGTCAATATCATAAAGGGTGTAGCATTGCGTATCCATATGAATACTGTGCGAACCAAAAGCTTCTTCAAAAAACTTAGAATAGGGAGCGTCTTCACTAGATATGACTGTGGTAGAATGTCCAAGAGTATTAGATTTTTCAGTTGCTTCTGTACTGATTTCTTCCATGGTTGCATCCGGATTACTTGTTAAAAGTGTTGCTGTTTCCACAATCGGCGTTTTTTCACAAGCAGAAATGCCCGCAAACAAAACGCACAACAACACAGCGGAAAACAATTTTTTCATTGACAATTCCCTCACTGCCCCCACTCCGCCAGCGGCCGCCAATCAAGCTCCACCGTCTGGCCGTCGCCTTCAAATGCTTTCTGCAAACGCTCGAACTCCTCTTTTAGAATTGGTTCATACGTGCGTTTTTCATCAGAGATAAAGTATTCGCCATTAGCTTCAAATAGCCAAATTCTGGTCTTGATTTCTCCGTTTTCGAAATGATAATAATATATATAAAGTCTTGGTGTGTAGTCTCTAAACTCGCACTTAATAGTACCATCTTTGAACACCACAGGCGGAGTATCAGCCTCTCCGAGTTGAAGATTTTGACGCACCACAACACCGTCTTGTATGCTGCAAACCCCTCTGAGATATACATCCTTTCCATCTTCAGGTCTTCTCTTTTCGCGATTGACGTCTGTGCCCAGCAGCCACTCTTTTGTCCCATCACCATCAATATCGTAGAAGAAGAAATGGTCCTCTCCCCCATGAATGAAATAGTAACCAGTAGGATCCGTCGCTTCCTCGACAGCGTTTGAATACAGAATGCTCTCATTAACTTTTTCAGTTAAAACAGAGGGTTTCGAAGTTTCGGTTGTGCTCACGCTGCTTTTTTCTGTTGTTGTGGTGGTGGTTGGTTGATCAATTTGCTTGCAGGCGCTGAAACTGCCCACAAGAAGCGCGATAAGAACTACTGCCAATAGCTTTTTCATATCTCTTCCCTCACTGCCCCCACTCCGCCAGTGGCCGCCAGTCAAGTTCAACCGTCTGACCGTCGCCTTCTATTTCCTTTTGCATTTGTTCAAATTCTTCTTCGGTGATGCCTATGTATTCATTATTATCTCGAACGAAATATTCGTATTCATTCTCCAAGAAAGGAGCATAGATAAGATCATTTTTGCGCAGGCTTGTGTAGTCTTTGAGTTTTCCATCCTCAAGGTAAGCATATCTAATCACTCGGGAACCCCAGTCGTCACGAAAATCTTCGCATCTAATCATGCCGTTTTTGAATACAACAGGCGGAACATCAGCCTCTCCCAGCTCAAGATTGTTATCCCTCTGCCGCATTACAACACCGTCTTGTATGCTGGAAATCCCTCTGAGATATATATCCTTTCCATCTTCAGGTCTTCTCTTTTCGCGATTGACATCTGTGCCCAGCAGCCATTCTTTTATCCCGTCACCATCAATGTCATAGAAAAAGAAATGGTCCCCTCTCCCATGAATGAAATAGTAACCAGCAGGGTCGGTCACCTCCTCAATAGCGTTTGAATACAGAACGCTCTCATTGATTTTTTCAGTTGAAACAGTGGGTTTCGAAGTTTCGGTTGTGCCTACGCTGCTTTTTTCTGTTGTGGTGGTGGTGGTTGGTTGATCAATTTGCTTACAGGCAACAAGGCTGCCCGTAAGAAATGCGATAAGAACTACTGCCAATAGCTTTTTCATAATGATTCCTCCTAATAAATTATTTAGTGCGCGGATCCAAATAAATGCCGCCATTTGGTGCTTCGCCCACGTTAAACCAAAATCCAGTTGCGCCAGTTTGGTTGCGGAGCCCAATGCCCTCCACTTCAAATTTCACGCTGCTGCTGTTTCCTTTTGTGAGATCAAACGAATCATCATGCATTTCATATGGAGCGTTAGTTGCGTTGATTGCGTTGTTTATGTTGTAATAAACGAGAACAACGTTTTCGTTTTGCTTGGAACCTCCGAACAGCGGAACATAGAGCTTTCCTGTGTTGCGGTCATAATGAATGCCCTGCTTTACCCAATTCGTGTAAGCCGATGGACGATTGACTGTAAAAACAGGTTCGGCTTCATTGTTGTTTACTTGTTTGTTTAACGGGATTGACCATGCGCCTACCTTATCATCTTCTATATCGACTGTAAAAAAATCCTCGTTCCTATTGAGAAGAAGCTGAACGGTTGACTTTCCATTAAGGGTATATCTTTTTACGAATGAAATTCCTCCAAGGTTATAAGTAAAATTCGAAAAAGTAAATCGGGCAACCTCCCAATAGCTTCCGCTGCCATCTTACTCCAGCTTGACAATCGCTTGTGTTACATATGAATTTGCGCTACTCCACGCGATCACATATATGTAATAATGTTCTACGCCGTTGATTGTGCGGCTGTCTAACGCGATGTCGTTGGCATGACCAAGTGCGGGGATAGCGGGAGGGCCAACTTGTCCGGGAGGCATGCTCGGTGTCATTTGGGGAAGAGTGCCGTTATTCATATTATAGCGATAGAGATTATGTGAGGTTTCGGCTGAATTGATTTCAAAAGAATAACACCATGTCGTACCCGCCGCGAAGCCCTGTACGATATTGCTGCCATTTTTCAGTTCCACTTGCCTGACAGTCACCTTACTTTTATCAACGAACATCCAAGGCTGAGGAAACAGCGCGGTCCCATCTGGCGCCTTCCCTTCTCCAACATACCACCAATTACCGTATTCGCCCTCTATATTTAGCTCGGTGCCCGCGGAAAACCATTCAGAATAATAACTGCTATTTGTGGCCGGCCCCTTGTACATATAGCTGCCTTGATTCAAAATGCCGACCGTTTTGGGTCCGCGTTTTATGGCGATTACAGGAACCTTATTTGTTACCCCTTGGGCCGTTGCGACTATTTTGCCCGTGCCGTAACTCCCGGTTCCTTTTAATGTTCCAACAGACGATATCGTACCATAGCCGCCTTCCATGCTCCAGCTGACAGACAAGCCTGTATCATTTTGATCTTTCGCCGACATTAAATAGCTTGTATTGCTGTCGGCCCAGATATGCTGTGGTTTCGCGTTCGTGCGTTCCGTATTGTTTCCAAAAATTTTTATACCTGTTAACGGCGAAACAGTTCCACCACCTCCAGGGGTCGAACTACACCCGGTGGCCCTGAAACCCCCGCCCCCCATCACAGCCCTCGCGACGGGGAATTCCTCTGAGGATGGGTCGGCGATACGCTCAGCGACCTTGAGCGTGGCTGCGCCCATGGGCTCGATCAGGGCCTTTTGCAGCGCGGTGTTTTCCTCTATGTATCCCTCCGCGTCGAATTCGCCCCTGGAATAGCTGCCGAGCATGTCCTCCACACCAAGTATATCATACGCACGGCTGTTGTCAAGGGCGAATGCGTCGATGACGGCGGAGGCTTCGTCCGCGGTGACCAGTTGTTTTTCTGTTGTTTTGTTGTCAATTCTCTGTTGTTTTGTGACGGGCCCCCCGGCCTTTGCCATGGAGCTTTCCGCCGCGTTCAGTTCCACAAAATTCTGCACATACAGCGCCGTCACCCAGGCCAAAACGTAGTCGAGGGTGTCATCGTTTTCATCGAACAGCGCCCCCGCTTCCCCCTCAACCGCCTCCCAGCTTTCGAGGCAATAGCGCGACAGATGCAGCAGCGTTCTGGCCAGGGCCTCCACCAGCTTCTCATAGAGCTCCCGTTCCAGCTCCATTTCCTCAGACAAATCCATGTCCATCTCTGAAAACACTTCAATGAAACCTTCGATCTCCGCGACAATCTCATCATCCGAAAACGCGCTGATTGTCAGCAAAACGTCCGCCAGGCCGACCACATCAAATTCCCCGGGGTCATTGAAGGACATAAACAGGCTCAACAGCGTGAAAATCAACATATCCTCCGGAGCCGCGCCCTTGCGCAGCAGCACGCCGTGGAGCACCCTTCCAAGATCGGCCATATCCCGCGCCAAAATGATGTCATATTCAATTATTTTTTATGCGATAAATGCAAATCGCTCGGTATAAAACTTTATTTTATCCCCTGTTGAGATTTTCCCTTAATTTCATCAGTCTGTCACAAAATTCCCTTTCCGTAAGTACCGTTTCTGCGGGGTCGTTGTTGCCGATGGTATGAATTAAATCGTGTTTTCCGGTTGCGTATAAATCGCTCAATTTGCGACTGCCTTTTTAGCCTGGATGCCAATCAAGGCGCAGACCTCATGCTGCTTTTCAGTATCGCTGAATTTGAAGCTTTGAAGCACGCCCTCAATAGACGCGCATTCAACACCGTCAAATACAAAATGCCGTTCGGTGAAATTGCTAAGCCGGGCTGCGGCTCCTTCGTTGTTTTTCCCGCCTACGTCCAGCGGGGATGATTTGTTTTGGCTTGTCATTATCATATATTCCTTTACTCTTTTTGTAACCGTGTTCGGACGGCCATCAGCCGCGAACAAAACTCTTGCGTGGTCAGCACCGTTTCACTTTGCTTGCGTGAACCGAGCGAGTGGGTAAGGTTTGCATTCCCTGTTGAAAGCAATGCTTTTTTAAAGGATTCATTTTTAGAAAGCGCGTCGTATGCCCGGTCAAGCAGTTTTTGATATTCATCGCTTTTACGGGGATACTCTACGCCCTGCCAGTATAAAACCTGATGCTGCCGCCAATTCTTATTGGAGCCGGCTTTTTTTGCTCCGCCGCCAACAAGCTGGCAAATTTGCTTTTGCATCTCCGGATTCTTGAATTTGAGGGCTTGCAAGAACCCTTCCATGCTGTTGCACTGCACACCGTCGATCACAAACCCATTAGCGGCAAAATTGCTTAATTTATTAGCGGGATATTTCCCGTTTGAAAGAATATCCATTATACGCGGCTCCCGTCGTTTAATGTATCCCGCAGCCATTCAAATTCATGACCACTCTCCGTTCCATTTTCTAACTTTAGCTGGATAAGATTTCCTGTTAAAATTTTAACTGAAAAAAACAGGGATGTCAAGAACATATTCATAACGTAGGACAGTTCATCCCGTGCTATTGCTTGATTTAGCGTTGAAAATATAGTGTTTCTCTGTCGTCGCCACTGCCTTTTACGATATCAAGTAGATTTCTTGTATGTGTTAGCCTTATATAATAATCTTGATCAGTTATGTCAATGAATTGGATCGTATAATTGATATAACTTTCACCGTTTCCTTTTGGAATTTCGATTTTTTCAACGATGTTAACCTCCACAACTTCTTGAATTTCTAAGGCAAAAAATAGTTTTGCAAGAGTTTCTGCTTGTTTTTCAGTGAAAGTATCGCTGAAATAGAGATTATCCGTACATTGTAGAATAGTTTCTTTGTTTTTTTTGATTTCCGGTGTCACTACTAAATGTGCAATTCCAGGAATTGGATTTGCAGTTTTAAATTCTGGTTTCGTTTCCTCTCTTTGTAGAGATGTGCTCTTTACGGCAGTCATAGATGAGATTTTATATTGCGTGCTAACAGTTCCTTTAGCGTTACTTTTGGCACTTGTGGTATAAATGGTTGTCACGTAATAGACGCATTCGTTTGTAAGCAGATCATAAAAAGGACGTCCTCTTTGTTCTTGAACAACATAATTTGGGTTTCGGTCCCGAACTTCATTCCGCCCTTGCTGGTAAGCTGCTTGAATGACTTCATTCGTGACCGCCGGAAGATCGCTTATTACAGCGTTGGAAGGCACAGAAAATGAGACACCTCCTTCTCTGATTTCGATCGCCTGGTTATTATTATAGATGACAACATAACCCTTTGAAGTCTCATATTCACCAACTTTAAGGATGTAGTCTACAACAAAGTCATCACCAGTTTCATTGTTTTCGGTTTTTCTGATCACATAATTTTCTGGATTGAAAGAAGGGATCAAGGTATGCATGACTTGATTTATTGACTGATCTGATTCAAATGTCGCCATTAGGTCCAAACCTCTTATATCAAAAAATTGTGAGTTGTCAACTTCTTGAATCAAATATTCTTCCAAAACATGAGATAGTCTGTCAGAATTTGTGTAAGCTGCATTTAATGCTTGGCTCTGTTTTGCAGATAATTGTTCTTTTGTTTTGCCCTGAATTGGCATCTCTGATACCATTTTAGTTGAGGTTTCAGAAGAAGTTGAACCTGTTTTGTTTGTCTCCGTTGTTTCCAGACTGCTCACAGTTTTATTTGAACCACCTGTCTCTATATCCTCTTTTGGTGAGCAACCGCCAATTGCAAATGTTATTGCTGCCAGCATTAATACCATCACTCCTGTTCTTGCTATCTTCTGCATCATATTCAAAGACCTCCTTATATAAAGTTATTTCAAACACGCCCCTTGATGGAAGTCAATGGCATCATGGCTGCCAACCGTCTGGCCGTCCACTGTCCTTAAAATATATGGTTTCACGATTTTCTCCGGCACCTTTTTCAATCCACAAAAAATCAGCCTTATTGCTTAGCGAAATATAATAATCCTGACCGTTAACATCAATAAATTGAACATTGCAGCCATAATACTTGGTTTCCAGCCCTTTTGTTAATTCGCTCTCAACAACGTTAACTTCAACAATTTCGGGAACTTCTAAAGAAGCAAATCGATCAGCAATAACGGCAGCGTTTCTTTCAGAAAATGGTTCATTGAATTCGATTTTACTTAAACGTTGGTAAATTAATTCCGCGCTTCTTTCCACATCTGGTTCAAATGTCTTTGGCCATTTCCGAGTTGGTGTTTCCGTTTTGTTTTCCTCCTTTTTTGAGGTGGTATCAATTTTTTTATTGTTTTGGTTTTGGGTAGCTCGAACGGTTGCCACTAATGAAACCTGTTGCTGCATCGTACTTGCAACGCTAGATTCCCCCTCAAAACGTGTTGTGAAATCCTCTGAAACATCGCTGGTGGCTTCTGTTGATTCAATGACACTCACTTCTTTTGCTGTATTTGTACTTCTTTCTTTGTTATGGCAAGAGCTAAGTAGAATTAGAAAGCAGCACGCGGCAAATAAAAAACTTCTTTTCATAGCAGGACCTCCTTAAAGTATGCTCCACGTCGAATATACATCGAAGTCAACGGTTTTTTTATGAGATTTTATATTTAGTTTCAACAACACCTTTTGCTTCACTCGTGACGCTTGTGGTATAGACGGTTTTCACGTAATAAACGCATTCTCCTGTCTCCATATAGTAATAGGGACGTCCACTTTGTTCTTGAACAACATAATTCGGGTTTCGGGCCTGAACTTCATCCCGCCCTTGCTGATAAGCTGCTTGAATGACCTCGTCCGTAACCGCCGGCAGATCGCTTGCTTCAACTGAGGATATGGAAAACGAACTCAAAGATTCACTTATTCTGGTTGCCTGATTGTTTTCATAGGTCACAAGGTATCCCTTGAAAGATTCATACTCACCAATTCTAAGTCTATATTGCGTAATAAAGCTGCCTTCAATCCCGCCGTTTGAATTTCTGGAGACATTATAATCAGCTGGGTTAAAAGAAGGAATCAAGGCACGCATAACCTCATTGGTTGATTCCTCTGATGTGAGCGTTGCTTTTAAATGCATATGACTTACATCAAATATTTTGGAGCCATCCTCTTCTTCAATTAAATATGCGCTGAACGATTGAGACAATATACCGAATTGTGCGTCAAGCGAATTCGAAGCTTGGATTGGCCCGTTTGGAATCGTTGCTGCATGCGTTGTTTTGATTTTATTTGTTGAATTTTCAGAAAAAAGAAGCTCCGCGCCGCTTGTAATTATCATGCTTTCATTGGTCTGCGATAAAGTGGTGATTGCTTCAGTGCTGCTGATCTCTGAAATTGTTTTGGATGAACAAGCGTTCAAAGCGATTGCCGTTCCTGTTATAACGACTGCAATCACTGTTTTTTTTCGTATAACATTCATGAAAAAATCCTCCTGAAGTCAGCTTTTGCATATCCAAGGTTATGCTCATGGCTGCCAACCGTCTGGCCGTCCACTGTCCCTAAAATATATGGTTTCACGATTTTCTCCGGCACCTTTTTCAATCCACAACCAACTACCATTTTGAGTCAGCGTTGTGCAATAATCCTGACCATTAATGTCAATGAACTGCACCTTATAATTTTTATATCTATCTTCTAATTGTTTTGTTTCTTCAATCTCGGCAACATCTACTTTTATAATTTCAGGGATATCTAACAAATCAAACCGGACGGCAATAGCGGCAGCGTTTCTTTCAGAAAAAGGTTCATCAAATTCGATTTTACTTAAACATTGATAAATTAATTCCGCGCTTTTTTCTACTTTTGGAGTCATTTCTACAGGCCATTTTCGAGTTGACACTTCCGCTTTGCTTTCCTCCTTTTTTTGAGTAGTAGCAGCTATGTTTGCGGTTTGATTCTTTGAGGCCAATTGAATTGCTGTTACCAATGAAACCTGTGTTTCTTGCAGCAATGTGCTTGCGGTGATAGAATTGCTTTCATAAAATGTCGTGAAACCCTCTGAAGCTCTGCTGGTATAGGTCATTACTTCAGCAGAGGTCGATATTTCCTCTTTTTCCCCTTTGCAAGAGCTTAACAAAATTAGCAAACAAAAGACAATAAATATACATTTTTTCATAGCGCTTCAAGCCTTTCTAGAAATTATCATTCGGATCCGAATCTTTATAATTCCCATGGGGCTGCCGGTGGGCGTCGTTGACTCACTCAGATGTTGTGAAATTTTCCAGCGGGCCAGATCCCGCGAAATAAATAATTTTTCCGTTCTTCCCTCCTTTTGCCACTGCGGAAAGAGTATTGGTTCTGCTATCAATACTAAAATAATAAGTTTCTCCCGAAATGTCTTTTATTAATGTCCCATTTCCTCCTGAAAAATCAATAATCTCTTTAACACCAATTGAATCTAATATCTTTGAAATCTCGTGTGCATTCTGTTCTGGCAAATCAAGATTTTGTTGAAGCGTTTTTGCATTGTTTCGAATTGCCAAACTGTCTATATCAAAAATCTTCGTCTTATTTTCAGTTTTAGCCGTCTGACTCATTTTTGAATCCTCCATTATTGTTGTCTCGACCTTTGTTTCTTTCATTTTTGTTGCACTAAATCCTACTGAAGTGGAGGTTTCCGTTATAGAAATCACTCTTTCAATAGAATGTTGGTTTAAAACAGTTGATGCAAACTCTAACGCGGTCGTTGTCATCTCTTTTTCTTTTTGACAGGCTTCTAGCAATAAAAGTAATAGTACAACAAGAATCAAGTGACCGATAGTTTTTTTCATAATATATCAACTCCTTAATTGTAATCACTTACCAGCTCCCCAGGTGAATCGGATAAGGAACTACCCAAGCTCTAATAGTATCAAAATCCTTTTCGAAGAAAAAAGCATCCAATTCAACCGGCTGAGATACATATTCAGAATAATCCACCGATGAACCCGATGGGGCTGCCGTGGGCATCGTAGCTGAAGGTGAGGGTTGCCGCTGTGCCAGTTGTATCCATTTCCGCAATACGACTCATAGTTCAGCCGGTTCAGCCCGTCGTATTCATAGCTGAGCTCCGCGCCCGCGCTGTGGAGCTGTGCCCCCAGCGGCCGCCCGTCGTCGGCATAGAAATACTCTGTGTCATTGATTGTAGCACCATTTTCTGTCACTGTCAAGCGGTTGCCCACATACCTGCGTCAGCCGCAAGGAGCCGCCTGTGGCAAGAACAACAGCAACCCCCGGCGGGAATCTCGCTTCCCGCCGGGGGCGTTCTTTCACAGTCCTTTATTTCATCCAAATCCACCCAAAGAACAGGAGATACAGGATCCAGTTCCAAACGGTCGCCTCAACCGTGGTGCCGGGGATGACATTGATGGGTGGCGGTATCGGGATTACACGGGTTTCCCTGTGGCTGGCGTCGTGCTTGCACACGCGGATCTCCTCGCCGGCTTGCGTCCTGGTCGCTGGCCTTGTCACCGTCCACGCGCCCCAATCGTGGCCCAGAGCGTTGGCATAGTCGTCATCGTAGCTATCACCGCATTCGCAGGTGTAAGTTGTGTAGCCCTGCGCGGTGCAGGTGGGCGGGGTGGTCACACTAGTATAATTGTGTGTAGGATAAACTGGCCTGATTTCGGTGTGGCTGGCGTCCCGTTTACACACGCGGGTTTCCTCGCCTATGGCCCATTCGTCCCACTCATGACCAAGGGCGTTGATATAATTATCATCGTAGCTATCACCGCATTCACAGGTATGGGTCGAGAAGCCCTGCTCGGTGCAAGAAGGCGCACTGACAGTGCCGACATAGTAATGCGTGTGCGGCGCGGCCGGCTCCGGGATCAGGCTGCCGTAGCCCGCCATATTTGCCAGGATAGTGCCGTTGTTTATAATCGTTCCCTTGTTTTGCACGGTCTTGTTCTTCAGGACGGCCAGGGTTTTGTCCGCCGGGATGGTCAGCTCGCTGCCCTCGGGGAATTCCGCGTTTTCGGTTACGGTGACCTCATCGCCATAAAGCGTGCCAATGCCGTTTGAGAACACAAGCCCGCGCGTGAGCTCCATGCCTTTGATCTCATCGGCGAAGACAAGGGCGTCGCCGTTGAGCGCGCCTTTTCCTTGGATATCAGGCTTGCCCGCGCCACCGACGGCAGTGATCACGCCGCCGTTGATGGCAATATTCGTAAATATGCCTTCGTCAAAATACGGGTCACCGATACCCGGCGCGTTGTCTCCACCGATGGCTGTGACGATGCCGCCGTTGATTTCCAGATCGCAAGATGTGCCGCTATACCCACCCAGGGCACTTGCGTTCAAACCGGCAATGGCTGTAACCGTGCCGCCGTTGATGATCGTTTTGTTCCGGCCGGTATCGAAGGTTCCGCCGTTGCGTTTGCCGATGCCGCCTAAATTCGGCGTACCGTTCGCGTCGATCAAAAGGCTCCCGGGTCCTTCGATTGTTGTCGTGCAGTTTATGCCGGTTGCCAGGACAAAGTACCTGGGGCCATATCCGTTGAGGCGTCCGTTTTCGTAAGCGACAAGCGAATTTTCGCCCTCCAGCCGCAGGATCAGATCAACGCAATAAACGGACTCGATCAAGGCCGCAAGGTTATCCTGCCCTTTTTCTATTTTTACATTGCGCAGGGTGACGTCCATTTTTTCCGGTATTTTATTCGGCCCAATGTCAAATCCCAACTTTGTATTCCGTGCGATTTCAACGCCAGGGGCCATTTCAATGAGATACGTTCCCGCCTTCCAAACCATAAGATTAAAGCCTTGGTTGCTTTCGTAATACCATACTGTGCCATCTATCCCGTTGTCTGTCACGTTCTGGTCCGGCGAGGAAATTTTGAATTCGCCATAGATTGCCGTGGACATCTCGGGCTCGTCGGGGGCATTGCCGTCGATGAGCGTGCCGCCCGCGATCGTCACGGAGTCGTCTACGCCGCCGAAGACCGTGACCGTGCCGCCTTTGATGGTGATCCGCGCGGTGCCGCCCTGGGTAGATGTGTTGCCCATGCCGGGCGCGCCTTCGCCGCCGGTGGCGGTCACTGTCCCACCTTCGATATCTACCGTGATGAGCCCGTTGTCGTCGTCGCCGCAGCCGAGGCCGGGCGCGCCCTTGCCGCCGGTGGCGCTCACTGTGCCGCCGGTAACAAGCAGCGACTGAACGGTGTTGAAGGAATTGCCGATGCCGGTCGCGTCCTCGCCGCCCACGGCCTTCACTTCGCCGCCATTGATTTCCACATCGACGCGGCCGATGCCGCTGGCCCAGGTTCCGCCCAGCGCGGTGACTGTGCCGCTGTTGACGATGAGCTTTGCCTCCCCTATTCCATATACTGCCCTGCCGATGGCCATACGGCCCCTGGCAGCCGAGGCGTCCACAAACAGGCTTCCGGGGCCCTCCGCCGTGACCTCATAGCTCCCGTGAATGGCCACGAGCCCGGTAAAAAACAAGCCGGTGTAAGGGGCGGCAACGATCCTGTTTTCGCCCTCCAGGCGCAGCGTCGTATTTCCGCAGAAGCCCAGCAGCGGCGAAATATTGGTGTACGGGGTTGCCGGGGCTTCAATGCGCAGGTCGCGCAGCGTGAGTTCTGCCGTGCCGTTGATGTGGTACACGCCGAGGGTGGTTTGCTCCGCTACAGTGATGCCCGGCGCCATCTCCACGATGTACTGCCCGGGCTCAAGGATCTGGAGCGTGACGGGGAGCGTTGAAGGGGTCGATTCATCGTAGTATACCGCGCCGTTTTGACTGTTCACCGTCACGTCCTGGTCAGGGGAAGAGATTTTGAACTCGCCGTAGATCGCTGTGGACATAGGCTCGTTGGGCGCGGCGCTGTCAGCAAGCGTGAACGCGCCGAAAGTCATCAGTGCCGCCAATGCGATTGCCAGAATACGCTTCGTCGTTTTCATGGGGTTGCCTTCTTTCTATGCGATTTTTTTGGGTTTCACCTACACTAACGGCCAAAATGAGCGCGGCGGTTTAAAATTTGAAAATATTTTTTCGACGCAATATAAACGAAAAAAACCTGCTCCGGTGAGGAACAGGTTTTTTTCGGTGTTGGCATCCGTATCAGGCGGAGGGCTTCATCCAAATCCAGCCGAAGGCGAAGATGCGCAGCAGCCATTGTATCCAAATGGGCAGCTTTTCCCACCATTTCAGCTCCGCTTCCACAAAGGCGTATATGCTGAAGTGGGTCGCCTGGAACTCCGCCACGTCCGCAAAGCCGTCACCGTCCAGATCCTTGAAGCTCACAACGTCAACACGCTCGGCAGCAGAATCCAAAACGTGGACGATTCTCAGCTTTTCCTGTGCTTCGCTGAGCGTATATCTTCCGCCGTCGGCTTTCAGAGGCACGGGGATCGTGACCATGATCGGCGAATTGAACGCATGGAGCTCCGTGCCATCGGGCGCCTTGATAACAATGTCATATGCTTTGACCGCAATGCCCTGCCCAATGCTGATCGTGGACAGCGACGAAAGCGCCACTTCGTTGGCGGTCATCGTGGCGCCCGTGGGCAGAACGCCTGAGGGGGCCTCGATGATGACGCCAACGTCTGAATCAATGACCACCGGAGCCAGCAGCGCCTCCATCTCCTCGAGTATAGGCAGCAAATCGTTGTAAAATCGCGCCAGAGCAGCAATGTAATCGTCGTCGTTGTCATAGTCAGTCGGAATGATATCAACTGGAGTTTGATGACCATCCTGCAAATACGCCACAATATCACTCCATATATCCCAATACTGATCCTGCACATCCCCGGGCAAGGAAGCGGCGATTTTATCATATTCTTCACAAACAGCGGCAAAGCGGTTTTCCGCCTGCGTGAGAACAGGGGCCACCTGGGCGTCGTACTTCGCCTGCAGCGCGTCCAGCGGGATGGAAAGCTCCTCATACATGGCGACCCACGCGTCCGCGTAATCCTTGTCGTTGGAGTAGGTGCTGTCAGGTTCCCCGCCGAAGAATCCTCCCTGCGCGGTTTCCCTGTCGAATCTCTCTAGAAGCAGGTCCGAAAAAGAGGGGAAGCCGAACATTTCATCGAGGAGCTTGTTATACTTTTCCCAGACAATTTCACTTGCCTCGCGCACACGGAGAAAATGAGGGTCATTCAACCATCTTATCTGAAGCGCCGTGAAGCGTTCGTCCAAATCAGTGAAATCATCCTCCTCTGTGAGCAACCCGGAATCCATGCAGATGCTCCACCATTCCCCGCCGAGCTCCGGCGGATAATATTGGTATGTCGTATAACCGTCCCCGTAAGCGTTAAAGACATGAAATGACTCCAGATTCCAGCGGTCAAGGAAATCGTCCTGCGATACGAATGCGCTAGCCTCCAGCGCAAACACGCCAAGTAAAAAAACCATTGTCAAAATGCTTGCAAGGATACGTTTGGTCGTTTTCATGAGATTGCCTTCTTTCATCATAATTTTGGGTTTCACCTACACTAACGGTCAAAATGAGCGAAGCGGTTTAAAATTTGAAAATATTTTTTGGATTTACAATGCCTGCACAGGAATGCCCTCCGCAACGCAGTAGTCGTAGACCTGCGAACCCGCCGGGCAGCGGACAGTCAGCTGCGTGCAGCCGCCAAAGGGGAACACTATGCTGAAATTCACAGTGTTGGCCCGGATAATCAATGATTGCAGCGCAACGCAGTTGGCAAAGGCGGCAGCGCCTATCGTGGTGACGCTCGCGGGCAAATCCACGCTGACGACCGGCTCGCCGTTGAACGCGTCCGCGCCGATCTCCGTCACGGGCAGCCCCCCGATAGTTGCGGGCACCGTTATGCTTGTTGCGCTGCCAATATACCCTGTGATGCGCTTGCCGATTGTCGCGTTTTCATACGTATAGTCGGCGGCGGGGTCCGTAAAGATCGCGTACAGCGTCACATTGCCGTTCACTGTCAGTGAACTCAGTCCCGTGCTGGCGCTGCTGTTCGTGTTCCATCCGACAAACTCCCAATTGGTCTTGCTTGCCGTGGGAGTTAAATCCGCCGCGCCGCCCTTCTGTACGCTTGCGCTTGTTTTTGTGGCGGAGCTGCCACCGTTCTGCGTGTAATTATAAGTGACAGTATAAGTGACCGGTGGCGGCTCTGTCGGCGGCTCCGTGGGCGTTTCCGTCTTCTTGAAGATCGCGTACAGCGTCACGTTGCCGTTCACCGTGAGGGAACTCAGGCCCGCTGTGGCGTCTTTATTCGTGTTCCAGCCGACAAATTGCCAGCCAGATTTGCTTGCCGTCGGAGATAAGTCCGCCGCACTGCCTTTAGCTGCGCTGGCGCTGGTTTTCGTGGCGGAGCTGCCGCCGTTTTGCGCGAAATTATAGGTGACAGTGTAAGTGATCACAGGTGGCTGAGTCGGCGGTGGGGTGGGCGGCGGGGTGGGCAGCGGGGTCGTGGGCGGCAGCGTGATGGGTTGCGGCGTGTTGGGCGGCAGCGTAGTTGTCTGGGCGCCTATAATGGCGCTCGCGGCAGCCGTGCCGGTTCCGGGTATAGGCATTATTGATTGTGTATCGGCTGCGCTGAACGGAGACGTGCTTTCCGAATAAGCCGGGAAGTCAGGCAATGTCAAGGCGGAAGCAAAAAAAGCCTCGGCTGTGCTGTCTTCGCCGGGAGCCATGACAGCAACAGTCGTTCCGGCGTTCACAGGCTCCGGCTGGCCGCGTTTTGCTGCGACCACTCCGGCAGCCGTGCCGCCGCCGACGATCACGACAGCGGCAATGCCCGCGATGAGCTTCGGCAGGGTGATGGCCGCCAGAATGCCGCCGCCGGTGGCCGCGGTGCCAGCCGCGCCGCCCAAAATGATAGGCGGCAGCTTCTTGCTGGACTCCGACGCGGCATTGCGCAGCAACCAGATGAACAGTGGCACCGGCGCCGCGCCGTAGAGCTTCGTGCCCTTCTTTTCCAGGCCCTCCACGCCGTCGCTGATTTTCTTTCGGGCATAGCGCAGGCGGCTTTTCACGGTGTCATAGGGCACATTCAAAGCCTCGGCGATCTCTCCGATCTCCATGTCGTCGTAGTAGTGCATGAGCACGCACAGCCGCTGGTCCTCCGGCAGGCCGTCCACGATTTCCATGATCAGGCGGCGGGTTTCGGCGGTGTCCATGGAGGCGTCGGGCACGTAATCGCTGTTGCGCTCCGGCTGCCAGTCGAGGGGATCGTCGTCTCCATCGGCAGGCTGAAAGAGCAGCGGACGGCGTTTCTCTACATAATCCTTTGCCGTGTTTGCCACGATCTGTTTTATCCAGGCCGTGCAAACCTCTGGCGAGTCCGTTTCCCGCAATTTCTTCCACACCTTCAGGTAGCTCTCCTGGATGATGTCCAGGGCGTCCTGCTCGTCTCGCGTAATGGAAAACGCAACGAAGTAAGCCCTGTCCCGCGTCAGCGGGTAGAGTTCGTTGAAGGCGTTTTCATCGCCCTTAGCAGTCAGCCGGGCAAGGGCCGCCCCCTGTTTATTCGCTGTTTC
>Ga0099364_10005869_pt1 | contig 18052 bp, 16 predicted proteins | sample TergutTh196P3_FD_73070 | JGI IMG/M metagenome (GOLD analysis project Ga0099364, IMG submission 73070) | Microcerotermes parvus P3 segment gut microbial communities from Pointe-Noire, Republic of the Congo - Th196 P3 | ecosystem: Host-associated > Arthropoda: Insects > Digestive system > Gut ...
GGGATTTAATCCCCCTAAAGGTACCAGGAAGACTACCTGGTCGATAGGTTGGAGGTCTAAGCATGGTAACATGTTCAGCCGACCAATACTAATCTGCCGTGAGGCTTGACCATATTATTGTTCCTTTGTTATTGTGTTTATTGCCCGGTGGTTATTGCGGGGGTGTTATACCCGATCCCTTTCCGAACTCGGAAGTCAAGACCCCTTGCGCCGATGATACTGCGTCTCTAAGTCGCGGGAAAGTAGGTCGCCGCCAGGCTTTTTTTCTTTCTTTCTCCGTTTTTACTCAGATTTTTTTTGCCCAGATAAATTATTCAGCCATAATGTTAAAATGCCGATATATACGATATGAAAAAGAAATTTATTTTCGCGTTATTATTAGCGGTTTTTATTTTCCCGCATCAATTAATGGCTGAGACTCAAGGAGCAGAGGTCTTCCGCCAAGAAGGGATTGCCTCTTGGTATGGCAGGGAGTTTGAGGGGCGGCCTACCGCATCGGGCGAGATTTTTGATTCTTCCCAATTAACTGCCGCCCACCCAACCCTGCCTTTTGGGACTATGGTGGTTGTAACAAATCAACATAACAATAGAAGGGTAACGGTAAGGATAAATGACCGCGGGCCTTTTGTCGCCGCGAGAGTAATTGATGTTTCCAGAGCGGCGGCGGAGCAGCTTGATATGATCATTACAGGGACAGCCCCTGTTTTGGTCGAAAGTATAGATCGGATTGTTGTGACCAACCCTGTTACGCAGCCGGTATTTATTCAGCCGTCCGCTCACGTGCAGGTCGTCCAGCCACAGCCGGTGCAGGAACAGCCTGCGCAAATTGCACAGCAGCAAATTCCTCTACAGACAGTTCAGCAAACGCAGCCTGTCCAGCAACAACAGCCCGTGCAACAAATACAACCAGTGCAGCCTGTTCCGCAACAACAGCTTGTACAGCAAATACAACCAGTACAGCCTGTCCAACAACAACAGTCCGTGCAGCAAATACAACCAGTGCAGCCTGTCCAACAACAGCCCGTGCAGCAAGTACAACCAGTACAGGTTGTCATTACACCTGTGGTTACTGCCCCGCCAGTTTTGCCTGCTGTTGAGACTGTTTCCGCGCCTGTTGTTATTCAGGCAGCTCCGCCGCCTGCGCCTGTGTTTGTTCAGCCTGCCCCTGCTCTGATTTCTGTAAGGCTTACTCCTGAACTTGCTATTGCGCATAACAAGACATACCGTTTGCAGGTTGGTTCTTTCAAGGTTGCCCGGAATGCCGTAGAAACATTTGAAAGACTTAGAAATGCAGGACTTAATCCTGCTTATGAACGGTTCGAAGAATCAGGTCAGGGCGAATACTTCCGTGTGGTACTTGCAGGCATACCCGGAGCGGATATACAACAAATTGTCGAGAGGCTTGGAGCCGCGGGCTTTAGGGAAGCCTTAATCCGGGAAGAACGCTAAATCATTGTTTGCTGACAGGTTCAGCAAACAATGGCTTCTTTCATTTCTTTAACATAATTGTATATATGCGTCCCCGCAGCTTCCCCATGCTCTGCGATGATTTTAACAATCGCGCTTCCAACAATTACGCCATCGGCGATGCGGGACATTTGCGAAGCTTGCGCCGGGGTGTGAATGCCAAACCCAATGGCCACAGGAACCTGCGTAACAGATTTTATTGCCGCAGTAATCAAGGCTAAGTCTGTGGTTATTTCTCTGCGGATGCCGGTTACTCCCATGGAAGAAACCAAATAAATAAAACCGGATGCCGTCTTAGCAATATCTTTTATCCTAGCTTCCGAGGTAGGAGCTATCAGTGAAATTAAATCTATACCGTACTTGCCCGCAGCATCTCTTACGGGAGCCTGTTCTTCAAAGGGAAGATCCGGGATTATTATTCCGTCAAGGCCGGCATCGCTGCAACGCTTAAAGAAAGCTTCGTATCCTAAATAATGCACGGGGTTAGCGTAAGTAAGAAAAACCAAAGGGACATCGCGCAAGTTTTTGGCCGCTATTTCTTTTCGTAAGTCCGCTATAAGGTTAAACACTTTTTCTACTGTGGCTCCGGCGGCAAGGGCTCGATTGCTTGCCTCCTGAATTACCGGGCCTTCGGCTATTGGGTCGGAAAATGGAATGCCAATTTCTACCAAGTCTGCACCTGCTTTGATCATCTTGATAACAAACTCTTTGGTCTTTTCGATTGTAGGATCGCCCCCGGTGATAAATCCTACAAATGCTTTGCCGTTCGCAAATGCGTTTTTAATCCTGCTCATATTAATTTCTTCCTCTGTGTAACTCCGTGTCCTCTGTGGTAAAAATTCTTCATTCCTCTATCTCCCTCCCTCGATACCGTGCTATGGAAGCAACATCCTTGTCTCCGCGGCCGGAAAGACACACGATAATACTTTCGTCCTTGCCAAAACTGCCCGCAATCTTTTGCGCGTGGGCAATGGCGTGGGCGCTTTCTATTGCGCAGATGATGCCTTCGGTGCGGGCAAGGTATTCAAAGGCGCAGACCGCTTCTTCGTCGGTAACCGGCACATACTCTGCGCGCTTTGCATCATGAAGCGAGGCGTGTTCCGGCCCAATGCCTGGGTAATCCAGCCCTGCCGAGATTGAATGTACGGGAGCAATCTGCCCTTCTTCGTTTTGGCAGAAGTAAGATTTCATCCCGTGGAAAATTCCCACAGAGCCTTTTGCAATGCTTGCTGCGTGTTTTTCTGTGTTCAGCCCCTCGCCTGCGGCTTCGCAGCCAATGAGCTTGACTCCTGCATCCGGGATAAAGTTGTAAAACATACCAATAGCATTGCTGCCGCCGCCAACGCAAGCAATTACCGCTGTGGGCAGTTTGCTTTCGGCCGCTAAAATTTGTTCTCTTGCTTCTTTGCTGATTATGCTTTGGAAATCTCGTACGATCACTGGAAAAGGATGCGGGCCCATGACAGAGCCAAGCACATAGTGGGTGTCGTGAACACGGCTGACCCATTCGCGCATTGTTTCGTTAACCGCATCTTTAAGAGTCTGCGTGCCGGACGTTACAGGATTTACCTTTGCACCCAAAAGCTCCATGCGGTAAACATTCAAAGCCTGGCGGATGGTGTCTTCCCTGCCCATGAAAATTTCGCACTCCATTCCCAAAAGAGCCGCCGCAGTTGCAGACGCTACGCCGTGCTGGCCCGCTCCTGTTTCTGCAATGATCCTTGTTTTGCCCATTTTTTTCGCAAGAAGCGTCTGGCCAAGCACATTGTTTATCTTGTGCGAGCCTGTGTGGTTCATGTCCTCACGCTTAAGGTAGATCTTAGCGCCGCCAATATCCTTGGTCATTTTTTCGGCATAGTACAAAAGAGAAGGCCGCCCTGCATATTCGTTAAGCAGGCTGTTCAGTTCAGTGTTAAACTGTTTGTCTTCCTTAAAATGGTCATAGGCCTTTTCCAAATTGATAATTTCATTCATCAAAGTTTCCGGCACATACTGTCCGCCGTATTCGCCAAATCTTCCGTTTGTCATTTTATTTCCTTATGGTAGTTTTTAACTGCATTAGTCAATTGTAATACTTTTTCCCGATCTTTGAAACCGTCTGTTTCGGCGCCGCTGCTTACGTCAATGGCGTAAGGGTTTAAGGTCATTGCCTGCCGGATATTGTCTAGATTGATACCCCCAGCGAGAAACCACGGTTTGTCTATTTTTTGTGTTTCGAGTGAATCCCAGTTAAATGTTTTCCCGGTGCCTGCGCCGGAGTCGAAAAGGTAGTAATCAGATAGCGGGGAACAGGGAATAGAGAACTGTGGATTATTTGTTATCATCACTTTTATTACAGGGATATTACAAGCCTCTTTTAGCCGTGCGATATAGTCCTCATCTTCCTTGCCGTGGAGTTGGGCTATGGAGATAATGCCGTTGCGGTAAAGGCCGGCGATTTCCGCAATGGGGGCGTTGACAAAAACGCCTACGGGGATGATGCCGTCTGCAAGGCGGGAGCGCAGGTGTTGGGCTTGGTCGTGTGAAACCTGCCGTTTGCTTTTGGCGAACACAAAGCCCGCATAATCAGGACGGGCTTCGTTGATGTAGTCAATGTCTTCGTTACGGAAAAGGCCGCAGATTTTTATTTTCATGCTGCGGCTAGAAAATTGCCGACCCTCCGGTTATGACCCATGCCGCGAGTATTGCGATCACGAATGAGCCGGTGTAGACAGTTCCGCTTTTACGGTAGAACCATGTCGAGAGAAAGAAGAAAACCATAAACTGCGGAATCAGGACTATCAGTATTGACATGAATGGTCCGCCGAACAGGGGTGTAAAAACAATGTCCGCTCCGGGCCCAAACCCAAGAAAGAATGGTATGTACTGAATCAGCGCAATTAAAAGAGGGCCGCCCAACATTACAAGTACGCTGAAGCCCCACCATACAAGCTGGGTTAAAGCGTCAGATTTTTTTCCATTTAACTTATATTCCGTAAGCCGCAGTTGGCCGTAGAGTCTTACTCCGCTGTTTATAAAAAAGAAGGCGGCGAATACAGGCAGGTACAACAGGAACTGAGCAAAACGTTGCGGGTTGAATGGCCTGAAGAACGGCCAAATGAAACGGAAGTCCATCTGAAAAGCGATAACGCTTATAAGAGTTAAAATATACATTGAAGCTGTAAGTATCAAGGCTGCGGCGATTGCGCGAACAATGATATTTTTGCTTCTGTTAGCGGGGCGGATTATTTTTATATCCTTCTCTGGATGTCCTTCCAGCCCCAGATCCGATAATGTCCAGCCAGCTTTTTTCCCATCGCCTTTTTTATACCAGCGACTTAGTATGATAAGGGATACAAGCATTAAAAAACCAAGCCATATTGCAAAGCCATTGCCGATTGTCATGCGGAAAATATTTTCCGGGAAAGGAAACAGGCCGTGGCCTAGCTGTGTCAGGAATGGAAAGGTTAATCCGCTGATTAAAATTAAAATCAAAACAGTGCTTTTTCTTTTGGAAGAAGGCAGTTGTTTTGGATTGGATTTTAGCGGCAGCGCCAGGGGTTCAAAAAACTTAAACCGGGTAAGAATTAAAAACAGGGGAAGCATGGAAACCATGGCGGCTAACATAGCAATCAGGCCAAGGACTTCTTTGTACCAGTAAACATGATTAGTATCCGCGATATTTGTTCTTACGTTCAGGGCTGTTGTAAGCCAGTTCATTGTGGCGGCAAGGGCGGAACTATCGTAGGTAACAAGGCGATGGTTTGTGTTTATAAGTTCCATGCGTCTCGCGCTGCCATCGGCGAAAGAGCCATAAGTTCTGTTCCATTCGACAGGGGTATTTTGCCCCATAAAGTCGCGGTAACGAAGGGGTGTTTGTTCCAGTCCCAGTATTCTCTGCTGATAATCCCGCATCATTTCGAATTCTTCGATAAGGGCTTGTAACATAAGCACATTGTTAAATTGTATGTTTTCCGAGTCATAAAAAGAAAGCGGGAAAATTTCTCCGCACTGGAGTACTATGGCGCGGTGTTCCGGGAAATCGGCGGCGACCGACCAGGAAGCCCATGTTCCCATTGAATGTCCTGTAAGGGCCATCCGGCTGGAGTCAACGAATGGAAGGCTGGAAAGATACTGCCATGCGCTTTTGCCGCCCATTGAGCTGTCGGCCACTCCTGTGGAAATTTCCGGGCGGAAAAAATCCAGAATGCTGAATGTTATCATTACCATAAAACGTTTTGGGCCGGAAATGGGGTTTTCCAGATTTTTAATGCTGTACTGCCCCCAGCCGCGTCCTCGCATACCGGGTTTTGTATCGCCGTGGCCGTAAAGGTCTACCGACAGGACGGCAATGCCTCTGCGGGCAAGCTCGATGCAAAAGGCTGTGTTGGTGTCTTTGTCGTTCTGGTAGCCGTGCATTGCCAGTACTGCTGCGGCAGGATTGGCTGCGGTTGCGGTCTTTGGCCTGTAAAGCCTGTAAGCAATGCGAACAGGGAGTTGATTTGCGGCCTCACTTTGCTGTGGCGAAAAACTGCCGGTCGTTATTTCTATATCTCCAAGACCGCTTCTAAAATAAGCGGCAAGACCGTTGCACACAAATATTACGATAATACAGACTGCTAATGCAATCAGCGGTTTTAGAAATTTTTTATCCATGACTTCTCCTTGGGGTATTATAGCATGGATTTTACAATAGTTAAACTCTGTGTTATACGCTGTTTAAAGTAATCAATCCAACCCATACAAAAGATGGTATGGTCCATATAAAATGCCGCCTAGCCCGTCGGCAGAAAGCAATTGATGGTTTGCCGTACGGCCTACAGTATATGCTTTGTTTGAAATTGTATTAACGATCTGATCAACTACAGCGCTTAATAGTATGGCTAAAAGCCCTTTTTTATTATCAGAATCAGAATCGGAATCGGATGAGGTTTCAACGACCGAGACGCTGCCCGACCATAAAAGTTCGCCGCTTCTAAGGTCGACAAGCCTTGCTGTAGCCTCAGCCGTTACAGCAGAGCCAAATATATAATAAATTGCCCCGTATTGAGTGATAGTTATGTAAAGCGCTGCTTCAGCTCCAAATATTTCATGCAACATATTATACGGAATCGCATGAGCTTCTTCGGCAATAGTTACACCGTTTTCTCTGAACATCTCGACTGAAAGAGCCACAGGGATTACATAATAACCGGCTTCTGCCAGGGGATATGTAGATGTGGCAAGAAAAGTTTGCGGCGCATCAATATCCACAGACAAGTTGACAGGGGGCATTACAAGAATGGAACGCGGATGATTGGGATAATTGATTTGTTCTGCAGGCAAAGATAAACAAGCGTAAAGCAAGAATATGGCTCCTATTATCAGCGTTAGATGTAAAAATCTAGATAAAGAATTTATTCTACGCATTGTTTATCTCCCATATCTGCCAAGAATTAAATTCATAAAAACAGCGGATTCTGGAAAACGTATTTTTTCCTCTTCAAAATAGGAAATAGCCGTCTCATGGTCGCCAAGTTCTGAATACAGCATCCCCAAGTGCGCATAAAAACCGGGAGGAATTGCTTTACCGCCAGCTTCAATTCTATGTCTGTTGCGTTCCAATACCGAAATTTGAGTTTCAGGGTTTCCACTATTCAGATAAGCGTAAACTTGATTTTCATAATCTCCCCATGAATAAAGCGTCTGCGAACTGCTGCATCCGTAAAAGCAGATAACAGAAAAAAGTACTAAAAAAATCCAGAAAGGCAAGTTTGTTTTCATAAAGGCTGCGGATTCCATATACCTGAATCAATTCCTTCGGCAAGCCGGTCAACAGCTTCGCGGATTGCAAGATCAAGCACCTTGCCGTTCAAAGTTGCGTCATAACCTGATACAGTGCCAAAGCCAGCTATTTCCCGTTCTGATAGTTCTGTTTCGCCTCCGCCCTGGACTGAATAAATTATTGCGCCAGTGCGAATATCTATAACATAGATGCTTACCATAGCATAAGCGACCTGTCTGGTACCGCGTCCAAATATACCAAAGAACTGGCGGTCGCCTACTACTCTGCGCCCAAATTCAGTAACATCTCCGGTAATAACATAAGATGCGCCTATTAATTCCTGGGTTTCCCCAAGAATTTCAGCTTCCCGCCTTGCCGCTTCCATATTATCGCGATCGAGTATGGTAAATCGGTTGGTCTGCTGTAAATGGGTTATAAGAATAGTCTTGGCTTGGCCTCCCAGCCTGTCTACATCATCTGCGAAAATACCGCGCATAAAACTTGATCGATTGTTAAAATCGCCAACCGCAATAAGCGAACGCTGCCCTGTATAGGCTCTTGATGCAGCCTGTGTTTGACCGACTTGCACAGCCCGTTCAGTTGTTTCCATTGATGAAGCGCACCCCATGATGAACATAGCGAGCAACAGAGCCGTAAAAAACAATAACCGCGAATTTTTCTTTTGCAACATAATATCCTCCTCACTACAGTTGGAGACAGACGATATTTTTATATCGGCTATCGAGATTAACTGCCGTTTAAACGGCAACTACCTACAATATATCATAAAAATTGAAGGTTTTCAAATTTATGCAGAAATAATTATGAATATGAGGTTCTCTGTTGTTAAAATTTAAGAATTGAGGCTGTCCCAAAACTTCAGTTAAAATTGAGTTCCCGCAAAAACTGCTTCCTGTCAGGAGCGCGCATCAGGCTTTCTCCTATAAGTACCGCGTCCATACCTATGTCTTTCAGTTCGCGGATGTCATCGGCGTTTGTTATACCGCTTTCGGCGACAGTCAATATTCCGGAAGGGATGTTTTTTTTCAGGCGGGAGGCAAGTCCTGTATCTACATTGAAGGTAACAAGGTCACGGTTGTTAATGCCGATGATAGTCGCTCCGACACTTAGGGCTTCTTCTGCTTCGGCTTCGTTGTGGATTTCTACAAGGCAGTCAAGGCAGAGTTCACCGGCGGCAGCGATAAACGAAGAAAGCGTTTCCGTGTCCAGCAGAGCGCAGATTAAAAGTACCGCTTTCGCTCCCCATATTTTCGCTTCGTAAATCTGATATGGATCGATTATAAAATCTTTTCGCAATACCGGTATTCGCGTGGCAGCGGCGATTTCCCGTAAATATTGATCGCTGCCAAGAAAAAAGTCAGGCTCGGTAAGTACGGAAATAGCCGCCGCGCCGCCTTCTTCATATTCTTTGGCGATTTCCAGCCAGGGAAAATTTTCCGCTATTACGCCCTTTGAAGGTGAAGCCTTTTTTACCTCGCAGATGAACGAAAGGCCGGGAGCGGCAATTGCCCGTTCAAAGGGCAGCCTTCCCGTGTTTCGCTCCGCTTCAGCTAACGTGAGCGCCTGATCGTGCGCCTGTTCGGGAGGAAGGTTTTCTTTCGCTCCAGCGACCCGAAGAACTGTCCGAGCCGCGATCTCCCCAAGAATGGCCGGAGGGGTTTTCATGTTTACTCTTTCGTGTATTTTTGCTGGGACAGGGCTATGAACTGCCTTAGCTGTTCATTTGCCTTGCCGGAGTCGATTGCTTCGGCTGCCAAGGCGATTCCCTCACGGATGTTTATTTCCGGTCTCGCTATGTGAATAGCGGCGGCGGAGTTGAACAGTACGGCATCCCGCTTGGGGCCTTTTTCACCGGAAAGAATGTCCCATATTATCCTGGCATTCTCGGCTGGAGTTCCTCCCGCCAAGTCTTCTTTTTTACAGCGTATTAAACCAAATTGTTCCGGCTCTATTTCATAACTTTTTATGAACCCATCACGCAGCTCACATACCGTAGTAGGCGCGCCCATTGAGATCTCATCAAGCCCGTCATGACCGTGTACTACCATACCTCGTTTTACACCCAGATTGCACAGAACTTTTGCCATTGGCTCTATTAATTCCGGTTCGTACACACCCAGCAATTCCATGTTCGCGCCTGCCGGGTTTACCAACGGACCAAGTATATTGAAGATTGTGCGGATGCCAAGTTCCCGCCGCACGGGAGCTACATACTTCATTGATATATGGTAGTTCTGGGCAAATAGGAAACAAATATTGATGGTTTTTAATATATGCAGACTATGTTCCGGCGGGATTGTGATGTCAACTCCAAGGCTTTCAAGAACATCCGCCGATCCTGTCCTGCTGGATGCCGCGCGGTTTCCATGTTTCGCTATGGGAATACCTGCCGCTGATGTTACCAATGCCGAAGTGGTGGATATATTGAAAGAATTGGAATGATCCCCGCCTGTGCCGACAATTTCCAGCACATCCATGTCGTGAAGAATCTTTATACAATGCTTGCGCAATCCCGCTGCGGATGCGGTGATCTCATTAATGGTTTCGCCCTTGACCGACATTGCCGCTAAATAGGCGGCCATCTGGATTTCGCTTGCCTTGCCTTCCATGATTTCATTCATTACGGTTTCGGCACATTCATACGTCAGGTTTTCCCTGTTCGCCGCCTTAATAATCGCTTCTTTTATCATTGTTTTTTTTATCCTTTTATATGTCTAAATGTCAATAGGGGGTAAACAAACAGAGTAAGTTTCTAAACTTCTCTTTTCTCTTTTTTCATTTCTTGGTAAAGTAACAACTATGGTATCCAAGCTTTCACCGTATCGCCTGCGAAAAGCGCGCGAAGTGTATAATGTTTTCAATGTTTTTAATGCCATTTCCTGGAATCTACTTGTCGGGGTTATAATTACTCTTTTTGCCCTGCGGCTGGGAGCTTCCTCAACCTATATCGGGCTTATGGCTTCTTCCTTTTACATTGCTTTGTTTTTACTCCCCCTGGGGAAAGTTCTTGCCAGACGTTTTTCCATAATAGGGATTTTCAGTTTTACATGGACTACACGCTCAATCTGTATGATTTTTGCTGTGGCCGCCCCGTTTGTTGATTACGCGGGACACAGAAACGCCGCGCTGCTTTTAATCCTGCTTGGGGTTTTTCTTTTTCATATTTTCCGAGGGATTGGAATGATAGGAAACAATCCTGTTTTAAGTCAGTTGGCTGCCGGGCCGGACAGGGGCAGTTACATGACTCAGATTCAGATTATTAACAGCTCAATAGGAATGTTTGGCAGTTTTCTGATAGCCATGGTACTGGGTATGGAACCTCCCATTTTTGTGTTTTCCATTTTGTTGATTGTGGGGATAATTTCCGGGGTTGTCAGCGGTACTGTGATCAAAAAGGTTCCTGAACCGCCGAGTGAAAATGACGGAAAAGGGATGAAGCTTATTGAAATATTCAGGGACGCTTTTGCTCAGGATGCTCTAAGGCATTTTATGTTGATCCTTTTTCTGGTTGTTCTTGTATCCGGCGTTACGCGAACATTCATGGTGGTTTACGCTCGTGAGGTATTCGGCCATAACGACGGTCTTGTTTCGCTGTACTCGGTCTTTGGCGGTCTTGGCTTTTTAATGGCCGGTTTAAGCGTTAAATTCCTTGTAGATCGCCTTGGAGCGAAACCTCTTTTCCTTGTGTGCGTAGGTATCGGCCTTGTTGGTTTAATCCCTGTTATTTTCTTTCCCGCTGCCGCCATCTTAAATATGACCAGCGCAATTCTTTTTATGGTTTTTCTTTTCTTTACGATGAATTTCGGCTTTCTTGGTTCGGAAGGAATCGCGCAGACTTATTTTTTGGCGTTAATTCCAGCAGAAAAAACCCTTGACCTTGGTATTTTGTATTTTTTTGTATTTGGCGCTGCCGGTGCCGGTGGTTCGTTTCTGGCAGGGATATTTCTTGATTTTTTTCGTGTTCTTGGAATCTCTCCGTATCTGTCTTTTAAAATACTTTTTGGGATAATGATCGCTCTGGCTATAATCGCCCTTGCCATGCATAAAAAGATGAAACCCCTTGATTCGCTTCCGCTGAAAGGCGCTCTGGAAGTTCTTTTTTCTGTCAGGGATCTTCGCGCGATTAGTCTGATGGACAAATTGAACAAGGCAGAGGATTCCCAGGAGGAAAGGCTTCTGCTCGGCGCGTTACACGACACTCCTTCCCACCTCGCTGTTGGTGTTTTGCTGGAAAGGGCGCGTTCGCCCAGACTTGCCACCCGGCAGGAAGCGATCAGGGCGCTTGAAAAATTGCGGAATCTTAACGACAAAGCCGAAAAAGCGTTGATCGATGACATAACCCATAATCAGTTTACCACAGCGTATATCTCCGCCCGTATTCTTGGAAAACATGGCTGCGACAAGGCTGTCCCCCTGTTAAGAGAAGCTGTTGCTTCTACCGATTATATGCTGGCGGGCGAAGCCATGATCGCTCTCGCTAAAATGAAGGACGAAGAGGTCCGCCCTCAGATCGAAGGGGTTTTTATGAGTACGCTAAATCCCAGGCTTAAGATCATGGGAGCGGAAGCTCTGGGGTTTTACCGTTGCGCTGACTCACTTCTGGTTCTGCTTGAAATTCTGAGAAAGGCGGAATCGCATTTGTATCTCAGGGATGAAGCAGTTCTTGCCATGTCCGCGATTCTTGGGACGCAACGCCAGTTTTATTCGGTATTGGTCCGATATGTGGCCGATAATTCTCTTGTGGTAACCTTGGCTATGGATGAAGCGGAAGCTGCTCTGGAATTTCGTAAATCGGTAACCGGCGGAAGAAGTAGAGGAGCGGGCAAATCTAAGGTTCAAATCACCGCCCATATTGGATCTTTTTATCACGTAGTAAAGGAATATATGGAAAATAAAAACGGAGAAGGGTTTTCCCGCTGGATTTTGGAACTTCCCAATGAATGTTCCAGGGGTGGAAGTGTTATCAAGACGGTTTTCTCGGAAACAGTTCTGGATGACGAGTTACTTGGGTACGATTGTCTGCGCCTTTTAATTGTTAATTGGGCGGCGCACGAACTGCGCGTGTTAGCCAATAAAGCGAAGTAGTGTCCGGTATGCAAAGACCTATGCGAAACAGCGAGTTACAGGGTAACGATGCCGCCAGCCGGCTTGGAACAGAGCGAATCAGTAAACTGCTTCTGCGTTTTTCAATTCCCGCCATTACAGGAATGTTGGTCAACGCTATGTACAATGTTGTTGACAGAATTTTTGTCGGACAGGGTGTAAACGAAATTGCCCTTGGCGGACTTTCTCTTGTATTTCCGCTGATGACTATCGGCATGGCCTTTGCCATGCTCTTTGGCATTGGGGCGGCAAACATGATCTCCATGCGGCTCGGGCAGGGCCGGAAGCAGGAGGCGGAAAACGCGTTGAACCACTGTTTCTTTCTATTAATAGGTATCAGCGTGTTAATAACGATATTAGGGCTTATTTTTCTGGATCCGGTTCTTTCCCTGATGGGTGCGGCGGAAGGCAGTGAAGCCCTGGGGTATGCCAGAAATTATTTTCGCGTAATATTGTACGGTATTGTTTTTTTTATGATAAGTTTTGGCATGTCTCACTGTACAAGGGCGCAGGGCTTTCCCAACGTTACCATGATAGGTATGATTATGGGAGCGGTTCTGAATATCATTCTGGACGCGATATTTATCCTTGTGTTTAAATGGGGAGTTGAAGGCGCGGCTTTGGCGACTGTTATTTCCCAGTTTGCTGCGACTGTATATATACTCTTTTTTGTTACTACCAAAAGGGCGGTTGTAAAACTCAGGTTCCGTATCTTCAGGCTGGAGCCCGCGATTATTATGCAGATTATGGCTTTTGGCTCCGCCCAGTTCCTGCTTCAATTTGTCATGTCTGGCGTGCAGTTACTTCAAAATACCAGCATGGGCTGGTATGGCGCCGCTGCTCTGGGAGTGGAAAACGGCGGCGATATCGCCCTTTCGGGAATGAACATCATCGGCGCTATTATCATGCTTATACTCATGCCGGTTTTTGGAATCAACCAGGGAGCGCAGCCGATTCTTGGTTACAATTACGGAGCCAAAAACTATAGCCGGGTATTACGCGCGTACATTGGCGCCATCGCCGCCGCTACGTTAATCTGTATATTGGGATTTTCCATGGTTCAGCTTTTTCCCATTCAACTAATAAGGATATTCGCTCCGCATGGAAGCGACGCTCTTATGCGCTTTACCCCGCGCGCGATGCGGACAATGGTCATCCTGCTGCCGCTTGCCGGCTTTCAGATTGTTTCGACTAATCTATTTGTAGTTACAGGCCGTCCTAAAGTTTCTATTTTTCTTTCCATGCTCAGGCAGTGCATCATCCTGATTCCGTGTATATTCATTTTTGGCAGAGTCTGGGGGTTGTGGGGGGTAGTCGCATCCATGCCGACAGCCGATGCCGCCGCGTCAATAATTACCGGCTCCATGATTTTCTTTGAGATAAAAAAACTCCGCCGTGAAACAGACTTGACGAAATAACTCTTGTTTTATAGGCTTTATATATGGGTTATAACAACGGAAACGGCTTTATTTCCGCCATAATTGTCAGAATTATTGCCGCTCTTACCATTATTGTAGTTGTTTTAATCGGTGTAGGTCTTGGGTTGTCTCTCGCGGAAACTTCAAATATCAGAAATCATGAAAATTTCACGGAATTCGCTCCGGCTTTGCCGACCAAGATTTTAGATGTAAACGGCATCCTTATCACAGAATTTGCCTCTGATGAAAAGCGGGAACTGGTTTCCCTTAGCGAACTGCCAAGGCATTTGATTCATGCGGTTCTCGCACGTGAAGATCCGGATTTTTACAATCATAAAGGGTTCAGCATCCGGGCTATTGCCCGCGCGGCAATGGGGCAGGTGAGGGGAAGAAATCTGGGCGGCGGTTCTACCATTACCCAGCAGGTAGCCGGTACGCTTTATACAGACCGAAGAGAAAGAACCATTAAACGGAAAGCGAAAGAACTTTGGTGGGCTTTCCAGATAGAACGGCGTTATACGAAGAATGAGATTCTGGAAATATACCTTAATTATATGCCGATGGGGCCGGGCACTTACGGTGTTGAGACTGCCAGTAAATATTTTTTCGGACACAGCGCGAGTGAAGTAAGCCTTGCTGAAGCTGCGGTTCTGGCAGTTTTGCTTTCCGGTCCCAGCCGTTTCAATCCGTTAAATAATCCGAACGAAGCCATGAACAGGCAGAATTTTGTGTTGGAGCGGATGGTCGAATTCGGTTATACCACCTGGGAAGAAGCCGAGGCTTCTTTCACGGAATACTGGGATAATTTTGACTTTACCCGAGCTTCTGTTTCGGCGTATTTCAGCCGAGAAGACAGGGCGCCATGGTTCAGTGAATATGTACGCCGGGAACTGGATGGGATGATGTACGGTTCTATGGACTATTACCGTGACGGTTTTATCGTACATACAACTATGGATATTCGCCATCAGGAAGCTGCTGAAAGATTTATGGCGGAAGGGATTGAAAGGGCCAACAGGGAATATTTAAGATCCAGCGTAAGAAGCAGCGCTCAGGTGGAGCGGATATACAATCCTATTATAGATATGTTAACTCTGACTTTTGATTTGACAGATATCCGTGAAACTATGTCCGGACAAAATGAAATGAGAGCCCTTTCACGTTATACAAGAACGATTAATCCTGTTGTAGATATGGCGGCTCTGGCTTTCGGCATTCCCGAACTGAAAGACCTTACAAACATGGGTTTTTCTCAGCTCAGGATAAATACCGAAAGGAATGTTGTAGAAGGCGCGCTTATCTCGATTGAAAATGAAACAGGTTACATTACCGCTATTGTCGGCGGTTCAAAGTACGATGAATCCAATCAGCTAATACGCGCTACCCAGGCCAATGTTCAGCCGGGTTCCGCTTTTAAGCCCTTTTATTATTCTGCGGCCATAGACAGCCGCAAATATACAGCCGGAACTTTGATTTATGATGTTCCGATTGTATTTCACAATGAAGACGGCACTCCATATATTCCCCTCAACTTCAGGGGTGAATGGAGAGGTTCTGTTTTAACTTACAATGCGCTGGCTCATTCAATGAATGTGCCTTCCTTAAAAATTCTGGATACAATCGGGTTTGACGCCGCCATTGACAGGTCTGCCGCTCTTTTAGGCATTACCGATCCAAGCCAAATTCGGCGGGTTTTTCCGCGTGTTTATCCGTTGGGACTGGGCATTATTTCAACTTCGCCCGTGCAGATGGCCAGGGCATTCGCCATTTTCGGTAATCAGGGACGTGACGTTACACCTATTGCCATACGCACTGTAGAAGATCGTAATGGCCGTGTTGTTTTTGATGTTGAAAGGGAACTGCGGCAAAGGCAGCGCAGAATGGGAGAAAGTATTCAAATTGTCAGTCCTCAGAATGCCTATATCATGACTAAGATAATGGAGAAAACCGTAGAGCACGGTTCGCTCGCGAGCGGGTCTGGATGGGGAGCCAAGTTTACTTTCAGGGACGAGAATGACAGATCGTTCAGGCTTCCTGTAGCGGGTAAAACCGGAACGACCCAAAACTGGTCGGATGCCTGGGTTGTCGGGTACAGTCCTTATTACACTACAGCGGTATGGTTTGGTTTTGACAGACCAGGCAATTCTTTAGGAGTTGATCTTACCGGCGCCACCCTGGCTGGCCCTGTGTGGGGCGATTATATGCGTGAAATTCACAGAGGGCTTCCCCGCAGAAGTTTTTCAAGACCATCTTCGGGTATAATAGATGTATCGGTTTGCGCCAGATCCGGTCTGTTAAGAAACTCAGCCTGTAACGAGGGGGAAGTAACTCTTCCGTATCTGGAAGGAACCCAGCCCGGGCAGTATTGTGAAGTCCACGGAAACACGTCTCCGTTCCAGAGCAGGATTACAGTCAGCAGTACTCTTAGGTTTGGCGGTGTTGACGAATCGGATTTCCTGGATTCGCTTACAATGCCCCAACTGCCGCTGGATTTGCTGCCTGAATTGCGGGATATTCCGCAATCCGGCAGAAATCAGACCAACAGGAATACTCCGGCGAATCGTGGTAATACCACTCCGCCGCCTGTTTCGTTTAACAATCCGTTCTTGGATGATCTGCCTCCGATATACGATCTGGAAGAAATACCGGTGTCAGTAACCCCGCAGATCGATATGCCGTTATTCGAAGAACCACCAGCGGGTGTACCGGAGGATACAAGTAACGAACCGTTAAGTTTCCCTGAAGCAGTAGTTCAATTTGTACCAGATCGAAGGGAAGATACTGAAGAAGTTGAAGTCGAAGATACCGGTTATGACGAAGAACTGCCGTCATGGAATCCACTGGAGTAAAATATGAAAGTACCGATAAAAGACATCGCTGCGAAAAACAGGATACGCAAGGATTTAGGCGACATTGAAGCCCTTGCGGAAAGCTTAAGACGTTACGGGCAAATCAGTCCTATAGTAATAACCAGAGATAATGTTCTGATTGCCGGGGGCAGAAGGCTGGAAGCCGCGAAACTTTTGGGCTGGCAGAATATTAACGCTGTAATTCTGGACAGCTTGGACAAACTTGAGCAGCTTGAGCTTGAGGTAGAGGAAAACAAACACCGCAAGGACTTTAACGAAGAAGAAACCGCCGATGCCGAAAAAAAAATCCAAAAACTGAGAAACCCATCGTTCTTCCGCCGTTTACTGAATGCGGTTATTGTTTTTTTCAGAAAACTTTTTAAGCGCGGTTAATTTGTTCAGAAACTGAAGTTTCCGAACAACTCTATTTAGGGGTATATTTCTCCATAAACCATTATAGCAGGGTTGCTCTAATGTATCAAAAAGAAGATTTTAAACAATCTCTTAGAGGCAAATTTTTACCTGTTTTTTATCAATGATTTGTGCTATACTATATAGTAGGAGTTATCGTCTCTGCTTTGCGGAGTCGTTCTATTAACGTCGCCGTTATCGAACCAAAGGTTCGCAGCGGCTTAAATAGGAGTTAGCCATGATAACGGAAGTTAAGGAAAGAAAGCTTACAAATTCCAGAGACCTCAATTTTGAATATGACGGTAGATGGGTCATTTTTGAATCGGAGCCAAGTTCAGCATCGGGAAGCGAAGGGTGGGTTGCTTATTACGGTGATGGAACACCGGAAGATCGTGACGCTTTAATGCAGATTGTCATTCACAAATATGACGGTGATGCGCTTCTTACGTTCGCTTATGTACCAAAGGAGGATGTTGTCTATGGAATGTACGATGTTGGAGTTGCAACCTGAATTAAAACACCGCTATAAGTTCGAAGCGAGGTTATATAATAGGCAGAACAAAAATTATGTAAAAGTTAAACTATTCTTGGATACAGGCTGTTATAACACTTTAATACCAAAAAGCCTTGCAGTATTATCTGGCCACCCTTTAGGGTTTAAACGAGAATATAGAATTGGTGGTGCTACTGTAGAAGCTGAGGCATACTTAATAGAAAAGATAATGATAAAAAACTTTGCTCTTGAGCGCATTGTTGCTTTTGCCGCAGACTACACTGGTGAATTTGCAAGTGATATTCTTATTGGAACAAATGTCATGAATAACTGGAAAATGACTTTTGACCGAAAAGCCAACCTGTTTGCATTTTCCGAAAACCCACCCGACGATTTACCTAATAAGATGCACATTTATCAAAATTATTTTGATGCTGTTGGAAATTACATTTATGTTCAGGATTCTGAAATAAAAAGCTAAATCTTTACAACCTCGCTCCTCACTTCTCATCCGCTACCTGCCACTCCACCGGCCTAACAGTCCCAC
>Ga0099364_10005870_pt1 | contig 18052 bp, 10 predicted proteins | sample TergutTh196P3_FD_73070 | JGI IMG/M metagenome (GOLD analysis project Ga0099364, IMG submission 73070) | Microcerotermes parvus P3 segment gut microbial communities from Pointe-Noire, Republic of the Congo - Th196 P3 | ecosystem: Host-associated > Arthropoda: Insects > Digestive system > Gut ...
CGTTAATAATGAACTCTCTTGTATAAAAATTTACGAATGGGCGGAAGGAATGGAATCCGTACAGGACTGCTCCGAATCGGAAATTATTCCATATAGCAAGCTTCCTTCAATAAAGAGCGCTTTTGATAATGGAAAATGCTTTAATGATTACACTGAAAATATGTCCGACTCGGAAAAAGAGATTTTTACGCCGCTTGGAATAAAATCTTTATTGGTAGCTCCAATTAGTTTAGACAAAAAGCGCTGGGGCTTTATCGGAGTTGATAATTACAAGAGTAAACAATTTATTTCCGAGTCGGAGAAAAAAATACTTTTAACGTGTGGTTTTTTATTAGCAAATGCAATACGGAAAAAAAACAGACAGGCGAAAACGAAAGAAGCCGAAGAGTACATGCAAATATTGCTGAACACTACGCCTATTGGTTGTTGTTTCTTTGACGGGAACCATAAAATGTTACTCTGTAACGACCACTGTACGCGTCTTTTTAATTTGGAAAGTCAGCAGGAATTCATCAATAATTTTTACGAACTTTCTCCGTTATATCAACCTAATGGCAAACAATCTCATGAGCTTATACTGGAACATTTAGCAAAAGCATTTGACAGCGGGTACACGAGATTCGAGTGGATGCATCAGGATTTAAACGGCGAGCCTATTCCGGCTGAAATCATTGTAGAACGGGTAACGTATAAAAACGAATATATGCTAGCGTGTTATATAAAGGATTTACGTGAAATGAAAGCTATGCTGGCAGAAATTCATAAAGCTGAAGAAGAATTACGTATAGCGCGTGATGAGGCTCTTGCAAGCTCAAAAGCAAAAAGTGAATTTCTGGCTAAAATGAGCCATGAAATCCGCACCCCGATGAATGCAATCGTAGGCATGTCGGAACTTATTCTTCGCGAATCAATTCCACCAGCGGCAAAAGAGTATGCCACAACTATAAAACAAGCGAGCGCAAACCTGTTATCATTAATAAATAATATTTTAGATTTATCTAAAATTGAATCCGGAAAAATTGAATTGGCAAACGAAGAATATTTGTTTTCATCAGTAATATATGATGTGGTAAATATTATTAACATGAGACTAACTGATAAACCCATCCTTTTTTCAGTGTACATCGATTCAACTCTGCCGAATTGTCTTATTGGAGATGAAGTACGGCTAAGGCAGATATTGCTTAACCTTTTGACTAACGCGGTTAAATATACTGAAAAAGGGCATATTTCGTTTGAGATAAACGCTATGTTTACGGATAAACAAAAACTGAATCTGCTAATTGAAGTATCCGATACAGGCGTAGGGATTAAAGACACAGATATAGCAAATGTTTTTGGAGAATACACAAAATTTGACATTAATAAAAGAAAAGGAGTGGAAGGAACAGGACTGGGACTTGCAATAACGAAGAAACTCTGCAGAGCGATGGGCGGAGATATTTCCGCTAAAAGCGCGTATGGAGAAGGCAGTATTTTTAGAGTTATTCTGCCGCATAATTATCATAAACACGATAGAATTGCTAGTGTAAACAATCCGGAACAGCATAGCATATTATTATTCGAACCGCGTGAAGAGTATGCGAAATCATATGAAGCTTCGTTTTACAATTTAGACGTGAAATGCAGTTTAGTAAGTAGTCGGGCCGAGTTCCAGGAGGCTTTTTTAAGAGGCGAGTATTCTTTTGTATTCTTCCCTTCATTCTTAATAAACGATATTCAAAATGTATTAGAAAAAACGTCGGAGAATGGCAGCTTCCCTAAACTTGTTGCGATGTCCGATCAGGAGAATATCTTGATTAAACCGGGGATTCTTTCGATATCAACGCCTGTTTATTCGATTATTTTTGCCAGCATACTAAACGAGACTGCGCTGAAACCTTCCTTGAGTGATGGGCAAAGCATTGATATCCGTTTTATCGCGCCAAAAGCAAGAATACTTGTTGTTGACGACATAATCACAAATCTGAAAGTAGCGAAAGGACTAATGTCTCCTTACAATATGCAGATAGAAATTTGCGAAAGTGGAATGGAAGCAATAAATTTAGTTGAATCAAAAAGTTATGATATTGTTTTTATGGATCATATGATGCCTGAAATGGATGGTATCGAAGCTACGCAAAGAATAAGAAAAATCCCGTCATGTAATGATTTACCAATCATAGCGCTTACAGCAAACGCAGTTGTTGGCGTGAAGGAAATGTTTTTATCTAGCGGATTTGACGATTTTCTCGCAAAACCTATAGAAATAACTAAACTTAACGAAATTCTTGAAAAATGGATCCCAAAAGATAAAAAGGAAGCTTATTCCGCAGAACTAAAGGCTGATGCCAATTCAGTCATTGAAATAGATGGAATAGACGTTAGCGTGGGGTTATCAAAAACGGGCGGCGCGATTGATAATTATATTGAAATATTGGATGTTTTTCAGAAAGACGGAAATAACAAACTCATTGAAATTGAAAAAAGCCTGAAAGACAACGATATAGAATTGTATGCCACCCACATTCACGCCTTAAAAAGCGCGCTGGCAAGCATAGGAGCAAGCGAGCTTTCTGAAGCCGCAAAGGCTCTTGAATCTGCAAGTAAAAACAACGACATTGATTTCATTGAAGATAATAATAATAAGTTTATGATCAATCTTAATGAATTGATTAATAGAATAAGGGCAGCAATAGCCGCAGAAGACAATATGTCAACAAACAGCGATTTGCAAATCGACGCTATAATGCCGGATTTGTTAAGGCTTAAAGAATCGCTTTGCGAATTTGACGGCGTATCCATGAACCAAACTATCAGGCAACTAAAGAATCTTTGTAAGAACAGCAATTATGAAGAAAAAATAGAAATGCTGGAACAATGTATATTAATGTGTGAATATGACGAGGCAATTGAACTAATTTTCGAACTCATTGATGAAAAAATCTAATAGATTACATACCCCCGACCATCGCCCCTGTTTTCAATTCACAATTAAAAACATAACCCCGTATGGATGTGTGAGTATCGTCGCCTAACGTTGTAGGGGCGGCGCCCCCCAGGGGGCTCTCTCTTCCGGCTTCGCCGGAATTCACCTTGTTTCGCCGCCCGCACCGTTGTAATTAATCATAACCATCGCCCAATAGAAACGCATGGGAGGCAACCTGTTTTCAATTCACAATTAAAAACATAAACCCGTATGGATGTGTGAGTATCGTCGCTTAACGTTGTAGGGGCGGCGCCCCCTAGGGGGCTCTCTCTTCCGGCTTCGCCGGAATTCACCTTGTTTCGCCGCCCGTTTTAAATTTTGCTACGGAGTCTCTATCTCAAGCTCCGCATCTTCCGGTAAATCAACAGGAGAATCCTGGACTTCATCTACGCTTTCATTAATTTCAGGCTCTGTTTCATTTGGTTCGTCGGTAGCCTCAGGGGTTACGGTCGCGTCATCTTGCGCGTCAACCGCCTCAGGGGTCACAGTCGCGTCGTCATCCAGCGTTTCAACCGCCTCAGGGGTCACAGTCGCGTCGTCATCCAGCGTTTCAACCGCCTCAGGGGTCACAGTCGTCGCGTCATCCAGCGTTTCAACCGCCTCAGGGGTCACGGTCGCGTCATCTTGCGCGTCAACCGCCTCAGGGGTCACAGTCGCCGCGTCATCCTGCGCGTCGGTAGCCTCAGGGGTCACGGTCGCGTCATCCAGCGTTTCAACCGCCTCAGGGGTCACGGTCGCCGCGTCATCCTGCGCGTCGGTAGCCTCAGGGGTCACAGTCGCGTCATCTTGCGCGTCAGTCGCCTCAGGGGTTACAGCCGCGTCATCCTGTTCGTCAACCGCCTCAGGGGTCACAGTCGCCGCGTCATCTAATTCCAAATCTCTTTCGATTTCAGGAGTTTCGGGGGAAGGGAAAAGTGATGTATCCCTTATTTCCACCACCGCTCTTGCCATGAGGGCATCTCTGAAACTATCGTATGCGGCTCTCTGTTGTTGCTGTTCATGCATTGATCGTATATCCCCGCTTACTTCATCGAACGGCGTAAAAGATTCTTCCACATTTTCACGTTTTATAACTATCATAAAGTCGTTACTGCTGACTTCCGATATTGGTCCTACTTCTCCAATGTCAAGATCTATCATAAAAGAGAGGTTTTGGTCAAAGCTTAGAGCCATTTCCGAGAAGAACAGCGGTTCAGTTGTTATTCTTACAATATCAGTAGAATAAACGTCCTCTGAGACTATCCCCTGCCAATTCTCAATATCGGCTACTATCCTTTCCCGCAGCTCCCCGGCTGTTTTATCGACGCTTACCTCCACTAAGTCAAACATGTATCCTTTAGGTTTGCTAAAAAACAGTCCTTTCATCGTATCGTAAAACTCGAATACAGTGTCATCGCTTATTACTGGGACCCCAACAGCGCTTTGAATAGTCCTTTCAGTAACGATTTGGCGTCTTAAATCATTGCGCAGGTCGTTCATTCTTATCCCGCTACGCTCAATAGCCTGATAAAACGCTTCGCGCGTGGGATAGCTATCGGCCATATTATTTAACTGCTCGGTTATTTCTTCATCGCTCACATTTATATTACGGGTTTCGACCTCTCTATTAAGCTCTGTCCGAAAAATAAAGTCGTCAAGGGTTGCCTGAAAAAGGAAAGGAACATCGGGTGAACTTATATCCCGTATATTTGACCGCTCGACATGTTCACGAACCATTCTTTCCATATCTGAACGTACTAAACTACGCCCGTTTATCACAGCCACCACATAGTCCTGAATTCCGTCTTCCGGGCTGCCGGAAGGACCGCTTCTGCCCCCCGAACGAGTGTCGTACATCATAAATGTAGACAATAAAAATGCAAGCGCAATTGCTATCATAATCCAACGCATGTTTTTTCTTAAATGTTTAAACAAGCAAAATCTTCCTCTCTTATACATACATTCTTTTGTGTTAAGTAATTTTATCATACAATTCCCGCCCCAATTCAATAATTGGGATAAAATTTGATATAGTATTCATGTTGGCGCCGACCGACAAAATAAGGTAAAGGAGGACAAATTGGCGGATATTGCGGGAATTCCAAGTCAGAGTATAGGACAACGCCCCGGACAATCAGGCAAATTGGACGGGTCACAATCCTTGCGCGCCGCGATTCACGAGTTTAGAAACGGATCATTAGTTACAGGCGCAGTGTTAAGAATAAATAAAAACGGAGATTATCTCGTACAAATACAAGACGCTTCAGGTATTTCTCAAAAACTTACAGCCAGAGCGACTTTGCCTTTGATTATCGGACAAAATTTTAGAGCCATATGGGATAATTCAGGAGAAATCCCGATCTTACGGCTTTCTGAAGATGACTTTGCTCTGCTTTCCAAGTTTGGGGAGGGAATGGAAAGAGAAATCGCAGAGGCGCTTCTGGCTCGCGGAATGCCCGTTACGTCGGAGATGATAAACCTGGTGCGCATGGCATGGAGGCTTGCAGGTGAAAGACCAGGAGACCTCAGTTCAGTGCTTGAACTTTGGGCTCGCGATTTGCCGATGACTCCAGCTAACATTCAGATAATTTCATGGTATCTGGCGCTTGAAAGGAAAAACATTTTCAGGATGTGGGATGAGTTGCGGAGCTCTTTCAAAGCGCGCATAAATAAAGGAGAATCTCCGATAGACGCGTTAAAAAATCTTTTGGAAGGAGAAGAAGATGTAACCAAGTTTTTGAAAGGTCATTTAATGTTATCTAAATCGTTGAAGCATGGAATTGACGCTTCGACCATGACAGCCGCCGCATGGGTTGTAGGTAATGACGAGGGCCCGCTCTTGGCAAAAATATGGGTTTCGTCCGACCGCTCTTTGAACAAAGGAACCCGCGCATGGTGGCAGGTGTGTTTTGAAATGGAAGGGAATGCGATCAGTACTGTTTCAGGCGAAGTTGAGAGCGATTCGTTATCATATGTTGTAGGCTTAAGAACTGACGAAGAGAGAACTTTTAAATTATTGCGCTTCAAACGCGACGCTCTTCGCAGAGAACTTCAAGATGTCCCGATGTCGCTTCAGTATATAGGCGTAAATCACGGGAAACGTACTATACGATCTGTGAACCGAACTTTTGATATAAAGGCGTGATTATTATGTTAAAGCCCCAAAACGTAAATAAAAGCTTTTCAATCCCTAATATTTTTTTCTATGATACCGAAATTGGTACTATAGCGATAAGAGAGATTGGCGGAAAGATAGTAAATCTTGATTTTTCAAACTCCCGCCCTAATGGAATTGATGTTCAGGTTAAGGAAAGCGAGGTTCTAAAGGAAGCTTACGCAGAGTTAAAAGCTTACTTTAAAGGTAAGCTGCGCGTGTTTTCAATACCTCTTGCCCCTCATGGAACTGAATTTCAAATGAGCGTGTGGAAAGCGTTGTGCGATATTCCATATGGTTCGACAGCAAGTTATAAAGAGGTAGCCGAAGCGATAAATAATCCAAAAGCGTATCGCGCGGTTGGCAACGCGAATAATAAAAACCCGATTTCTATTTTTATTCCGTGCCACAGAGTCATTGCCAGCGACGGAAAACTTGCCGGATATGGCGGAGGGATTCACGTTAAAGAAAAACTGTTGAAACTTGAGGGATTGAATTCATAGTCTTTTGATTTTATTGGAGATTTTGTAAAAAATAACTGTATAATTGTTTTTAGTAGTACTAAGAATAATAAAACGGGGGTACGGTTATGTATTTAACGAAGTATGACGATGATTTGGAATCGGCAGATTTTCTTAACCTTCTGATGATTGATATCAGTGGTAATATCAGGGTAGTTACGCTTCCAAGAGGGTATGTCAGCGAGAGTACGCTTGCCGATGGAATAGGTTTTGACGCCTCGAATTATGGATATGCTAAAGTGAGCAATTCTGACATGGTTGCCATCCCTGATATGTCAACCGCTTTCATCGAAATGCGCGACGAATTCAAGCATGTCAATGTTTTTTGCGATGTTGTATCAGCGGACGATAACCGCTCAACTTTTGCTCAATACCCGCGCAACATTACGCGCGCCGCTCGTGAATACCTGAAAAGCAAAGGCATTGCAGACGATGTCAAAATGCTTGTAGAGCTTGAGTTTTATGCTTTTGAGTCGGTTCAATACTCAACGGCGTACAACCATTCTTATTACAGCGTAGACAGCAGTGAAGGGCTTGGAGACAGTTCAAGGACTTCGCCGCGTTTCGGTTTATTGAAGGGATATCATCGTCTTTCTCCCGAAGATAGATATCGTGATTTTCGCGATCAAAGCGTAGCGCTTATGGAAGCTGTTGGAATTCCTGTAAAATATCATCATCACGAAGTTGCCGCTTCACAGCTTGAAGTTGAACTCGATTTTATCAGCATTGTCGAAGCGGGGGATAAAGTGTGCCTTGCAAAATGGATACTCAAGTCGGTAGCTGAAGAAATGGGTCTAAGTTTGACATTTATGCCAAAACCTCTTTACAACGTTTCCGGCAGCAGCGTTCATGTGCATCAATATCTTGAAAAGAACGGAAAATCGATATTCCCGGGAGATGAGGTGTTTAATCTTTCCAAAGAAGCTCTTTCATATACTTCAGGATTGCTTGAGCATAGCCTAAAAGGAAGCTTGCTGGCATTTACAAACCCAAGTACAAACAGTTACCGTCGTTTAGTTCCGGGTTTTGAGGCGCCAATAAGCGCAACTTTTTCCAGAGGCTCCCGTTGCGCTGCCGTTCGCATTCCAGGTTACGTGAAAAAAGACTCTACCCGCATTGAATTTCGTACCGGCGATGCAACGGCCAATATTTACTATATGCTTTCAGCGATGGTAATGGCAGGAGTTGATGGAATACTTCGTAGAGCAGACCCACTCGCTCAGGGATTCAACAGCCCGGAAATACTGGAGGACAAAATCTTCCCGCTTAATCTCAATACTGTTCTCGACAGACTATTGGAAGATAACGCATATCTTGCTCCCGTATTTCCAAAAGACCTCATTGAATTATGGGTCAAAATCAAACGCGGCGAAGCGACATACGTTTACAGCGCGCCAACTCCTCAGGAATACGAACTCTATTTCTAAAGTTTTATTTTAAGCTTTTCAATAAAACGTAATAAAGGAGGCGTCACTATGACTTGGCTAAAGAATTTATCCACGAGAGCAAAAATATTTTTGATAGTATTGATAGGCTTTGTTGGACTGGTTTTTGTTGGAGGAGTTTTAGTATGCGAAAAAGCAAACATTTTCGAAGATATAAAACTTATGAGAGAGAACAATAATTATGATGGAATGGTCGGCAAGTTAGAAAAACTTTCTACAACGACAATAATTATCATAATAACGACACTTCTTTTGCAGGGAATACTTTTCCTGATTATTGTTCCAATAATAGTCCGCCGTTTACGATTCCTTAGAAATCAAATTGAACTTCTTTCAGACGGGGACTTGACTATATCATTTGATTCTTCATCTCGTGATGAAATAGGCGCCATCTCAAGCGTTCTTGGCGAGATGCAGGGCAATATCAAAGAAATGTTTGATTCTATAACAAAAATCGGAATTGAAATTAATACCAAGTCAGGTCAGTTTTCGTCGATGTCCGATGTAAGCCGTCTTGGAGTGGACAGCGCGTTAGCTCATATCCTGAAAGTCGAGAGCAGCATGTTTGTACTTTCTGAAGGCGCCAAGAAGATAAGCGATGCCATAAGCGAGATTTCAACCGGAGCAACAACTATAGCTGACCATTCGATAAAAATGGCGGATGACGCTGATGGGGCAAAAAAGTTCGGCGAAAACAGCATCTTATTGATTAAAGAAACCTCTCAAAGCATTTCAAAGCTTGCTGCAGAGACGGAAAAATCTGCGCTTTCCGTAAAAACGCTTGGAGAACGCGCGAACCAGATACAGAATTTTGTATCACAGATAAGCGCAATTGCTGATCAGACAAACCTTTTGGCGTTAAACGCCGCAATAGAAGCGGCGCGCGCCGGAGAAGCAGGCAAAGGTTTTGCCGTTGTGGCGGAGGAAGTGCGAAAGTTGGCCGAAGAAAGCAATGAAGCTGCTAAAAGCATATCCTCGCTTGCTGTTTCTACGATACAGGACCTTGATTACGTGCTTGAAACAGTTGAAAACGGAGCAAAAGAATCAGGCCGGTCGGTGGATAAGATAACAGAGATGGAAAATGTAGTGGAAAAGATTATATCTCAAATCAAAATGATGGCCGAAAGCACCGAAGAATTAGCCGCTGTTGCGCAAGAGCAGGCGGCTTCGAGCAAAGAGATAACTAATTACGCTAAGGAGGTATCGGAAAGAGTTCATGAAACCTCAGAAGCGACAAGCCAGATTAAAAAAGATCTTTCGGAAGAAACGGAACTATCGCATAAAATAGCCGGAGAGACTGAAAAATTCATGCTGTTGGCTCAGGGGCTGCTGGAAAAAGTTTCAAAATATCGGGTTTTGCATAACGAAGAACTTGCGGATCAGATATTAGCAAAGATACAGGCTCATAAAGATTTCAGCAAAAAACTTTTCTCAATGGCAGATTCGTGCGAGCTTCTACCCATTCAAATAAACTCGCGCCATTGCGGTCTTGGCATTCTTATGACTACATCAGCTCCTCCAAAGGGTTATGAATACTGGTGGGAAAAGATACATAAAGTCCATGACGAATATCATAAATTAGGCGCAAGTATAATCAAAGTTCTTGAGGATAAAGATAAAAAAATTGATGTAAAGCGCAGGGAAGCCAGAGAGCTTGCAGAAAAAGGCAAGGGACTCAGCGAAGTTGTCATAAAACTTTTAGAGGACGCCGCTTCGGACATTCGGCAGGCAAAGTAGCGCGGAGAGTATTGGGAGTATGTCTAACATACTCCCAATACTCCAGCTCTGTCCTTACAAGCTATCGCCAAAATCAGCGCGGAATTTTTTCACAAGCTTCTCCTGCCAATCGGAATTTGCCTCTAATCTTCCGACGAAGAATCTAAGTATCTTAGGTTCTGATACCCACTTCAGCCCGCCTATCAGATTTCTATTTTCGTATAGCCAATGTATGCGGTCAACTGCGTATTTGATTTGAGACATCGTGAAAACTCTCCTTGGCAGAGCAAGGCGCAGCAACTCGACTTCCGCGATATGTTCGCTTCCGTCAGGGTTGCGTTCTTCCGATAAAGTGCCGCGTTCCATACCTCTAATACTGCCTGCTATAAATAAAGCGGCGCCAAGCGATCCTGCCGGATACTCAGTTGGTTTTAAATGCGGAATGAATTCTTTTGCGTTTAAGTGGCAGCCTAACCCTCCAGCAGGCGTCACGACAGGTATGTTGCGTTTTTCAAGTTCTTTTACCATGAACTCTATGAATTCCGGTCCATGCTTTATCATATCAAAGTCCATGGTCTCTTCGAGTCCAACGCTAATCGCTTCAATTTCGCGAACCGACATCCCGCCGTATGTGATGAACCCTTCAAAGAGCGGCACTAGTTCCAAAATTTGTTCGTAGTATTTTCTATTTGAGGTGAGCATAAGCCCTCCTCTTGCGCTTCCAAGCTTACGCGCGGAAAAATAGATGATATCGCAGAGGTCTGATATTTGTTTTGTGATTTCTTCTATGGAAGAGTCCTTTTGCGCTTCTTCCCGAACTTTTATGAAATACAGGTTATCTGAAAGAAGGGACGCGTCAAGCACGATTGGAATATTATGTTCAGAACAGATGGCTTTTACCTGTCTTAAATTCTCAAGAGAAAAGGGTTGTCCTCCAATTAAGTTTGTTCCGGCTTCCATGCGTACAAAAGGGATTTTCGCTTTTTCTTTTTCTAAAAGTTTTCGAAGGGCATCCGTATCCATATTCCCTTTGAACGGATCGGCGCTGCTCATTTTCATGGCTTCCGGCGTGAAAAGCTCCACAACAGTTCCTCCGTTGATTAATATGTGCGCTTTTGTCGTTGTGAAGTGGTAATTCATCGGGATTATGTCTCCCTGTTTTACAAATACCCTTGCTAAGATGTTCTCCGCTGCGCGCCCTTGATGAACGGGAATAATGTAATCCTTTTTGAAAATCTTTTTTGAAGTTTCCTCAAGCTTTGTAAAGCTTTTTGACCCCGCATAACTATCGTCGCTCTGCATCATAGCCGCAAGCTGGTTGTCGCTCATGGCGTTTACCCCGCTGTCGCTTAACATATCAAGGAAAATATTCTCATTTTTCAACAGGAACGTATTATTTCCCGCCGCGTTCATAACGAGTTGACGCTCTTCGATAGGATTAAGACTGAGTTTTTGAACTATCTTTACCTTGTGCATTTCCAATGGGACTGGTTCCCCGAAAAAACTTATCTTGTTACTCATATTCATTACATCTCCTTCTGATAATTCGTTTTTATTTAATACTTATAAATCGGCTTCACCGACATACAAACCTTAGGAATCAATCCGCCACGATATATTTAGTTTTGTTGCTTATCAAATGTAGACCGCCGCCGTCGCGTGCCCCTTAAAACAACGAAGCTAAGTATGATTCTTGTTATTAAACAAAAAAGAACCCTTTACTGTTTTTTAGTAAAGGGTTCTTTTTGATTTTAGGTTTTTGTTTAATATCTGTGGCTTAAGTTTTGTTCACGCAGATTACTTACAAGACCGTCCTTTCAAAAAAGAACCCCGACTTGTAATAATAATAGTAATATGCAAATGCTGCGTTAAGAAAACTTTTAAACATATTTTATCCTCGCTTGAGATTTTTTCTATTTAATGCGTCGAATGATAACACACCATTATCATTTTTGTCAAATAACACTCCAGATGTTTAAAAAAAACCTCTCCTATGATTACCATAAGAGAGGTTTTTGTTTGTAAGTAGCTTAGCGGTCAGGGGGTAGTTGTACTTTCCCTACCATATGACCTATTATCTTTTCCTCATTGTAAACGTTACAATTCCAAGAAGTGCAAACGCAAACAATCCATATATTGCGTTACAGCCTATGCTATCATCAGTGGCTACCGTCAATACGAAGATTAACGTTGCATCGGGCGAGATGCCGTTGCTTGCCGTTAGGACGACTGTATACTTACCTACAGCAAGTCCCGCTGCAATATCGAGTCTCTTGGTTGCGTCATTCCACATAATGGCAGCGTTGCCGCTGGTCTTTGTAACTGTGGGAGTAGGATTACCCGTGATGGTGTACGTTCCTGTATCCGTAGCCGTGTACCCTTCGGTAAGCGTCATTGAAGTCGGACCATTAATACCGGGCGCCTCAGTGGCTAGGCCTATGACTATAGTATTGACATAGGCGCTATGGGCTGGACCACCGGTAAAGTCAATGATCAGTTCGGCTTCGTCAGTGTGCACTAACCCGTGTTCATCCGCTTTAAACACTAGCTCATAATCGCCGTTGTTTAAAGATACCACTTGAGCGGGGATTCCGTTGACGGTTGCGAAAACGGTTGCGCCTGCTATAACACCCTTAGTGGATGTCATTGTAGTTTCGTCCAGCACAAAGGTGGAAAACGCTATCTTGTTTTCGCCCTTGTCGCTAAAGAAGCTGCCTGCGTCGATTTCTGCTTTGATAGCTTCCGCGATTTTGAAGTTGGCGTTGTTTACGGTTACTTTATAGTCTTCTACCACAACTTGCTTCTCATCACTGTAATAACCGGGAGCGTTTGCCTTTACTGTGTAGCCGTCATTCGGGAACAGAAGCGTGCCAATTCTCGGGTCGGTTGAGCTACTGGCTTCAAAGCCGCCGGCATAGCCTCTTGTGGAAGTATTGCCTGAGCCGCCAGCCGCCGGTTGACGTAGACCTTCGAACATGTAAGCGTCGAATTGGGTGGATGGGTTCACGCTCCACTTAAACGAGCCGTCGGCGCCGAATTTGTCAATGTAAGAAGTATGCATCCATTTTGTTACATTAATTGTGTCGCCGGTTGTAGGATGGACATATTCGGTTATTTTGCTTCCGATCCTTTCCACTTGGCTGTGGATGTTATTTGCGGTTGTGGTGGTCAGTATGCTCTTATCCCAGTGGAAAGTATCGCTTGAAAACTCCGGACGCAAGACAGGAGCTTTAACTTCGAGGCTGATATCCAAGCGGGCGCCGGGAACGACGTTGCCGTCGCCGCCGACTACTTGCCCTGTGATTACGCCGGCATATTCTTTGGCAAATGACGCCAGTTCAAGGAAGGAGTAGCAGTTGCGCTCCCATTCCATCATCTGGGTATTCCAGTTATAGAAATCGGTTTTCAGGGTCAGAGTGGCTACTTCACCTACAGCGGCCATCTCTTTGATATTGTCGTGAACTGTTCTGGCATACGGTCTGGGCATATGGGCAACCGGGATTGCGTCGCCGCTAATGGCGTTCATCGCCGCAGCGCCGGTGAATGTGTGGGCGCTGTTTGCGTTGTTGCCTGTGCCGCACTGGGCGAATATGACCGCAACGGCGCCGGCGTCGCGCGCTCTCTCAACGATAGTTGTATTGTCAGCCGCGTTTGCGCCTACGTAGCAAAGGAGTATCTTGCCCCTGACGAAATTCGAGTCGGCGGTGAGCATCTGATTAAACCTCGCGGGCGTGGCCAACAGGTCGGTCGTTGTGTATGTCGTTTGGAAGGCAGTGTGGTAGTGACATTGACCGGTCGGGAGGATGTTGCCAAGCACGTCTCTGCGGCAGTTGGTGTAGTTATTGACGTTAACCACGCACTCCGGCATCATAACAACAACGGGCGCTGTGACTTCGGTTTGGATCGAGCCGGTGTTTGCGGCTGTGGTATAGCGAACCGGGGCTACAAGCGTGCCTTTCGGTACGTCGCTTGTGACTCCAGGACCGCTGCTTCCGTTAACGGAGCCATTAAGCCCGTTGATAGTGAGGCTCGGGTTCCTGTCTTTGAAATTACCGACTGCAACCTTGAAGGTATTGGCAGCGCCGTTATATGGTGGAACAAAGTTTATAGCGCTGTTGCTCTGGTAGTTGTAGCCCATTTCATACGTGAAGCCAAGCGAGCGGAACGAACCATACATAAATCCCTGGCCTTCGCCGGACTGGGAGTAGATTACGCGCTCATGGTAGTCGTTATAGTTGTTGAATCTGGCAAGTATCCTGCCAAGATCCTCGAAGTTCATGTTATCGGTAATTGCAAGGGATTTCTTGTTGTCCCAAGGATAAATTACCAATCCGCCGTATGTGTGACCGGAATAATCGGACATTATCATGCGGCGCGCAACCAAAGCGCTGATAGCCTGATTCTCCGGCTCGCTCACAGGGAAGAATCCGCGAGTTGTACCGCCGCCTTGACCGGGAGACGGGTTGCTAGAACCGTCGCCGGAACCCCAGCGATATGCAAAGTTACGGTTGAGGTCAACCGGGTAGTTGGCGCTGCCTGCGGTGTTGCTTGTATCATAGAATCTACCGGCGTCAAAGCTGCCGCCAGCTCTATAGTCCTGCAGGATTTCGTTGGTGGCGGTGCTTACATAATTGGGACCGGGTCTCCTGTTTGAGCGGTTAGTACCCGCTGAAACGCCGGATTGATCATACCAGGTGCCGTCAGGATTGTACATTGGAGTGCTCCAAGTCCTTATGTTCTCCATGACTTCGATGATCTTGGGCTCCACTGTATTGTCGCCTTTGATATATTTGTCGTACTGGGTAACAAGCCACCAGGCGTTGTTCATGACAAGCTCGTTTGCCGGCCATTCACGGGCGTGCTGGGCTGCAAGAGAGAGCCACTCGGGTCTGCCGTCTTCAACGCCGGGGGCGTTGCAGATTTCCAGGCTGTAAGTCGGGTAGTACCACGAGTTGCCGATTTTATGTATTTTTGCAAGATGCGGGTATGTTTTTGCAAGGTAGAACATTTCGCCGTAGTACTCCTCGACGGTTCTATATCCCGCGCGGTTCGGGAACCCATAAGTTGCGTTGAATGTTACGCCTGTGGGGTCGAACACATCTGTTCCGTCGAGTATTTTCTCTCTCATGAGGTACCCGGGGTTGATATTTCTGGAGCCGCCGCCTGGAATTCCAACTATAAATCCGTCAGCATCTCTGACTTCGTACCAATATGCGCTGTTGTCAGCCAACAGGCTTGTCGCCGTCGACAAAGGCTGGAGTACCGGTTCGGGTACGATTATTTCAAAGTTTAAGCCACTCGCGTTGAAATAATTAAGCTCTTCCTGTGAGTGCAATACGAAGGCAAGAGCAAGCTTTCCGTCTTCCCGGTCCATAATGCCTGACTGGTAAATAAAGTCATACCCTTCTTTCCCAAGGGCAACGACTTTAGCGACTGCGTCTGCATCGTCTTCGACTATTACTTGAATATCCATTGGGAAACTGTTTGACGCTACAACAATACTGGCGCTTGATAAACACAACGCCATCGCAATTAAAGCAATTGCTAAAAATAATTTCTTCACTTTATTTCACATCTTTTCTATAGAATATTGTTTTTCCTCTCATTTCGGAGGATTTATACAACAATTTTATCATAAGAAACTGCGAAAAAATCCTTCTTTAAATATTAAACATGCTGCGTTGGCAGAGCTCATACCGTGTTGGTTTTTTGTCACAACTGGATATACAGTATCTCCGACCTCGGTCAACAGGTAAATTTAGTTATTATTCGATATTTCAAACCTATTCTTGACAAAGAAGACGGTTTGGGCTTGACTTTTAGTATGGCGTCTGCAATACTGAGAATTGCATGCGCTATATTGCTTCCATGGAGGTCTTCTGATGAGTTTTCCCGATTTTGTAAAGCAGGTGCGTTATACTTTATTGTTTAGCCAACAACAATTAGCAGCTGCTTTGAAAGTGAGCTATATAACAATTAACAGGTGGGAAAATGGTCATGTTATGCCAAGAGACTTGACTCTAAGGAATTTCTATAAATTTTGCCAGAAAAATTCCATAGATATACCGCCAGAACTTCAAAAACCGAACGAGTCATAGCGCGTATTCACGTTTATTTGTTTGTTTAAAGCATAATACAAGCAAATGGGGGGATATTATGCTTGCGAAATATGAGATTATTAATGCGTTGAAAGATATGCCAGATACAATAAGCTTTTCGGAGATAAAAGAAACCGTTGATATTATCGCGGCGAACCGACGCGCGATGATTGATATTCAGGCAGGGCGTACATATTTCGCTGAGGAAGCAAAAAAACGTGTACGAAAGCTTGCGAAATCTGTAGGAATGAATAACCCTACTCTCAGGGGAATTATTTATTGATTAATATGTGGAAATTGCTTCGAGAACCATTGCTCGAACGGTTCGTCCAAGCTAGCTTCCTGATAGGCAGCTTCCATGCTGTTTTTACAAGTCCTTGTATTTGGGTGAGCCTCTCCCAGTTTGCTTATTAAGGCCTTGTAACTCTTGCAATACCACTCCAATGCAGCAACGTAGTCTCCTTGGTCATGGTATACACCCGCGATGTTGTTGTACGTAGTTGCAGTATTGGGATGCTCCGCGCCCAACACCTTATCGTTGATATGCAAAGCCTTTTTATACCACTCCAAGGCAGCGGCGTAGTCGCCTTGGTGATGGTAAACCATCGCGATGTTGTTGTACTTAGTTGCCGTATCGGGATGCTCGGGACCCAACACTTTTTCGCTGATTACCAAAGCTTTCTTATACAATTCCAAGGCAGCGGCGTAGTCGCCTTGGTCACGGTATACACTAGCAATGTTGTTGTATGTAGATGCGGTATTGGGATGCTCTGCGCCCAACACTTTTTCAACAATATCCAAAGCTTTCTTATACCACTCCAATGCAGCAACGTAGTCTCCTTGGTCATGGTATACGTTCGCGATGTTGTTGTATGTAGATGCAGTATTGGGATGCTCCGCGCCCAACACCTTTTCGTTTATATGCAAAGCCTTTTTATACCACTCCAATGCAGCGGCGTAGTCGTCTTGGTAATGGTATACGCCCGCTACGTAGTTGTACGTAGTCGCCGTATCTGGATGCCCGGGACCCAATACCTTTTCGCGGATTTCCAAAGCCTTCTTAAACCACTCCAATGCAGCGGCGTATTTGCCTTGGTCATGGTATACGCTCGCTATGTTATGGTACTTAGCTGCAGTATCGGGATGCTCCGCGCCCAACACTTTTTCGCAGATTTCCAAAGCTTTCATATGCCACTCCAATGCAGCGTCGTAGTCGCCTTGGTCACTGTATACATTCCCGATGTTGTTGTACGCAGTTGCCGTATTGGGATGCTCTGCGCCCAACACTTTTTCTAAAACTATCAAAGCCTTCTTAAACCACTCCAAAGCCTGATCATATCGCACTAATTCTAGATTGCCACAACCTAACTGATTGCATAACAGTCCAATACCAATTTCTGTTTCCGTATCGCCGATATATTTCTTTTCCGCATGAGTAGCAATCATAGAAGCATGGGCGGCAATTTGCTCAAACCAATCTCGCGGTTCAGGATAGCCGTAATCGTCTTCACTTGGCATGACGTCTATCATAGCTACAAAGCACAATTCAAGCCAGTCCATACCGGCGTCAACTTGTTCGCGGCAGATTTCCTGCACAAACCGGTGGGTGTTGATAAAGTCCATGTCTCGCGTTATCAGCGAATAGTTCAGCAAATCGGCTATAACGGAGTCTACTTTGTCCGCCGCAACGCCGCCAAGCGGTTGAGGCAACAAGTCCACGATTCTTGTAAAAAACTCGATAGGGATTCTTTCAGCCGCCATATATGAGCAGATTCTATAAAATTGCCGTGCTTCTTCCCGCAACGCCTCAAACGAAAGCGAAAAAGTTTCCGTAACGGCGCGCGTGTAATCTGTCGTTGGTTCGGAAAGCTCATCGGTTAATACCGTTAGCCCTCTTTCAAGTTTTTTCAAATACTGCCCGCAATTAATTTCCGCGCGCTCTATGTACGCCGCCGCTTGTTCGAGCGCCAAAGGGAAACACCCCAGCCGCTCAATGAGTGCTGCTAGAGCGGCGCTATTTTCAATAAGTCGGGGCTTATCGCGCAACCGTTCGCGCATAAATGTCAGCGCCTCTTCAAATGAAAAGACGTCTATGTTGAGCGAATTGTCTACCCCTAATTTACGCAAGTCGCGCTTGCGCGCTGTGAACAGAATATGACCGCGATGCAGTT
>Ga0099364_10005871_pt1 | contig 18052 bp, 13 predicted proteins | sample TergutTh196P3_FD_73070 | JGI IMG/M metagenome (GOLD analysis project Ga0099364, IMG submission 73070) | Microcerotermes parvus P3 segment gut microbial communities from Pointe-Noire, Republic of the Congo - Th196 P3 | ecosystem: Host-associated > Arthropoda: Insects > Digestive system > Gut ...
TGTATATTTTCAGCGAGCCTTCGGTTGTAGAACCGGTCAAGACATACTGTATTTCGCCGGTAGTTGTAGATGTGACAACGATATCCGCTCCATCTTGTGTGATCACAACGCCTTTTCCCAGATAGGGATTGGTCACAGTCGCTGTCAGGCCGTCATAAGCGATTTTCACGGCGTCCGGCCAATCTACCGTATCATTCGGTTTGGGCGTATAACCCGTATCAATCGGCACATCTATAGTGTCCGAAGGATCGTCATCATCATCGATAAGGTCAGTCTCTTTGTTGCAGGCAAAACAGCAGATCAGGAAGCCCACGACCATGCTTAGTAAATAATAATCTTGTTTCATAGTTTTGTAGTTTTCATATCAAAATTTAAAAGTATACCCCGCCCCAAAATGATGAATACTAATCTCATCCTCATCCAGGTTATTGGTATACCGATAATACACTTGCACCGCATGATTTTTTTTCAGTTTATAATCTGTACCTGCAGTCAAACGCACCCTGTCCATCCGGTTGTTTTGCGGATCATTCAATGTATTGTACAATTCGACCGAGGCAAAAGGTGCAAATTTACTTTTCCTTATATTATAATCCACATTTAGCCGACTACGCAGATAAAATTTTGGATTGGCACGTTTGGCCGTTTCCTTTACACCCTGCCGTTTGGTACTCTGAAATCGTTCTCTCAAAGAAACGGTAAAACGTCCGACTTCCCAATAGCCCGTCGTATAAAAATAATACCGGTGGCGTATTTCCCATCCTTTTTCTCCACGATTATAGTTCATCAGGTTATAAGCACCTCCTACTTTCAAATATTTGAAGGGTTTATAACTTAATTCTAAGCTATGCGAGAAGCGGCTTGTTTCGCTGAAATTCAAATAGGAGCGGTGTTCCTCTTCGAAAGACAGGTTGAGACCCTTCGTCAGTTTCTTGGTGACTTCCACACTAAGGATAGAGCCAAAATCATCCTGTGCTGCAAGCAGGGCACAGTATAAAATGCCTGCCAATAATAAGACGATTTTTTTCTTCATTTTTCTGTTTTTTTATCAACGCATTGAATTTCAGATGCTTGTCTTCCGGTTCCCTATTCGTCATCTTTAGGCAAACGGTAAACCATATCGACTGTATTCACCTCGTTAGCAGGCGATTCGTAATAAACCTTCAGGATAACGGCATCGCGGAGAAAATCCACATGTCCGATTTCCACCTGGTTCACATGGATGCCGATACGTTTTTCCAGATCGGCTATCAGTTCATCCCGTTTATCGGGCGTAATCAATTGAATCTTATCATATAAGACCAATTTACACGACACAGGCTTGAGCCAGCGAACGCTTTCCATCAGCCATGCCGTGAGGATAAACAACACATTGGCAATCAACATTTCGACTATACTCATCTGTACGGCTAAAGCGTTGGTCACCGAAATGGCAATAATGACAAAGAGATAGGTCATCTCACGAATCGGAACGGATTCCGTCCGGTAACGGATCACGCCGAAAATCGCAAAGATACCTAAGACGACGCCTACTTTCAATTCCACGCTTCCCATGAGCATCATGAGCAAAAACACGCTGACATTGATGAGCGAAAACGTAAAATAATAGTCCCTTCGCCGGTGTTTGGGATAATAAAAAAAGTGAATGATGACCCCTACTACCAGGAAATTCAATACAAAACGCCACAGAAGCTGGAAGACAGCCGCCTCATTTATCCATGTAACACTATTAAAGATGTGCGACCCCGCCGCTTCCGTCATATCAAGAAAATTCATAATTATCCCTTCCTATTTTTTTTAATTGCATTATTTTCATTTTATACCGGTTATTTTTTATACCGGGCGTAGTGAGCGCCGTTCCGATGCAATATTTGCTGATACGTATCGGATGGATTCGCATTTCTTTTAAGATGTTCTTCGCATACGAAGCGTGGTTGCTCTCCTGCTTCAATTCGATAATCACTACATCGTCCAATTGCTGCACCACACTACAAGACGGATTATAGAACGAAAGGTTTAAATCAATCGTCAGCCTTTCGGTTTTCTTTTTGTTTACTAACGTGATGCGATTAAACGTATTTTCCAATTGAGGCGACAAAGCGCTTAAAGGATACCGCGAATGAGCATCTAAAAACGTTTCCACGTCTTTTTGCCGGTACGATTCCTTTTCAGGCAACGACATGCGCGTCTTCTTCGTGCGGCCTTTATTATTTTTATCTTTGACTTCCAGAAAGGTCGACTGTGAATTGAAGTAGTCCCGCACCCGAATCTTTTCGCGCGCCGCACGTTCGTTGTGATGCGTCAGATACATGTCCCTGTCGGATGTATCTAAATACATCGTGCGATATAAATCGATACGCGAGCCGTTGATTTCCTGCACATCATATTCATGCGTCAATTTTTTAAGAAATGCAGGCAATAAGGCGATGGGAGCCGTATGTTTCGTATCGATACGATTCATCAGACGGACATTCATCATCTCTTCTAAAGAGATGGGGGTATATTCGCTTAGAATCGTATTTAGGACTTCGTCTTTCATTTTTTAAAAAAATTTATGCAAAGATAGTACAAGCCGAGAGAAATACAAAATAAATTTCATTTATTTTCAAAATATATCCTAAAACGGCTCTCAAATTGTAGCTGGGAGCCGTTTAATAATCTCCGTAAAGAGGAATGTCATGGTATCAGCGGCTTGATTGGCCGCTTTTACGACATCTTCTCCGTCATTGACATAATCGTCGGCAAAATGATAGCCTTCGTTGGTGATGACTGACATGCCGAAAACGCGCAATCCGGCATGGCGCGCTACAATTACTTCCGGCACGGTACTCATGCCGACCGCATCGCCTCCTATTGTTCCAAAGAACGCATATTCAGCCGGCGTTTCATACGTGGGGCCGGTCAGTCCGACATAGACTCCTTTTTTTAACGGAATATGATGCACTGCCGCAACTTCTTCCGCCAAACGAATCAATTCCCGATCGTAAGCGCGCGTCATATCCGGAAAACGAACGCCAAAAGCATCGTCATTTTTTCCAATCAGCGGATTAGGCAACAGATTGATATGATCGCGGATAATCATCAGATCGCCAACTTTAAACGCATGATTGACGCCGCCCGCCGCATTTGAAACCATCAGATTCTTCACGCCGAGCAGTTTCATCACACGGATAGGAAACGTCACCTCTTGCATGGTATACCCTTCATAATAATGAAACCGTCCCTGCATGGCAATCACTTTTTGACTTCCTACCGTCCCATAAATCAGATTCCCCTTATGCCCTGTCGCGGTCGAACTGACAAAATGCGGAATCTCCCGATAGGGAATAACGATTGCGCCTTCGATACAGTCGGCCATCTTTCCCAATCCACTACCCAGCACAATCGCCGTTTCCGGCGCCCCACCTGTCTTCGATAATATAAAATCCGCCGCTTCCCGATAATGTATTTCCATCCTGATCCCTGTTTAAAACCCCACAAAGATAGGCATTTCTTCCGAATATCTGCGCCTTCCGAGTCTCTGGGCTGAAAAAAGAAGTCATAAATTATGAGCATAAATATTAAACATTTTTAAATCATTTGTAAAATCTAAAAAACGCTTACCTTTGCCGTAAAAAAAATTACATATCAGATGAATAAATATCCTACAACCCACCGCATTTTGCTTGGTATTTCCCTTTTTTTTGCCATGCAAACCCTTCATGCTCAGGACATTAACTTTGAAACAGTCCAGGACAGTATCTTGCAGCAGTTAGCGCTTTATCCGCAGGAAAAAGTGCATATCCATTTAGACCGGAACTTCTATGTGCCCGGTGAAAAAATCTGGTTTAAAGCCTATCTGGCGGATGCGCTCACACACATCCCGGTAGTTAAAAGCAAGTATATCTATGTAGAACTCATCAATGCGAGCGATTCGTTAGTCCAGCGCGTAAAGATACGCCCCGACAGCATTCATCAGCAGTATCACGGGCATTTGTTCCTTGCCGATCTCATCCCTGAAGGCGATTACACCGTTCGTGCCTATACGCGCTTCATGGAAAACATGGGAGCGGATTATTTTTTCAATAAAAACATCCACATCGGGCAATTGACTCCGGGAGATGACAAGGACAAAGATGCCGATAAGAAAAAGAAACAAAGCAAGCCCGATTATGACATATCCTTTTTCCCCGAAGGAGGCAACATGTTGATCGGCGAATTTTGCCGGGTGGCTTTTAAAGCATTAGACGAAACAGGGACGCCGGAATCGATTACGGCCAAAATCGTTGACAAAGAGGGCAATGCGCTGATTGAAGACATCAAAACGGCATACGCCGGTATGGGGTCGTTTATGATAACGCCTCAAAAAGACAATGCCTTATTTTTGGAATGTACGAACGAGCAGGGCTTGCAAAAACGGTTCCCCATACCGCAAGGGGTTGAAAATGCCCATGGAATCAACGTGACGGCAAGAAACAAAAATATAATTGTTTCCGTTAAAAAATCGACTGACACCCCCGCTATGCCATACTTTCTCTTAGCGCATATCAAAGGCGCCGTATTGTATTTTAATACGTGGGACAATCCGGAAAATCCCATCGTTTTTTCAAGCGACGACATTCCATCCGGTATTGTTCAGTTCATCCTGTTAGATAAAGACTTGAATCCCCTCAGCGAAAGGTTGGTTTTTAATAAAAATAACGACCATGCGACGGTAGCCTTCTCGACCGACAAAGCGGTTTATGAAACACGGGATAAAGTGGTCACTACTATCGCTATCACAGATGGAAACAATAACAGGCTGTCAGGCGATTTGTCGGTCTCAATTACGGACGATAATGATATCAATGTCGATACGTTGCATACCATTCTGTCGAACTTGTTGTTGTCGTCCGAGCTTAAGGGTTATATTGAAGACCCCGGCTATTATTTGCAAAATAACAATCAAGCCGCTTTTTCGTTAGACCTCCTGATGCTGACGCATGGCTGGCGCAGATATAATATCCCGGAAGTCATTAAAGGGCGCATGGAAATACCGGAAATACCATACGAAACAGCTCAACATATAACCGGTGCGGTAAAAGGTCTGCTGCTGGGGAGAGCTATCGAAAACAGTGAAATATACCTGCACACTTCGACCGGCGAAATAGCCACAGCCGAAGCCAATGAACGGGGCGAATTTATGTTTATCGACTTTGAATTTCCGGATAGCACCAAATATTTCATCAATGCGTTAGGTAAAAAAGGGCGGTCGAATGTCGAACTGACGATAAAAGAAGAAGTTTTTCCCAAACTATCGTATATAAAGGATCATAAATTGAGCTTGTCACTAAAAGAAGAAGATAACGAATTTCTAAAAAAAGCCGAACAACGGACGCTCTATGATGAGGATATGCGCATGGTGCTCTTACCCGAAGTGACGATCACGGGAAGAAGGCGCATCGCTCCAAAGGATGAGGCAAGGCTTACATTCTGGGCAAACTCCAGTTCGGATTTTACAATGTACGGTGATGAAATAGAACAGAGAAGAGCGTCCGGGTTGAAAGGATTACTCGCCACGATAGGCGGGGTCAGGATAGACGGCAGCAATGCCTATATTAGGGCAAACCAGGGGCCAGCATTGATTGTGTTAGACGGATTAACTATGGAAGGAGGCGGAGTGGCGCCATTAGACATGATCGTCATTGATGATGTGGAAAGTATTGATGTGTTTCGAGGGGTTAATGCTAATATATTTGGGCCGCAGGGATCGAATGGCGTCATCAGTATTACGACTAAAAGAGGAAGCATGAAAGGCGGAGGAGCGATAGGGAAAAAATATAATTTCGCGGCTTTTGAAATTTTAGGGCACCAGAAACCCGTCGAATTTTATGCGCCTAAATACGATAATCCGAATGCCAGATTCCTCGGTAATCCTGATTTCAGGACGACGATTTTCTGGAAACCGGATGTGTGGGTCGTCGATGACGAGAAAACATCTTTTGAATTTTATACATCCGATTTTCCGGCTACCTATTCAGTTGTCATTGAAGGACTTACAACGGAAGGGAAAATTGTGCGTTCAGTGGAAAAGATTACTGTTAGAAAATGATGTCGCGTAAAACGTAGGCTTTGCGACCCGACGGGAAAACTGAAAACTAAAACCATCTATAAAATTCTGCTACGGCTTCTATGCCGGTATAAAACATATCTAATCCGAAACTTTCGTTGGGGGCATGTATGGCGTTTCGTTCTAAGCCGAAACCCATCAATACGCTCTTTATACCCAACACTTTCTCGAAAGTAGGGATAATCGGAATACTTCCTCCGCGACGGACGGCTAACGGCTGTTGTCCGAACGCTACGGTAAATCCCTTTTCGGCAGCTTTGTAGGCTGGCAGGTCGATGGGGCAGACATACGCCTGTCCGCCGTGACAGTGTTTTACATCTACTTTCACATAAGGAGGCGCTATTTTTTGGATATAGTCGATGAAAAGTCGGGCTATTTTCTCTGCATCCTGATGCGGAACCAAACGGCATGATAGTTTGGCGTATGCTTTGGAAGGAAGGACGGTCTTAGCTCCCTCGCCTGTATAGCCACCCCATATACCGCACACATCGAACGAGGGTCGGCAACTGTTACGCTCTAATGTAGAATATCCTTTTTCGCCGAAAAGCGCTTCCACTTGAATAGCGTTTTTATATTTTTCTTCATCGAATGGCACTTGCGCTAACATCTCCCTTTCCTTGGCTGACAACTCCTCTACATCGTCGTAAAAAGTCGGGATGGTAATGCGCCCGTCGCTATCGGTCAGATCAGCGATTATTTTGCACAACACATTAATCGGATTAGCTACCGCGCCGCCGAAATGCCCCGAATGGAGATCGCGATTAGGGCCTGTCACTTCAATTTCCCAATAAGCCAACCCGCGCAGGCCGGTAGTAAGCGAAGGCGTCTCTTCTCCGACCATACTCGTATCTGAAACAAGAATAACATCCGCTTTCAGCAAATCCCTGTTTGCCTCACAAAAAGCCTCCAAACTTGGAGACCCTATCTCCTCCTCTCCTTCTAAAATAAATTTCACATTGCAGTTCAGGATACCCGTCTGCAAAGCCGTCTCAAACCCCTTAACCTGTATCATCGCCTGCCCCTTATCATCATCCGCACCGCGTGCATAAACACGCCCGTCCCGTATCTCCGGTTCAAAAGGAGCGCTTTTCCACAACTCCATCGGCTCCGGCGGCATCACATCGTAATGCCCATACACAAGCGCCGTTTTCGCCTCCGGAGAGAACATCCTTTCCGCATAAACCACCGGATTCCCGTTAGTAGGCATCACTTCCGCCCGCGTCATCCCCGAAGACAACAACAGCGCTTTCCACCGCTCCGCACAAGCCATCATATCCGCCTTATGCTCCAATTTAGAACTCACCGAAGGAATCCGCAACAAAGCAAACCACTCCTCCAAAAAGCGCCCCCCATTCCCCTCAATATACCTTTTTATATCCATAGTTTTCAGTTTGTAGGGGCGTATTGCATACGCCCTGTTTTCAGTTTGCAGTAGAGACATTGTCTATTCCCAACTAATTAGTGTTAATTCGTGTAATTCGTAGCCCCAATTGTTCCTCAAACCACCTAAAGAACTCCCTCTGCCACACCACCGCATTTTGCGGACTTAAAATCCAATGATTCTCCATCGGAAAAATCAAAAGCCTGCTTTCTATACCAAGCATCCGTGCCGTATTAAAAGCCGCCATACCTTGCGAATACGGAACACGAAAATCCTTTTCGCCATGCACAATCATAATCGGCGTATCCCAATTTTTAACCAATAGATGCGGCGAATGAGCGTATGAATTTTGGGCGATTTGATTATCCTTATCCCAGGGCGCGCCCCCCGTTTCCCACTCTTCAAAAAACATTTCCTCCGTAGAAGCATACATAAATTCCATATTAAAAATACCGCTATGCGCCAGGAATGCCTTGAATCGCCCCTGATGCGTCCCTGCCAAATGGAAAATAGAATAGCCCCCATAGCTTGCACCCATAGCGCCGATACGTCCGGCGTCGGCCCACGGCTCGCGACTAATAGCATCGACAGCCGACAAAAGGTCTTGTTCTTCCTGTGTCCCATGATTTTTAGAGATCGCATCATTCCATTCCTGTCCGGAGCCGGATGTGCCGCGACGGGCTGGCACGACTACCACATACCCCTGTGATGCCATCAGCATATAATTCCAGCGATAACTGAACGAAGGGCCTAATACGCCTTGCGGCCCTCCCGTACACATCAGCAAAAGCGGATATTTCTTAGTCGCATCGAAGCGAGGCGGAAACACAACCCATGTAACCATCTGTTTATTATCCGTTGTCGTCACAAAGCGTTTTTCAAATGTCGGAACATCTAATTGCTCTAATACATCTTTATTTATAAAAGACAACTCCTCACTTTTCCCGTCAGACGGATTGATACGAAAGATTTCCGCCGGTTTGACGAAAGTCGTGCGGGAGGCAATCAACATCTCGCCGGCCAACTGTATACCCTGATAATCATGGTTTCCATCCGTCAGTCGCGTAATTGCTCCGGTAGCAACGTCTAATTGATATATCTGATGCGCTTCCTGAAAGGGCGCCGTAAAATAGATTTTTCTACCGTCGCCCGTCCATTTCATCGAGCCGGGACTTGCATCCAACGATTCGGAGACATCTTTCATCGTGCCTGAAGGCCAGTCCATGATCATCATCAGTTCCTTATCGGCCTCAAATCCGGCGCGTTTCATGCTTGTCCACAACAATTTGGCGCCATCGGGCGAAAATTGCGGATGCTTGTCATAACCCGGCATATCGGGCGTCAGTAACCGGGTTTGTTTGTTATCAAGGTTATAGGCATAGAGGTTCGAGTTTGTCTGGAACGCATAATCTTTGCCCTTCAGTTTCTTGCAGGTATACACAATCGTTTTTCCATCGGGACTCCATGCGATCTGATCCGTTCCGCCAAACGGTTTGGTCGGCGAATCGTACGGTTCGTCGGGCATAATATCTTCGACCGCCGAAATTTTCCCATCGACAACATCACCTACATAGATATGGCTGTATTTTCCATCTTTCCACGTATCCCAGTGGCGATACATCAAGTCGTCGTATATATATACGTTGGCTTTATCCATATCTTCGTAAACCTCCGCTCCGGTATACTTTTCCAATTTGGTAGCAATCACCAAAAGCGCTTTATCCCCTGTCGGCGCATAAATAAATCCGTCAATCGATTCTTTGATATCTGACACTAACGTTTCCTTTCCGCTATCGGGGTCTATATGCCACAATTTTCCATCCCTTAAAAAAGCAATCGCCTTTCCGGAGGGCAACCATGCCAAAGCCCCTTCACGTCCGACGGTTTGCGTCAGTTGCTTTTGATTACCGCCGTCGGCATCCATCACATAAATATCGGCATTGCTTTTATTTTCCGGTATACTGTAATACGTTACCGTATAAGCAATCCGTTTCCCGTCAGGAGCGACACATACGTTTCCAAGCCGTCCGAAAGCCCATAGCGCTTCCGGCGTCATGTGCCCGTTTTCAATTTTCACATCCTGTTTCCCTATCAAAACAGTCTGATTGTCATTGTTTTGTATCACTCCGTTACACGCAGTCATGGCTGCCATCATCATAATGGTCGCTATTTTCTTCATCTTGTAACGATGGCTTATTCATTGACTTTCGGACAAACGAAGGTAGTGATCATCTTAGACCGCGCGGCATCCTGCATCCCTCGAATTTCCTGGAAATAAAGTTTCAAATGCTCCGTTTCCATGTGTTTCTGATGTCCGGGTTTGTTTGTCCACCGCTCAAATAAATGAAATTCGGTGCTGTCCTGATACGACTGGAATAAATCATACGCCAGACAGGCTTCTTCTTTTAACGTTTCAGCACGGCATTTGTCGAAAGCCGCCTTATAGGCCGACACAAATTCCGGCTTTACCTTCAGGGGGATGTTCATGATAATCTCCAGCGAATCCTTGATGGCAACACAACAAACATCCTTTTCAGCGGTTGCTGACGCCTTCGGTTGGCAACCTGAAAGGATAACGCAAACACATCCGATAATTAAAATAAACTGCTTCATATTAGTAAAATTAATGCGTGAATAATGGACAAAGATAGTTCTTTTCCTTCACTTAACAAAATATTTCATTATTTCCTAAAAAAATTGTACCTTTGTCTTTTTAAACGATTAAAAATGATGCGACCGAAGATTATATGGATACATTTGTTGCTCACCGTTTTCGGGTGGTTGGCTGCTCAAGAATTACCTGATGAAGTGGCGTGGTCAGATGGGTACAATGACGAAGAAAAAGCATTATTGCCTTATATTGAAGCCCTTCGGGATTTTTCCGAAAATATCCCGCAGGAAAAAGTATATCTGCATTTCGATAATACGAGTTACTTTCAGGGCGATAACATCTGGTTTAAATGTTACTTAGCCACAGTGGGCAGTCTTGAAACAAGCCTGTTAAGCAAGACCCTGTATGTCGATCTTTTAAATCCCGGTGGCGAACAGATCGCCCGACGGATTCTAAAAATCGAAAACGGGCAATGTCACGGCGAGTTCACCCTCGACCATCTCCCGTTTTATTCCGGCTTTTACGAAATACGCGCCTATACGAAATACATGCTGAATTTCGGTGAGGACGTCATTTTTTCGCGTTTATTACCCGTTTTCAACCGTCCTAAAACGGAGGGCGACTATAAAGAAAAAAAGATGTTAAGCTATGGCAGATATGGGCCTGCCGGTAATTTCCCGATGAAAAGGGCGCGACCCGAAAAAGGGAATGTTGTCAATGTGCGTTTTTTCCCTGAAGGCGGTCATTTGATTCAGGGCATAGAATCGCGGGTAGCATTTGAAGCAACGGATGAAGTTGGGAATCCGATAGATGTGAGCGGTATCGTTATTAGCCCTTCAAAAGAGGAACTCTGTCGATTTGCGACCTTATATGATGGGCGGGGCGTTTTTTCATATACGCCGACCGGCGAAAAAGGGAAAACCGTTGCTGAAGTAGAGTATGAAAGAAAAAAATACCGTTTTGATTTGCCAAACAGTCTTCAATCGGGAGTAGTCATGGAAATAGACAACCTGACCCATCCCGAAATCATTGGCGTCACCTTGCGAAGAAACGAACAAACGCCGCCGGAACAACTCGGGGTCGCTGTTTTGTGCGGCAACAAACCGCAAAATGCTTATTTTACCGTGATAAAAGATAAAGAAACTTATTTTCAAATCGACAAAACCGATATGCCTGCCGGTGTCGCTCAAATTGTGCTGTTCAACGGGAAGGGAGAGATTCTTGGCGACCGGTTGGTGTTCATCGACATGAAAGACAGGTTAGACATTCAAGCAAAAACCGACAAAACAGCCTACCGACCGCATGAATTAGTCGAAATGGATTTTTCGATAACCGACAGCCAATCCAAACCAGTGAGGACAACTTTCTCCTTGTCGATTCGCGATGGCGCTCACGAAGTCGACGGCCATCATAACATCCTCACCGACTTTCTATTAATGTCTGATATTAAAGGCTTTATAAAAAATCCTTCCTGTTATTTCGAGCCAACAAACGATATTGTAGAGACGCAGCACGCTGCGTCTCATTTAGACGTATTATTAATGGTACAAGGCTGGCGTCGCTACTCATGGAATCAGATGGCAGGCGTCGAACATCTTGATCTGAAATACTTTCCGGAACAAGGCATAGAAATGCACGGAACAGTTGTTACCCTGCTCAGGGAAAAACCAAAAGCAAACGTAGACGTGTCCTTATTTCTACGACAAAAAGAGGATACAAACGACCAGAACGAAGGCGCTTATGCTTCTTTTATTTCCGATGAACAGGGACGGTTTTCGTTTATCACCGATGTGAAGGGGTCATGGTATATGATCTTATCGGTCATGGAAAAAAATAAGAAAAAGGACCACCGGATTGTATTAGACAGGGTTTTCATGCCCGAACCCACAAAATACCGGTATGCAGACTTGCAGGTCAGTATTTCAGAAGAAAATGGCAGCCTGTCTGTGGAAGAAACATCCAAACAGGAAACGGTAGAAGATTTTGAACCTTACGCCGTTGAAAATCAGGATTCTTTGGCCAAGTTAGGTATAGATAAACGCGTTCATCGTTTGCCCGAAGTGACGGTCAAAGCCAAAAGAAGAACGAGAGAACAGGATATTTTTCGTAGCCGCTCTACGTCGATAGCCTATTATGATGTGGCTACCGAAGTAGATGACATTTATGACCGTGGGGATTATATGGGTGAAGATTTTCATCAATTGTTAAGAAAGATGAATGATGATTTCACCTTCAGACGACCATTTTCTTTGGATAGCTTCAGTGATTGGAGTGAATATATGTATTACAAAAACAAACCGGTACTTTTTGTGGTCAATTATCAGAGAACCAGCTTAGACCAGTCTGGAGAATTGAAATACAGGATACTCAGGCTTCCTGCCATCAAATCCATTTATATCAATGAAAATAAATCTGTGATAGCTCAGTATATATACCCTCCCCCTACCCAGACTCCCTACGAAGCAGCTGAAACAATGGGCTGTGCCGTATTTATTGAGACCTATCCGGAAGGGCAAATCCCTGTTTCAGGCGCAAAAGGCGTAAGGAAAACGAAGTTAGAGGGTTATAGCGCTGTGAAGGAGTTTTACAGTCCGAATTATTCGGAACTCCCGCCGGAACCTGATTCAGACTATCGCCGTACATTATACTGGAATCCGTCGGTCGCGACCGATGAAACCGGCGCTGCTAAAATACAGTTTTACAATAACAGCCGAAGTACGAATTTCAGCATCAGCGCCGAAACCATTACACAGCAAGGCCTCATCGGGGTCTATACAAAAAAATAAATGATTATGAACTACAACATCATACTTGCATCCAATTCGCCACGTCGTAAGGAGTTATTGAAAGGGTTAGACATAGATTTTGAAGTGCGTGTTTTGCCGGATATAGACGAATCTTACCCCCCTGATTTACTTCCGGAAGAAGTACCTGTATATATTGCCGAAAAAAAAGCGGACGCCTACCGCGATACCCTCCAAAAAGAAGAATTGATCATAACAGCCGACACCGTGGTTGTACTTGACGGCGAAATCATCGAAAAACCTGCCGATAAAGAAGACGCCATCCACATCTTAAAGCGTCTGTCCGGGCGCAAACATCAGGTCATCACCGCCGTTGTCCTTATGACTACCGACGTCCGCAAAACATTCTCCGTCACCTCCACCGTAGATTTTTCAGAATTAACAGACAAAGAAATAACCTATTATGTCGAGCATTACCACCCATACGACAAAGCCGGCGCCTACGGCATCCAGGAATGGATCGGCTACATCGGCGTCCGTTCCATCGAAGGCTCCTTCTACAACGTCATGGGCTTACCTATCCAACGATTATACAGGGAATTATTAGAGGTTAGAGGTTAGAGGTTAGTTATTAGAGGTTCTCATGTTTCACACTTTTTTGTCCCGTTAGACTGCATATCGGTAGAAAGAAACCACATTGAACCCTCTTTAAGCGTCCCGTAGGTACGCAATATATTACGTCCCTACGGGACTTTGAGGGGGGGTATGTCCTTTTTCTACCGATATTAAGTCCCTACGGGACAAAAGAGACATACGAAACAGAAGTTCAATTGTCCATTATCAATTCTCCATTCTCCATTCTCCATTGTTCATTGTTCATTGTTCATTGTTCATTGTTCATTCTCCATTCTCCATTCTCCATTCTCCATTAAAACAAGTACCATTTATAAAGCCTTCCCACCCCCTCATCAATTTCAATCCTGTGACGCCAACCGAGCGCATGCAATTTACTGACGTCGGTCAGTTTGCGCATCGTTCCGTCCGGTTTGGTGGCATCAAAAGTGATGGAGCCTTCGTAACGGATGGTTTTTGCTATCAAACCGGCTAAATCACGGATGGATATTTCCTTGCCCGTACCTATGTTAATATGGCAATTTCGTATTTCTTTGGCGTTGCCCGCCAAATCTTTGAAATCGACATGTTCCATGATATAGACGCAGGCGTCAGCCATTTCCTCGCTCCAGAGAAATTCTCGTAACGGACGACCCGTACCCCATAATGCAACGCCGGATGCCGAAATGCCGTATTTCATCAAAACGGTCAGGATCACCGCTTCGTCGGCGCTACCGTTTATGCCTTCTACCGGTCGTTTATTCAAATCTTCGCGTACAGCCTCCCAATCATTTAAAAATAAACATTTGGCTAAGTGGATTTTACGTATCATAGCCGGCAAAACATGACTGCGTTCCAAATCGAAATTATCATTCGGCCCGTATAAATTTGTCGGCATGACGGCGATGTAATTCGTCCCGTATTGCAGATTAAAACTCTCGCACATTTTAATGCCGGCAATCTTCGCAATGGCATACGGCTCGTTCGTATACTCCAAAGGGCCGGTCAGCAAAGCCTCTTCCTTTATCGGTTGTTCTGCATCGCGCGGATAGATGCACGTGCTGCCCAGAAAAAGCGCCTTCTTCACGCCGTTCTTGAAACAGGCGTTCATCACATTGTTTTGTATACTCAGGTTACGATAAATAAAATCCGCGCGATAGGTATTGTTAGCCATGATCCCGCCGACGTAGGCCGCCGCAAGGAACACATACTCAGGCGTTTCTTCATCGAAAAATCGCATCACCGCCACCTCGTCCATCAAATCCAATTCATGAATACTCTTCCCTGTCAAACGGGTATATCCCTTTAACTCAAGATTCTTCCAGATAGCAGAGCCTACCAATCCCAGATGACCGGCTACATATATTTTAGCGTCTTTTTCCATATCATACTTCTTTTGAGCGAAGATATAACTTACGGGCAAAACGCATATCATGGGCGACCATGATCTTCACCAATTCTTCAAACGAGGTCTTATGCGGATTCCATCCAAGGATGGTTTTTGCTTTTGTTGGATCGCCAAGTAGTTGTTCGACTTCCGCCGGACGGAAATATTTCGGGTCTACCTCCACAATAACACGACCGGACGTCACATCAATCCCTTTTTCTTCTACACCTTCGCCCTGCCATTGCAATTCAATCCCGGCCTCTCGAAAGGCTAACGTACAAAATTCACGTACCGAGTGCATTTGTCCGGTTGCGATCACAAAATCATCGGGCGTCTCATGCTGCAACATCAGCCACATACATTCTACATAATCTTTTGCATAGCCCCAATCCCTTAAGGCATCTAAATTGCCCATATACAGCTTATCCTGAAATCCCTGCGCGATACGTGCCGCCGCTAACGTAATCTTGCGCGTGACAAACGTCTCCCCTCTCCTTTCGCTTTCATGATTAAACAAAATACCGTTGACGGCATACATCCCGTAGCTCTCCCGGTAATTTTTCGTGATCCAGAAGCCGTATTGCTTGGCTACCCCGTATGGCGAGCGGGGGTAAAAGGGCGTCGTCTCTTTCTGCGGCACTTCCTGCACCAATCCGAAAAGCTCCGACGTAGAAGCCTGATAAATACGCGTTTTCTTTTCCATGCCTAAGATACGAACGGCTTCCAACAGACGGAGCGTACCGACGGCGTCGGTCTCGGCCGTATATTCCGGCACGTCAAAGCTGACTTTCACATGGCTCTGGGCAGCCAGATTGTAAATCTCGTCCGGCTGCGTCATCTGAATGATACGAATCAGCGAACTGCTATCCGTCATATCGCCGTAATGCAGATTGATCATCCGTTTGTTTTTCATATCTCGCACCCATTCATCAAAATAAAGATGATCGATGCGTCCTGTATTAAACGAAGAAGAACGACGCATGATGCCATGCACATCATACCCCTTTTCAATCAACCACTCGGCCAGAAAAGAACCGTCCTGCCCCGTAATCCCCGTAATAAGCGCTACTTTTTTCATTTTTTAAAAAATTTGAATGGCAAAGATAACCATTTTTCGCTGAAAAAGAAAAATTTGCTACCTTTGTATCGTTTTACAAATAGACATTTAAAAAAATGACAACGGAAATATTCATCGTTTTTTGCGTCATCATCGTTACTGCGATTTTCTTCGTATGGGGGAAAATACGTTCTGATATTGTAGCGCTGTGTTCGTTAGTCGTACTCATGCTTTTCGGCTACTTTGCGCCCGAAGGCAGTCATATTCTCTCCGTCGAGGAGGGATTGTCGGGTTTTTCCAACAATATCGTGATTATGATGGTGTGCCTCTTCATTGTTGGAGGCGCTATTTTTCAAACCGGATTGGCTAAAAAGATCAGCGCTTATCTTTTAGCGCTGGCCGGAGATAGCCAACTGAAATTATTCCTGCTCGTGATGCTTGTTACCGGCGCTATAGGCGCCTTTGTCAGCAATACGGGGACAGTTGCCCTGATGCTGCCCATCGTGATAAGCATGGCCAACGGCGCAAATTCCGACCCAAAACGCTTTCTGATACCGCTTGCTTTTGCAAGCAGCATGGGCGGCATGTTTACGCTCATCGGCACGCCTCCCAACCTGATTATCAGCGAGACGCTTCAAGCGAACGGGTATGAGCCGCTCCAATTCTTTTCTTTTCTGCCGGTAGGGATGATCGCTTTATCTCTTGGCATTTTATGCCTGTGGCCAATGAGCAAAATGATTATGTCGAAAGAAAAAGGCGAAAAAAAGAAGAAAAAGCATGAAAAAACGCCTGTTCAATTAGCCAATGAATATAAAATCTCGAATTACCTCTACAGAGCAACTATCGACGCCGATTCGGCTTTCGACGGAAAAACGCTCCGCGAGTTGAATATCACCCAAAAATACAGCGTTAGCATTGTTGAAATCAAACGCCCGCGTCTCAAAATAACCTTTCCACTATCTTCCCCATCCGCCATTCCAAACGAAATCGTGGGGCCGGAAAGCGTCCTGCATGAAAACGATACCCTTTATCTGTTGGGGCGTTTTGAAAATATTAAACATTTGTGCGAGGATAACAAACTGAAAATGCTTGATTCGCATCAACCGGACAGTGAAAACTCTTCAGCCGGTCATGACATGAGTTTCCAGAAAATAGGGATATCGGAATTGGTCATCATGCCAACTTCCAAACTGATAAACAAGCCTGTCAGCGCATCGGGATTCCGTACAATATATAATATCAATGTATTGGGAATTAAGCGTTTAGATAAATATATCGTGCAGGATGTTAAAGACGTTAAAATGCAGTCGGGCGACGTATTGCTTATTCAGGGAGAATGGGAAGACATGGCAAAACTCGAAAACGAAGACACGGAATGGTTGCTTGTCGGCAAATCGCTTGAAAAAGCGGCTAAGATACCTTTGGACAATAAAGCCCCAGTTGCTGCCGTCATCATGGTGGCGATGGTTCTGTGTATGGTTTTCAACTGGCTTCCGTTAGTGGCCACCATGCTGATTGCATCCATTCTGATGATTCTTACCGGTTGCTTCCGAAACGTTGAAGCGGCTTATAAAACCATCAATTGGGAGAGCATTTTCCTTTTTGCTGGGATGATACCTCTTTCAAAGGCTATGGAAAATACAGGCGCATCGGTATACATCTCCGAAGTAATCATTGATTTCGTTGGCTCTAAAGGCCCTATTCCGGTATTAGCTACGATTTATCTATCGACCTCTATATTAACGATTTTCATCAGCAATACGGCTACCGCCATCCTTTTCGCGCCGATAGCCATCAAAGCGGCTATTACGCTCGGCGTAAACCCTACCCCCTTTCTGTTTGGCGTTTCGGTAGCAGCCAGCATGTGTTTTGCCAGTCCGTTCTCCACACCGCCTAACGCGCTTGTCATGTCGGCAGGCGAATATAAATTTACGGATTATGTGAAAATAGGGCTGCCTTTGCAGGTTATTTTTGCTATCGTGATGATGATCGCCTTACCTCTGCTGTTTCCGTTTTAATTTTTTCAGCACAGAGGCGCAGAGGGCACAGAGGGGCACAAAGATTAATATGTGCTTGGATGAATTATAATGACAAGATATAGGCCTCAAGGGCTTTTATTTCTTCTTCGGAGAGGTGGGATGTTTTGCCGTGTTTGTCTTCTTTGTTAAAGAT
>Ga0099364_10002933_pt1 | contig 18048 bp, 13 predicted proteins | sample TergutTh196P3_FD_73070 | JGI IMG/M metagenome (GOLD analysis project Ga0099364, IMG submission 73070) | Microcerotermes parvus P3 segment gut microbial communities from Pointe-Noire, Republic of the Congo - Th196 P3 | ecosystem: Host-associated > Arthropoda: Insects > Digestive system > Gut ...
CTGGAATCGGGATGATATTCACCGGGACTGGGCATAAGGAGAGCATTCTTGCTGGACTAGTAAACAAAGTGTAAGCAGTTTTGCGGAAATTGTAAAGAGGAAGTCGCTAATTCCATGATACACTCTCAACAATCTTCGCCTCCGCCGTGTGCCATACCTTCCATTTTGCAATATCCTTTGAACGCACGCCCGGCTCGTACAAACCCTGCGGAGTCCGCAATATAATTCTTTCACCGCCGCGCTCTTTGACTGCGTTGTAAAACGCAACCGCTTCGGCTTTGCTCATTAACTTCTGATTAACCGGTGCAATAAGGGAGCGGCTATCAAGCCTTATGCAAAATATCTGATAATCGATGCTCCGTATCAGAAACGTCTGTTTTGCTTTTCTGCCTTGCCATTCGTCGAGTGTGATTGCATCGAAACAATAAAACCTCAAATCACACTCCGCCATCTTCTCTTGGCTTGCCGAAAGCACAGAGGCAATATCGCCGAACTGCTCGCCTTCAAAATAGAGTTCGCCGTCCAGGATCAACTTGTCTTTCTTATGTTGTGACCATATGAAAATAAATCAACACATATTTCCATTCTACCCTTCGTCTCACCGGATGTCAATACCCCGGAATCGACGAAGTTTACGTAATCCACTCTTCGCCCTTCTTGCGAAAACGTATCAAAATGATTTGAGGGCATATCGGGACAACCGTAACGTGGTGGAAACGGCAAGAATGGAAGGACACGCAGAAGGACGTGCCGAAGGCGAGCTTGAACGTCTCTGAATCATGTTGTTTAGAGAACCTCTAATCCTACGAAGTTTCTTTGCGTTCTCTGCGCACCTTGCGGTTAAATCTTTTCAACCGCAAGGAACGCAAAGAAGAATAACTTCGGCTCCTATTTAAGGTACATCACTTTCTGGCGGAAGCCTAAAACGTCTTATCAAAATCATTGAAGTCCGACTCGCCGACCTTTTCTAACTGCATGTTCAAGCCCAAACCACGAATCTCATTCGTCAATACATCAAAACTCGCAGGAGTACCCGCCTCCAAAGTGTTCTTGCCCTTGACCATCGACTCATAGATCTTCGTGCGACCCTCGACATCATCACTCTTGACCGTAAGCAACTCCTGAAGCGTATACGCCGCCCCATAAGCCTCCAACGCCCAAACCTCCATTTCGCCAAAACGCTGACCGCCAAAACGCGCCTTTCCGCCAAGAGGCTGCTGCGTAATAAGCGAATACGGTCCCGTACTCCGAGCATGCACCTTGTCATCAACAAGATGGTGCAACTTCAACATATAAAGGTAGCCCACCGTCGTCTCCTGATCAAAAGGTTCACCAGTACGCCCATCAAGCAACCGTACCTTACCATGCACCGGCAGTCCCGCCTTTTTCAGTTCCTCATTGATGTCCGCTTCACTCGCACCATCGAAGACCGGCGTAACCGCTTGATAGCCCAACTTCGCCGCCGCCCAACCAAGATGCGTTTCGAGAATTTGTCCGACATTCATTCGACTCGGCACCCCCAACGGATTGAGCAGAATCTCGACAGGCGTTCCGTCAGCAAGATACGGCATATCTTCACGAGGCAAAATCTTAGAGATTACCCCTTTGTTTCCGTGCCGCCCCGCCATCTTGTCGCCGACCGAAATCACCCGCTTGGCTGCAATATAGACCTTGACCATCTGCAACACGCCGCGGCGCAACTCATCGCCCCGCTGCATCGTGTTGATCCGCCGGTCTTTCACCGCACACGCCGCCTCAATCGCCGACCAGTGCTTGTTATAAACCCTTTTCGCTTTTGCGTTTTCTTCCAAACCGAACTGCTCCAACCGGAAAAGCTTCGGCTCCGCCAACGCCGTTTTGTCGATAGAAACGCCCGTCACCTTCTCCAATTCGGCAACCATTGGATTGAAGAGAACATTGATTTTATCATCCTCCTCCTTCTTCGCCTGCCTGATTTCGTTGTCGAATATCTTACGTTCCTCTTCCGAGAGACTCATCCGACAGGAAAACTTTTGCGTACCGATGACGATGCCTTCGACTCCAGAAGGTACTTCGAGGGACTCATTTTTCACCTCTTCTCCGGCACGTCCGAAAATGGCGTGGAGCAATTTCTCTTCCGGTGTGAGTTCCGCTCTGGCTCGCGGCGTAACTTTTCCGACCAGTATGTCGCCCGGTCTGACATACGTTCCGATGTGCACAATCCCCGACTCGTCAAGATCCCGCAACGCCCGGTCGCCGACATTCGGAATGTCATTCGTAAATTCCTCCTTGCCCAATTTCGTATCCCGGACTTCAATATCAAATTCCTCGACGTGTATCGACGTATAAGTATCCTTCTTGACGAGGTCTTCACTGATGATAATCGCGTCTTCAAAGTTGAATCCGTCCCAGGTCATAAACGCCGCCAAGACGTTACGTCCGAGACAGAGTTCACCATTTCTCATGCTTGCTCCATCGGCAATGATTTGTCCCTCATTGACTTTTTCCCCTTCTCTGACGATTGCCGTTTGATTTTGGCACGTCCGCTCATTCATTCCGACGAACTTTCGTAAGACGTACTCATCTTCCGGTCCCTCTTCGGTAACGATTTTTATTCGTTGCGAGTCGACGTAACTAACGGTTCCGGTGCGTTTTGCGTGGATCATCAAACTGGAGTTAAACGCCGCCCGATCTTCGATCCCCGTTGCGACGAGGGGCGGTTCCGTTTCTAATAGCGGCACCGCTTGCCGTTGCATGTTCGATCCCATCAACGCCCGGTTCGCATCATCATGTTCGAGGAACGGAATCAATCCTGCCGATACGCCGATCATTTGACTCGGCGAAACGTCAATGTAATCAATCTCCTCCGGCGTTACCGATTCGTAGTCGCCTCTCAAACGGACAATGACGGTACCGGAAATATCGTCGGCAATGATGTTATCCTTGACGATTTTGGTGTCGGCAGGGGCAACACGGTGTTCATGTTCTTCATACGCCATGAGCCAATCGATTTCATCGGTCAGTTTCCCGTTTTTCACGCGGCGGTACGGCGAGATGAGAAAGCCGTATTTATCGACGGCGGCGTAAATGCTCAAACTGGAAATCAGACCGATGTTCGTACCTTCTGGCGTTTCAATCGGACAGATACGACCGTAGTGTGAGGCGTGGACGTCTCGGACATCGAACCCCGCCCGCTTACGGTTCAAACCGCCGGGTCCCAATGCCGACAACCGCCGCTCATGTGTCAACATCGACAGCGGATTCGTCTGGTCAACGACCTGCGACAGTTCCCCTCGGCTGAAAAAGTATTCGATAGCGGCGGAGACACTCTTTTGGTTAATCACTTGACGCGGCGTAACATCGGCATCGTTGACCCGCTGTTGCAACCGTTCCTGTACGGTGCGGCGTAGTTTCAGAAAACCTTTGCGGAGTTCATCGCTGGCAAGTTCGCCGATCGTCCGCAAACGCCGGTTGCCGAGGTGGTCGATGTCGTCCACTTCGGCTTCCGAATCGCCGATCCAAAGCCGATTGACGTACTTGACGGCTTCGACAATATCTTCGGGACGGAGCGTCATTTCCTCTTCGGGAATGCTGAGGTTCAATTTCCGATTGATACGAAAGCGTCCGACTTGTCCAAGCCGATAGCGGTTCACATCGAAAAACTTATCGTTGAAGAGTTCTCTCGCCTTGTCAATCTGCGGCGGGTTGCCGGGACGCAACCGCATATAAATCTTTGCCAGTGCTTCTTCGTGCGATCGGGTTTTATCTTCGTTGAAACAGTTCAGCAGAAGCCGGATTTTTTGCATCGGCTCGTCGATGATTTCGATCTTTTTCACTCCGGCGGCGCAAATCTCTGTTGCGATTGCTTTGGAGATTGCTCCGCACGATTCGACAATGACCTCCCCCGCTTTTTCGTGTGTTTTGGGATAAACGACATCGGACACGGAAATCTTGCCTTCCAGTTTCGGGACGGTCGATTTCGCATCGCCGACTTTCACCGCTGCCGTTTGAAAAAACTGTTTCATCAGTTGCGAATTGCTGCTGTAATCGGCAGACATCGCCCGAAGAAGCATCATAATCGGTAACTTGCTGCTCTGGTCGATTTTAATCGAGAGCGTTTCTTTTCGGGTAAAGTTGATTTCCAACCAACTTCCTCTTTCAGGAATGATTCGGCAGTTATAGATTTTTCGGTCGCCGTCCATTTCGGCAACGAAGTCGATACCCGGACTACGGTGCAACTGACTCACTACGACTCGTTCCGCCCCATTGACGATAAATTCGCCGCCGCCGAGCATAATCGGAACGTCTCCCAGATACGCATCTTCTTCGTAGATGTTATCGCCGCGTACCAATCGCAAGCGCACTCTGAACGGCAGTCCGTAGGTTAAGCGTAATTGTCGGCACTCATCGGGCGTGTAGCGCGGCGGGTCTAATTCGTAGTAGAGATACTCCAGCCGGGCAGTTTTATCGAAGTTTTCAATGGGAAACGACTCCCGCAGTACGGCTTCCAATCCTGTGTCTTCCCGTTTTTTAGGAGGAACGTGTTCCTGCAAAAAATCCCTATAACTGTCGGTTTGCAAGACCGTTAAGTCAGGAATCGGATACTTCTCTCGTTTCGATCCGAAATGCTCGATTCTGTCGAATGGAATGCGACGTTGTGCCGGAGTTGCCATAGAGTCAATAACGGGTAAAGGGTTAAAAATTGTGTTGCCGGAATACTGTTTATGTCTTATGTCTCAAAAAATCATTACTGCCGGACGAGTCAACGGGCGGAAACCGCTCGTTATACTGCACACGAGGACAACTGGGATGTTTGTGTTCTTTGCGTCCCTTGCGCACTTTGCGGTTAAATCCTTTTTGAACCGCAAAGTACGCAAAGGGCACAAAGAACAAAACGTCCAATTTGTCCCTGTTAGCAGTATATCACAACAGGAAAAAAGCGGCAGACGATCTCGATTTGAACACAAGGAGGAAAACACCCGAAACCGAAAGCCGCTCATTCTACGAAAAGACCTGCTCCGAAACTATTTGATGCTGACTTGTGCGCCCGCCTCTTCAAGTTCCTTCTTAAGTTTTTCGGCATCCTCTTTGGAAACACCTTCTTTGATTTTGCACGGTTTCGACTCGACCAGCGCTTTGGAATCAGCCAGTCCGCCGCCAGTAGCGTTTTTGACGACCTTGATGACGGCAACCTTTTTGGCATCTTCGAAGCCTTCGAGGACGACATCGAATTCCGTCTTCTCTTCGACGGCTTCTGCTCCGCCGCCGTCTGCACCTGGTGCCGCCGCCATCACGACCGCTCCGCCCGACGCAGGTTCGATCCCGTGAACGTCTTTGAGGTAGTCGCTCAATTCTTTGGCATCCTTCAAGGTCAAGGCAACGATTTTATCGCCGAGTTCCTTAATCGCACCGGAAAATTCTCTTTCTTCGCTCATCTTTTTTCCTTTCATGTTGTTGCGGCACAGCGTTTTAAGCAGACCGCATAAAAAATGGTGGTTGTCTTGTTCTCTATCATTGAAACGAGTTACCGCCTATACTATTGGAATAGTACCATTCGGCATAGTTCACACATTCGGCATCGCAAGACTCAATTTCGAGACTTTGAACAAGGGTAATTTGTAATCTTTGCGCCCTTTGCGTTCCTTGCGGTTAAAAAAGAATTAACCGCAAAGAACGCAAGGAACGCAAAGGAGATTTCGGTTAACTGTCGCCTTTTTCGGCGATTTTTTCGATCTGACTCGCTATCTTTCCTCCGAAGGAGATAAACTTTCCAGAAAGTTTCGCACCGACGCCGAGGATTTGTCCCAGCAGAATAGCGATTTGTTCTTCCCGGGTGGGCCATTTACTGACTTCGACGGCTTGTTCCGCTTCGAGACGTTCCCCGTCGAGTACGGCACCGCGTATGACGAAGCCTTGAAGGGTTTTATCCTTGGACAGTTTGACCAGTTCCTTTGCTAGCGAAACAATATCGGAGGCTCCCCAGCAGACGGCGCATGGTCCCGTCAGTCCCTGAAAGGCGGCGGCGAGTACTGTATCTTCGGCGGCGCGACGAGCCAAACTGTTCTTGATGACTAAAAGGTTGATTCCTTTGTCAGCAAGCGTTGCCCGAAGGTTCACCGTCTTGTTCGCATCGATACCGGTCAATCCGACCAGCATGAGGTACTGCACCCCATCCAGCCGCTTGGCAATGTCGTTGGTAACGAGTTGTTTTACGTATTTACTCATTGTCTTTTACAAGTTAACGGAGCCGCAATCGTAAGATTGCGCAATCTTACGATTGCGGCTCTGATTATGTGTTAGCAAACCACTTTCACTCCCGGCGACATTGTTGCGGAGATTGTTACGCTTTTGACGTAAACGCCCTTTACAGCCATCGGTTTCAACTGTTGGATGTATTGTACGAATGCTTCGATGTTTTCGACGAGTTGTTGCTTGTCGAATTTGATTTTTCCGACGATGGCGTGAATGATTCCAGCCTTATCGTTACGGAATTCGACTTTTCCTGCTTTGTATTCTGCGACGGTTTTTGCGACGTCCATTGTAACGGTTCCGGCGCGGGGCGAGGGCATCAATCCTCGGGGACCGAGGAATTTACCGAGTGGTCCGACGAGTCCCATCATGTCGGGTGTGGCGATACAGACGTCGAAATCTGTCCAACCTTCTTTGATTTTGGTAACGAGGTCTGTGTCTCCGACGGTTTCTGCACCGGCGGTTTTTGCTTCTTCGGCTTTATCTCCTTTGGCGATGACGCAGATTCGTAGTGACTTTCCGATTCCGTGTGGGAGAACGATGGAGCCGCGTACTAGTTGGTCGGCTTGTTTGGCATCGATTCCGAGTCTCATCGCAATTTCGACGCTTTGGTTGAACTTTGTGGAGTCGAGCTTTTTCAGAATATCGACGGCGTCCGCGATGGGCAGCGGATTTACCGATTTTATTTTCTTCGCGTCGCTTCGATAGCGTTTTGAATGTTTTGCCATTGCAATCTTCCTATAAAGGTTCGGTCAATAATGAAGGCTGATGTGTGTATTTTTCAGCCCTCTCCCGTTTGGGTGAAGTTCGGTATATTTTTCCGTTTCACTACATTTACGGCAATCTGTGGTGCATTGTAACATAAAATAAAAAGATTGCAAGCGGGAGTAGTTCACGCCGGAGAGTAACTCGCGAGGTTAGCCGTCCCGCCTGCGGGGCGTGCAGACGGGGGGACTACATCAATCTGCTAGCATGTCCCGCAGGCGGGGCGGCTGGGTTCAACGTGTTGCCCGTTCAATATCGAAGTCTGTATCATTGCGCGCTGTAGTTCTACGCCAGCGACATTCCTGACGTTTGCTGACGGAACATGTGATACACTTGCCGCCGCTATGAAAATTCGCGACCGCATTATCGACTTTCGCCGAGTGTCGGCGAACTTGCTTCTTCCAAATCCAAAAAATTGGCGGGTTCACAACAACCGGCAACGAAACATTCTCAAAGGCGTCCTCGCTGAAATCGGCTACGCCGATGCGTTACTAGTGAGGAAACTGCCCGATGGTACACTCCAACTCCTGGACGGACATCTCCGTGCCGAAACAACGCCGAATCAACAGGTTCCCGTACTGGTACTCGACCTGAACGACACCGAAGCGGACAAACTGTTAGCAACGCTCGACCCGCTCGCCGCTCTTGCCGAAACCGACCAAACGATGCTCGACGACCTGCTAGCGCAAATCGAAACGGAAAACGTTGCAGTACAGGAGTTTCTACGGAACATGACCGATTCGTCATCTAACGATTGCGGCTCTGCTAACATCCCGGAAATGAAGATACCTGAGATGTATCAGATTCTAGTAACGTGCGAAGAAGAGGCGGAGCAACGGGAAGTTTTTGAACAACTCACCGCAGCAGGTAAGAATTGCCGATTGGTGAATCTGTGAGTTCACAAAACTTTCCCGAAATCCTACGGGAAAACCAATCTTTATGACACAGAATCCCAAAAATTGCTCTTTTATTATTTCTCGACATTCTGTATAGTCCCCTATTCACAAGTTATCCCTCTAACAATTATGTCCATGATTAGTTCGTTTGCCGTCGTCAGTCCTGGAGTACAAATCGGGAAAAATGTCGAGATCGGGCATTTCAGTTTCATCGAGCCGGACGTTACTATAGGGAACAATTGCAAAATTGCTTCTCACGTCGTTATAAAATCCGGCGTTACGATAGGAGACAATAACCGGTTTGGCGAAGGAAGCATCATCGGCGGAGCCCCGCAACACATTTCCGTACTGCCGCCTTTTGGTCAAGTCCGCATCGGCGACGGAAATGTGTTTCGGGAGCATACTACCGTCCACCTTTCGCTTAAAGAGTCGGGAACGACTCTCATCGGCAACGAAAACTATTTTATGGTCAACGCTCATGTCGGACACGACGCAGTGCTCGGAAACAATAACATTCTCGTCAACGGCGTAATGCTCGGCGGACATGTCGTCGTCGGCAATCGGGCGATGATCGGCGGCGGCTCCGCGGTTCATCAAAATTGTATGATAGGTTCGCTGTCGATGATAGGCGGACAAGCCCGGATCGTGCAAGATGTACCGCCGTTTGTTACCGTAGATGGACTCACCGGTAAAGTCGTCGGACTCAACCTAATCGGTCTACGGCGAAACGGTCGGTCTTCCGAAGACATGAAGACATTAAAATCGGCTTATTTCACGTTGTATCGCAGCGGTTTGACTTGGAAAGAAATTTTGCAATTCTTTCAGGACAATTACGCAACGGGTCCTGTTGCTGAACTGACACAGTTTCTGTTACGCACGAAACGGGGCATTATTCGGGAGCGTTCTGCCTGCCGATCGCAGTTGCGTCTTGTCGAAGCGGACGATGCCGGCAACGCTGATGTCGCAATTGATGCTCCAATAGCGCTGCGTGCCATCGGGTAATACCGCTTATATCTCCAGCTCCTTGTAAATGTTACTGCCCCGGCGGATAAAAAGTTCACAGAGCCCGGAGCGGAAGCTCCGGTGCTACCGCACCGGGCTCTGTTTGTTCTTTGCTTATTGTTTCCGCCAACCCTGTATTTGATGCGGCAGTGTAATACCCTTCGTTAAAAACATGTTCAAATTTCGCCTCGATCCCTTGATAACGCTTCGGGACAACAAATTGAAAGAGCGTCAGCGGGAGCTGGCGCAGGCTTACAATGCGCGGCGGATTCTCGAAGAACATATTCGTGAAATTGATGACAAACTCGAAGAAGGCATCGTTGCCGCCCGAAGTGTGATGCAGCCGGGAAAGACAGTCGATATCCAAAGCCTCATCGGTTATCGTCGGCAGGAAATGTTTCTCCGTGCTCAGCAAGAAGATTTATTGCAAAAAATCCAAATGGTGGACGAGGAAATCGAAAAACGCCTTGCCGCCGTTGTCGAAGCGAACAAAGATCTCAAAATCATCGAAAAATTGAAGGAAAAACGCCACGAAAAGTATCTCGGCGAAGAAAGTAAGGCGGAAGCGAAAATGATGGACGAAATCGCCAGCAACCGGCAAAGACGATGACGTACCCCGTTTTGCAGTCCGTTGCCAAGTTTGTGCTTTTTTCTGCAATTTCCGAGATTATTCCCTACATTCCGACTTTCCAAACGTAGTAAAGGATAGAAGACTCTATTTTTTGTCATTAGACATGTTCCGTAACCCTTGTTTTCGATGGTTTCAAGAGGCTGAAGCCCCTTGTTTATTCCTTTTATTGCTCTGGCAAGGGGATTTATCCCCTTGCTTGAGAGGTTAGGAACAAGTACAATACATGAGCGCTTGTAAGACAGCAAAATATTCAAGTTTTCACATTCACCGCTTTATCCATGCTACGCTCCGTCATCGGTCTATTCATCAAAGAAAGCCGACAGGGAGGCAACGGTTGGAAAGCCGCCGTTGCCGTCGTCGCCATGTGTCTGATCGTACATACGTCCTTCTATCTCTTGGGACTCTACATGGACGACGATCATATTACGCTCGAAGGTTATCTCTTCGTTGCCGTCTTTTCTGCTCTCGCTTTCACCTGGGCAATCGCCTCATGCGTCTATGCCGTCGAACATGAGACAAACACCTTCGGCTTTCTGCGAAACCTGCCGGTCTCGCCGCTCACCGTCGCCATCGGAAAAGTCGGCTGGGTCATCTGCGGAGCAACATTGGTACTCGTCTGCAATCTTCTGCTCTGTGTCGGCTGGGTTGTCCTGTTAGGAATCCCAGCGCCGCCGCATTTCGACATATCGGGCGGACTCATCATTTTCGCCCCTTGTTTTCTCGAAGTATTGGTCTGGGGAATCTTCTGGTCGACCCGGTGCCGAAATACTATCGTCGCAGTAATCGCTACCGCTTTTAGTGTGATACTCTCGCTCTGGGCAATGGCCCTCTTTTTCATTCCTTACCATGCCACCGATGCCGATGTTTACATCCTTTTCTTGTTCTCCCGGCTGCTGGTCGTAACTCTCGTCGGACTCCTTGCCGCTTGGGGTGCGTTGCGTTGGTTCGAATTCAGTGCCAAAAATACCCAGCGAGTTTGGATTCCCCGTAACTTCGTCTTTGCCCGGTATCCGCAATCGGTGCAGCCGCCGTTTCTTGCGCTCATTCATCAGCATCTGCGGCACGTCTCGCTGGTCTATCCGCTGGGGGTGCTTTGCTTTGCGCTTTTTTCGCTTGGTTGCCTCTTCGTTTCCTTTATGATAAGAGAAAACCTTTTGTTCAGAGGCGAGTACGATGTATTTTTAGGTTTCGGTTGCCTTTTCACCATGATCGGAATGATCATCTTTTGGGGCAACATCTTCGGACATGACCAACGGAAAGATTCCTACAAGTTTTTGAGCCGCATCGGCGTTTATGAAGGAGACGTTTGGTGGAGCCGCATGTTGCCTGCAATACTGTTTTACTTTCCTGTACTGCCTTGCTGGATACTTTATTTTTATACACAATTATCGTCCTGGGAAGAATTTGCGCTTGCCGCTCAAATCGTTTTTACGGCTTGGTTCACTCTGATGGCATTGGGGGCATTCGTGTCCATTTCGTCGAGCAAACAGATGGCGGGCATCGGCGGAACCTTTGCGCTGGGCTATCTTTTACTTACCCCTTGGTTGATGCTCTTTTTGGTCGGTTTCGGCAGTTCCCCTTTGTGGACGACCGTACCGGTTGCGGCGGCGTTTCTGATTGCTTCCCGGATGAGAGCAGGATATTGGCTTCGGGAAATCACGACGTGGCGCAGCAGATTGATCCCATTGATACCCGTGTTTGCGGCGGCATTGGCAGTCTGTATTGATCTGCCCTTTGTTCGGGTCTATTCTGTACCTTATGTTTCTCAGCAACAACTCGACACCTATTTAGCCGGTACTCCGGATGCTTATAAAGAGGAGTTAATCAAGCACTACACCGAGCAGCGCGACTATGCCCGGTCGGTCTTTTCCGGTGCAATCCTTGAAGGAATGGACAGCCGCGACAGTTTTTACACGACGTATTTTTGTCTCGGTTTAATGCCTTGGGAGGAGGCGCGTCGGGAGCGGATTTTACGGTGTCAAGTCGTTGCCGCTCTGGCGGAGTCCGGTTATGTTAGAGACGGTCGGTCGAGGTCGATTAGGAACTTTTACGTGCGGATACAAAGGGGTTCTCCTTCTTATCCAATCGGCGGACTGTGGGACGGCGTTTGGTAGCGGCGACAGTTGCCTCACCCTGTGAGATGTAAAAGAAGCCGTCATTGCGATTCTTCGTGCCTTCGTGCGCAAAGATTTCCCTATGGTGGCATTCCCGTCGAGCGACATCACAGAAATCATCATGCTTGTTGTGTTGGATTTTACACAAGAGAATCCGAAAATCATTCAAGGCTACGATTCGCCATAAGTCCCTGTACGGAAGACGATACGTCATGCTTGACAAAGAGATAGTTTGGTGTACAATGATAGGGAACTTCCGGCGAGGTATAAGTCGTAACCGTTTACGACATCGGAAGTTATGGCGAATTAGTTGCGTTATGTGTATCCCGTCTGCACAGGAATGACGAGATGATGGAACAAGTCTAATTAACTTGTTCCGTAACCTCGCAAGCAAGGGGATAAATCCCTTGTCGGGGCAATAAAAGGGATAAACAAAAGGGGCTTTATCCCCTTGAAACCCTTTATCCCCTTGAAACCATCGAAAAAAAGGGTTAAGGAACTATCTATTATTGACGTATGGGAAATGTCAGTCATTCTTTGATTGTCCAGACGTGATCGGTGAGTCCCGCCGACATCGCCAGTCCGTTAACAAGTTGTCAAGTTGGTTGGACTAGGTCGGTTGCCGACCGCCGGTCGGTTGCCTACCTGACTGCTCCAAACCGCAAAATTGTCAACGGACAGAGTCCCCCGGTCGTCCCCGCGCCAACTGCTAACTCTTCTTGTTTTCCAAAAATTTCGCTGTACAATGGTACTAGTATTGTGTTTCGACGGTGTAATGCGTTCCATGCTTTTTTGGTCTTTGCGTTTATGTTTGTTAGGGGGGTTCCTCGTCCCTTTTTATGGAACTTTTGCGCAAGAATTACGGGATACCAGAGGAATATCCTTCTTGGAAGAAGAAACTGAATTTCAACGGGAAGAACGAGAGTTAACACAGCGTCGGCAACGAATAGAACGTATTCTCAGTCCAGAACAGAAACAAAGAGAAATTGAAGCGTTACAGCGCGACGAAACCAACCGCCAAAATCGATTAGCCCGACAGAAAAGGGACGAAGTCGGAGCAGACATGTTCTGTCACCCAAAGTTAAAGGAAGATTTTCTCAAAGACGGTTGGTGCCAACTCTTCGACGGACACACTGATTTCGGTTGGAAAATCCAAACCGAAGGTCCATACGGCGGCGGAAAGTTTTCGTTCGACGAAAATGGAATAACCAACGATCCTCAGTTTCCTGGCTTCGTTTACACAGAAATGCCCTTTGGAAATGTCAATTTACGGCTTGACTATTGGGCTGAAAAAGACTCGGAGGCTTTCCTGCTGCTAAAAACCGCCCCCAACCCTGGAGATCTGGAAACCTCTTGTTATACTTTTGTGTTGAATTCGCATCAGTCCAATCGTCCGCGCGGTCTACTGCTCGGTCGGCACGGGTTATCGATGGCGGATCTTCGGGTAATGAGCGACTCTTGGGACAATCCTGCGAATAACGCCGAAGAAGGTGTCTGGTCTTCCATGCGGATCAATTCGGTGGGAGAAGAACTGCAAGTGTTTATGCCCCAGCGTCCCGCAAGGACATACTTTGAGAAAGATCAAATTCCCGCCGGACACATCGGTTTACTGGTAACAAAAGGAAAATTTCGGCTTCAGAACATACTTTGGCAACCCAGCGAACCCGTCCCCATTTTTGATACCGACGCTATTCCCGGCGAGATTCCTTGGCGAATACTGGTAGGAAGCGAATTCTCCGGAAAAGATAATACCGGTTTTCGCTTGCTCGTCGGCAGTGTCGAGACTAAAAAAGTGTACACCAATTACGTGTTGCAACTTCAATACCGGCAAGGCAATAATTCTGGACGCTCCAGTCTTTGGGTTCGCTCTCTGCCGGGACAGGAAAACACAGGATACGAGATCTCCTTGCAAAACTTTCCCAGAAGACAAGATCGCGAAGCCCATAGAGGAGTAGACGCCGGGGGGTTTTTGGACATCATGGACGCCCGATTCGTCCGACCGCAGGATCAACAGTGGACGTACCTGACAGTGTTAGCAATGGATAGGCGAATCCAGACTTGGGTCAATGGCGTTCCGGTTAGCTTGATTTACGATCAGCGTTCAGTTCGTCAGAACGTGCCGATTGACCGAAAACGTGATCCGTTTTTGGGACCAGGAACGATTAGGTTCACTGTTCCCGCGGACAATTCCGATTTTCAATTTCGCCGCTTGATGCTGTCGCAGTAGCTTCGCAAACGCCTCTATATTCTAACGAATGCAGTTCGGTTTTGCGCTATCCCATCCGATTGACCGCATTGAGAATCGCAATGGTACTCGCCTCAATCGTGTCGGTCGAAACACCGTGTCCCCGAAAAGTTTCTCCTTTGTGGTCGACAAGTACCGTAACCTCTCCCTGCGCATCCTCTCCCATAGAAACACTTTGTACCATAAACTCCTTGACCGAAATGTCCAAGCCGACTACTTCACGAATCGCCAAAAAGATCGCATCAATCGGCCCATCGCCCGCACATATTTCCTTTGTGTATGCCTGCTCTCCCCAACGAATTTTCAGCGTCAACACCGGTTTTTTATCCGTCTGACAATGCATGTCATACGAAACGAAACTCCAGCCCTTCGCCTCTTTCGGCGGAATGTCCGCTTGACCTTCGTGAATCAACTGCTCAATCAGCACCAAAATGTCTTCGTCGTAAATGTTCTTCTTGCGGTCTGCAAGTTTCTTGAACTCCTCGAAAACTTTGGGCAGTAACTCCGTATTCAATTCGTAACCAAGCGTCTTGGCACGATCCGCCAACGCAGCCCGACCACTGTGTTTGCCCAGCGGCAGTTCAGTTTTAAGGAAACCGACATCCGCCGGAGACATAATCTCATACGTCGTCGGATGTTTCAGCATGCCGTCTTGATGAATACCGGACTCATGGGCAAACGCATTTTGTCCGACAATCGCCTTGTTTCTCGGCACTTTCAAGCCGGTTACAGTCGCGACTAATCGGCTCGTCGATAACAGTTTTTTCGTAATGACATGTGTCGCCACATCGTAGACATCACTCCTGGTTTTCAATGCCATCACGATTTCTTCCAGCGAACAGTTTCCTGCGCGTTCACCGAGACCGTTGATGGTACATTCGACCTGCCCCGCCCCGGCTTGCACACCCGCAAGACTCGTCGCCACTGCCATTCCGAGGTCGTTGTGATTGTGTACGCTAATCACCGCCTTGTCGATGTTCGACACCCGTTCAAACAGACTGCGGATGCGGTCATACATTTCGCTCGGCGTGGAATAGCCGACGGTATCGGGAATGTTCACAGTCGTTGCACCGGCATTGATGACTGCTTCGACGACTCGGCAGAGGTGGTCGATTTCCGTCCGCGTGGCATCTTCGGCGGAGAATTCGATGTCGGAGCAAAACTTTCGGGCGTATTTTACTCCTTCGACGGCGGCTTCGATGTTGCGTTCAGGAGTCGTTTTCAGTTTATACTGCCGGTGTATCGGGCTGGTTGCGAGGAAGACGTGAATACGCGGTTGTTCGGCATTTTTGAGTGCTTCGGCGGCGGCTTCGATGTCTTTTTCGACGCATCGGGCGAGACTACAAATACTGCTGCCTTTGATGGTATTGGCGACGGCTTGTACAGATTCGAAGTCTCCGGGGGAGGCGATAGCGAAACCGGCTTCGATGACATCGACACCGAGTTCGGTTAGGGCGTGAGCGACTTTGAGTTTTTCGCTCAAGTTCATGCTTGCCCCTGGCGATTGTTCGCCGTCTCGGAGAGTCGTGTCGAAGATTTTGATGGTACGCATAGTAGGAAACAGTGTAGCAAAAAATTCCAGTAATGCAAGCAAAAGATTGCGCACTCACTACGCAATCTAAAAATGGCTAACTCTCTGCGGCTACCGCAGCCTTGCGTACCGAATCGTGAACTTCGCATCCGCCGACTCGACGCCGCCAGTTACCGCACGAAGAACGAACCGATGACTTACCGTATCGTCTAACCCTAACTTCGACCAATCTATCGTCAAGACACCACCATCGACCGAAAAGTCAGCAGCGTTAATAGATACATGATACGCTCCATTTCCGCTGCCGTGAACGAAATAAAGATTGTAACTTTCATAAGCCGCGCCCGCCGGCACCTTTTTCGGTAAAACAACCGTCGCCGATACCATCGCCGCACCTTCCGCATTGAAAGACTTCATCGGCTTCGTAACCTTGACCGCCGTGTACTTCAACGTCTTCGCCGTAACGTTAACGACACTTGTTACTTTTCCGCGACTGTTGACGCCCGCTTCGCCGTTGGCGTTGACCGCCGTAACGCTGATGCGATAGGATGTGTTCTGACTCAAACCGCCGATGGTGATTCGGTTATCCGTCGTACTGAAAGTTTCGACGACCGTCCAGACGCGCCCCTGTTTTATGCTGTATGTAACGACATATCTGGCATTGCTTTGCGCAGTGGCGTTTTTGTGGTCTGTCCACGATACGGTAATGCTGTCAAGCGTCGCCGCAATTCTTTCGACCTTCGCTTTGGGTTTCAGAGCATTGGTGGCGGTGCCTGTTGCGGTTACAGATATTCCGCTTTCTGCGTAAATGATGTTTCCTTGAGCATCTGTCAATTGGACATCATACATTCCCGCTTTCACACCCGGAATCGTTACGCCGTTTTCAGTAGGCGCACTTTTCCAAGTCGTCCATTCTATCGTACCGGATTGGCGATACCGAATCACACTGTCTTCCGATAAAGGTTCCAACCAAGAAATCGCGAGCGTATTCGATTCTCCCGATACCGTGAACGGACGCGGATCGACCGGCGGATCGACAGGCACCGGGTTGAGCAAGGTATGACTGGCAGTGCCGCCGTAATTGCCTGTACCGACGGCAACAACTTTCAATATGTATCCGACATCCTCGTCAGTTATTGTGTAAGAACTGTCATCAGCACCTTCGATGATATCTTCATCGCGATACCATCGATACGTTGCCGTCGCCCCTTCGGGATCGAGCGTGGTCGTGATGGTATCACCCACCTTCGGTGAATCTGTGCTTACGAAAATGCTCGTCAAGGCAATCGTTGGATTTTCAACAAACATTGACGTTTCGCAATACGCCGTATTGTTCAAAGTGTTGATTTCTCCCGCGACGTTAATGATTCTCCAACCGATGTAGTAATTGGTGTCGGCATCGAGTAAATCAGCACTGATATTGCTCAAGGTGGCAGTAGTTGATGCTCCGGCGGCAACACTATTCATGTTAGCGGAACCGAGTTCAATAACCGATGTAAATGATGTACTTGTCGAAGCGTAAAACTCGACGGTAAAGTCGCCGGAGGCGGCGTTGCCGATGTTTTCAAACGTCCCTGTGGTAACACTGAACGTGCCGCCTTTGGCTATCGAACTCGGTACTATACCGCCGTTAGCTGCCGCAAGGTCGGGAGCGGGAACCAGTAGTGTTTTTGTCTGCAATACGTCTGACGCAGACGAAGTTCCCGCCGCATTGACGGCGAAAACCCGATAGTAATAATTCGTGTCGGCAGTCAGATCAGTATCATTATAAGTTGTAGCCGTAATCGTTCCGCCGATTTGCGTCCAACCGTCCGTGCCGTTAAGTGAACGTTCTAACCTGTAAGAAGCCGCATTGCCGACGGCGTTCCATTCCAACGAAACACTCGCCGCTGTTTGAGCCGGACTCGCCAAACCGGCCGGAGCAACGGGAAGCATCGGCAACACGGCAGCCGTTGCTGCGCTGGTAACGGTACCGCTGTAACTACCGCTGCCGGTCGCGACGACTCGCAAGAGGTAACCGATGTCGGCATTAACGACTGTGTAGGAAACACTCGTTGCCGACGCAATGTCTTGCCAAGTACCCTCAACCTGCCGCTGCCACTGATACGTCGCCGTCGCACCGCTGGGAGCAAGCGTTGCCGTGAGCGTATCGCCCACCTGCGGCGATGTGTTGTCGATGCTAACGCCGGTCAACGCCGTCGTCGGCTGCGGTACTACACTCGTAGCCGCACTGTTAACCGTACCACTGTAACTACCGCTGCCGGTCGCGACGACTCGCAAGGCGTAGCCAATGTCGGCACTTTCGACTGTATAGGAAACATTCGTCGCAAGATCAATGTTCTCCCAAACAGAATTGACTTGCCGCTGCCACTGATACGTTGCCGTCGCCCCTTCGGGATCGAGCGTGGTCGTGAGCGTATCGCCCACCTGCGGCGATGTGTTGTCGATGCTAACGCCGGTCAACGCCGTCGTCGGTTGCGGAACGGTAGCCGTTGCTGCGCTGGTAACGGTACCACTGTAACTACCGCTGCCGGTCGCGACGACTCGCAAGGCGTAGCCAATGTCGGCACTTTCGACTGTATAGGAAACATTCGTCGCAAGATCAATGTTCTCCCAAACAGAATTGACTTGCCGCT
>Ga0099364_10005872_pt1 | contig 18048 bp, 16 predicted proteins | sample TergutTh196P3_FD_73070 | JGI IMG/M metagenome (GOLD analysis project Ga0099364, IMG submission 73070) | Microcerotermes parvus P3 segment gut microbial communities from Pointe-Noire, Republic of the Congo - Th196 P3 | ecosystem: Host-associated > Arthropoda: Insects > Digestive system > Gut ...
ACGTCAAAGCGTTAGGAGAACTATACTGATCCACAGCGTCTGTAAGAGTATAACATACTGTCCTTGGAGAGGGACAATAAACACTACTACTATATAATACGAGGAGAGTTATGATAAAAAATAACAAGCTGGCCATCGCGTCAAAGGTTTTAAAGCAATCACTTATTTATTTTGTGCTGATAATAGTTGCCATAATTGTGGTTTATCCATTATTATGGATAATAGGGACTTCATTTAACCCAACCAATAGCATTAGCAGGATAAGCCCGATTCCGGAGAATGCGACCTTGGCCAATTATACCAGATTGCTCCGCGATACGGAATATATCCGCTGGTTTATTAATACCGGATATGTTGCGGTCATAACCTCGGTTTGCGCGGTATTTGTCCACACCCTGACCGCCTTCATTTTTGCAAGGTTTAATTTTAAAGGCCGGAAAGCTGGCTTGCTTTGCGTAATGCTTTTACAGGTTTTTCCGGCTTTTATGGCGGTGACGGCTTATTATATGATTGCCCTCACCTTTAATATGCTCAACAATCTTAATATGCTGGTGATTATTTATGTGGCGACAACGATTCCGATCAATGTCTGGCTGATTAAAGGTAATTTGATGAATCTGCCCAAGTCCTTTGATGAAGCGGCATATATTGACGGGGCAACAAAGCTCCAAGTATTTTTCAAAATAATCCTGCCCCTTTCAGCACCGATTATTTCATTTGTCGCTTTGATTTCCTTTATGATGCCATGGATGGATTACATGATTCCCCGCTTTTTGATTAACAGGGCAGGGACAATGACGGTTGCGCTTGGGCTTTATGAAATGGTCAGATTGCAAACGATGTATTATGACTTTACCGCTTTTTGTGCCGGGGCAGTAATCATAGCAATCCCGATTGCGATTATTTATATGATCGGGCAAAAATATTTGATTGCCGGGTTTGCGTCCGGGGCGAATAAAGGCGAATAGTGAGTAAATTGAAAGATGAGGACGAAGCATTGAAAAATCAAGACATTCAAAAAGAGATGAAAAATAAGCTTGAGGAAATGATAAAAGATGGCCGCGAAATTGGAATGCAGCTTTGCGTTTATCATCAGGGCGAACTGGTTGTTAACACTTATGCCGGGATAATCAATACCGAAAGCAAGATACCTGTTACCGAACAGACATTATTTCCGGCTTTTTCGACCACCAAAGGATTTGCGTCAACCCTGCTCCATATCCTTGTTGAAAGAGGAAAACTTGATTATGAACAAAGAATCTGTGAAATATGGCCGGAATTTGCCCAAAACGGCAAAGAAAATATCCTCATCAAACACGCGCTTAACCATACGGCGGGCGTACCCCATCTCCCCCCCAATTTAACTGCTGCGGATATTTGCAATTTTGAAAAAATGTGTGAAATAGTTGCAAACCAAACGCCGATTTCTGCCCCCGGCGAACGGCAGGAATATCATGCTTTTACATATGGCTGGATTATCGGGCGGTTAATTGAGTTAGCAAGCAAGATGTCATTTACCGCATTTTTGGAACAAGAAATTAAGAAACCGCTGGGAACAGACAGCATATTTGTTGGCGTGCCGGATGACGTGATGGCAACATGGCCAATTGCAACGGTCTATGAGCCGGGATTTGACAAAAGTAATTTCAATACAGAGGGTTATGAAACCTATCCGGAATGCTGTATGCCGATGTGCGAAGGCATTAACCAAAAGGCCTCTTTACAGGCGTGCATACCCGGGGTAAACGGCGTTTTTAACGCCCTGTCGATGGCGCGGCTTTATGCGGCGTTGCTGCCGGGCTCGCCGGGCGTCACTAACGGGATTAAGCTGCTTACCCCTGAAACGGTCAAAAAAATATCAGCGGTTTCATCAAGGCTTGTCACGCCCGAATGGACAAGCACGTTGGGCCTTGGTTATTTTATTGGCGGATATGGGAAAAGGGAGACCATTTTTGGGCATGGCGGATATGGCGGTTCGGCGGCATTTGCTGATCCAGAGTATGATTTTTCGATTGGTTTTACCAAAAACTATTTCCACCCAAACGGCGCGGAGCTGGAAATTGTAAAGACGGTCAGGGAGCTGCTTGATATTCCGGTCGATTAAGGGTTTGATAGACAAATTTTCCAAAACCTAGTATAATAGTTTTAAGAAAATACTTAGGACGGAAGGTCGAAAGAATGAAATTCTTTCGACCGAAGATTTGAGCTACGCTCAAAGTCTCCAGGCCTTGATTGGAGCATTATATGAAAATGGATTTTGAGTGGGCGCTGATAAAAACCAACCACAAAATTCTTTTTATGACGATCGCAATAAATATCGCATTAACAGCGGGATATATCGCTGATGTTTTAAAGGGCCGGACGCAATTATATACGATAATTATTTTGTTCAGCTTAATTATTATTAATTTGACTGTCAGCACCTTTACATATTTGCGCAACAGGGCATCGCAAAAATTCAAATATCTGGCGTTGTTTGGTTTTCTTGCTGTTTATTGCTTTGCGGTCTTTGATTCAAGAAATACATTTACATATGTCTTTGTTTTTCCGGTCACAATCCTTTTTGTCCTTTATTATGACGTGAAATTTACGCGCAACATCGGTATCGCCATCATCATTATTAACGCCATGAAAATTATCCTCCAGTTATACCGCGGTTACACGGACATGAATTATGTAACGGAATACACGGTTCAGGTCGCATTTGTTAGCTTAGTCTGCTGGGGTTTATATGTCATTACCCAGCTGGCAGCTGATATTAATAATGAAAAACTGGAAATAGTTTCCAAGGCGGCCAAAAATGCCGAGGAAGCTAACCGGGCGAAGAGTAATTTCTTGGCGGCAATGTCCCATGAAATCCGGACTCCGATGAATGTGGTGCTAGGCATTGCCCAAATCCAGCTGCAAAGCGAGAGCCTGCCGCCTGACCAAGTCGCAGCCCATGAGAAAATTTATAATTCGGGGACCCATCTTTTGGGGATCATAAATGATATCCTTGATATGTCAAAAATCGAAACCGGAAAAATGGAAATCAGCCGCGAGGAATACGATATCCCCAGCCTGATAAGCGATGCCGTCCAAGCAAGCATTGTCCGGATTGGTAAGAAGCCGATCAAATATATCTTAGAAATCGATGAAAACCTGCCGTCGCGGGTAATCGGTGATGAGCTTAGGTTAAGGCAAATCCTCAATAATCTACTTTCGAACGCGGTCAAATATACCGAAGAGGGGTATATTAAGCTTACGATATCACGGTATCGGCGGGCTGACGGCAGCATAAGCTTACTCTTTAGGATCGAAGATACCGGGCAGGGCATCAAAGAAGCGGATAAAGAAAGAATGTTTACCGAATATTCACGTTTTAACCAAGAAGCCAACCGGGCGACCGAGGGGACTGGCCTTGGCCTTAACATATCAAAAAGCTTAATTGAGCTGATGGGGGGAAGCATCAGGGTAGAAAGTGAATACGGAAAAGGCAGCGTCTTTTATTTTGAGGTTTTACAAAAACAGGTTGACTGCCCGGTAATCGGAAAAGAGCTGGCCGAGCAACTAGAAAGCTTTTCTTTCATGACAAGACACGCCGACACGGTGAAAATTAGCCGCGATCCAATGCCTTATGGAAAAGTGCTTGTTGTTGACGATGTGGATACGAATCTTTATGTCGCCGAGGGTTTGATGTCGCCATATGAGTTAAAAATCGAGACGGCGCAAAGTGGATATCAGGCTTTGGAAAAAATAGCAAGGGGAGCTAGCTATGATATTATTTTCATGGACCATATGATGCCGGAAATGGACGGAATGGAAACAACCAAAAGACTTAGGGAATCAGGTTATAAAGGAACAATTGTTGCTTTAACAGCAAATGCCCTTGTTGGCAATGCCGAATTGTTTAAGCAAAATGGTTTTGATGAATTTATTTCAAAGCCAATTAATATTCAGCGGCTAAATTCGATTTTAACCAGGTTCGTCCGTGACAAATATCCGGAAGAAGCCATAAAGTATCAGGCCGTTACAGAATCAGTATCAACAACCTCGGCTGCGCCTAGTGACAAAATGCTGGCGATTTTTAGAAAAGATGCCGAAAAAGCGATTATTGTCCTAAGGAATACGCTCATCGAGCAGAATATCCCTTTATTCATTACCACCGTCCATGCCATGAAAGCAGCACTTGCCAATATCGGAAAGCAATCAGAATCAAGCAAGGCATTAGCATTAGAAGAAGCCGGGCGAAGAAATGAAATCGAATTTATGATGCTAAATGCGCCGGGATTTATTGATGACTTGGAAAATTTTACCAAAGAATTGGCCTTTAATGATGGGAATGAGACAGGCAACGGGCAAGGCGTGGAAATAAATGAAGATACAGCATACCTTAAAGAAAAGCTTCTTATTATAAAAGACGCTTGTGAAAATTATGATGATGTGGCTGCATACGCTGCCCTTGATGAAATTGAGCTAAAAGCATGGAATGGCGGGACAAAAGCAAAGCTTGATGAAATCCGCGACAAAATTTACTTCGAAACGGACTTTGAGCAAGCGGCGGATATTGCCGATAGCTTATGCTTATGAAACCATTCCCCCAAGCATTCCGCTTCCGGTGCAAAGCAGCATGACCGTCACGAAATCATTAGTGACCCCGGACAAGCCTTTGCCTACCGCAAGGGAAACGAGAAGAAGCACGATGAAATAGGCCGCCCCCATCAATAGCCCCCAGAGGAATTTGCGCGCCCCCATTTTTTTTCCGGCGAAAAAGCCCGCCAGGAAAGTCACAACTACATAAATGACAATAATTGCAATCGAGACAATTTGCTCAGACAGTTCAAAGCGGTACAATAAAAGCGCCAGCAAAAGCAAAAGCCCCGCCGTCAAAAGATAAGCAAAAAGTAAACACTTAAGGACAAAAGTAACTTTAAAATCAAGATGAAAATTTTTGAGCATATAGCCTCCGCTACGACCTTAGATTAGCTAATTATATGCTAATAAGCACCCAAACTTGACAATTAAGTTAAGGTGGGGTAGAATTGTTATTGCTCCCGATTAAATTGCGCATTAGCACAAGTGAGAATGTGAAAAGGTTTAGCCGGGGGAGCAATTGTATCACCCAACATAGGAGCATTACCTTGGATACCGACGCTTCAATACAATTAATAATCATTATCATCCTTATCTTAAGTTCAGGATTTTTTTCATCTGCGGAAATCGCCTTTACCACCGTCAGCAAAGTACGCTTGCGGACACTTAGCGAAGAGGGCAACAAATCAGCACGACACGCGCTTGATATCATCGAAAATTACCGCAAAATGCTAAGCGCAGTTGTGGTTGGCAATAATGTTGTCAACATCACCGCATCAGCTTTGACCACCGCCCTTGTGTTAAGGTTATTTGGCAGTTTTGCGGTGGGGATTGCAACCGGGGTTTTGACCTTCATTATCCTGTTATGGGCGGAGATTATCCCCAAAACCTTAGCAAGCTTAAATGCAGAGAAAATGGTGCTAAAGTATGCAGTCCTGGTGTTATTTTTAATGAAAATCCTGACCCCGGTTATTTTCCTTGTTGATAAAGTTGCCTATTTTACCTTGTTATTAATGCGCGTTGACCTTAACAGAAAAGAAATAATGACTGAAAATGAGCTAAAAACCTACGTTGATGTCAGCCATGAGGACGGCGCAATTGAAACCGATGAGCGGACGATGATTTACAATGTTTTTGATTTGAGCGATACGAAAGCCCGCGATATCATGATTCCCCGGATTAATATGATCGCAATTAACGCCGAAGCCAATTACGGTGAAATCCTCCAGATTTTTGCGGAGAACAAATATACCCGCTATCCGGTTTACCGCGAGGATAAGGACGTAATTATCGGCCTGATTAATATCAAGGATTTTTTCCTTGTCGCCGAGCATGAACGCGAAAGCTTCCGCGCCGCCGATATCCTGCGCGATGGTTTTTATACCTACGAACTCAAGAAAAATGCGGATTTGATGGACGAAATGCGCGAAAAGCCTTATACGATGGCTTTTGTGCTTGACGAATACGGCTTGACGGTCGGCATGATTACCTTTGAAGATTTGCTAGAGGAAATCGTGGGGGAAATCCGTGATGAATATGATGAAGACGAAGAGCAATGGATTCAAAAAATCGATGAAAACACTTATCTTATTGAGGGAGATGTTAAAATTGATGATATTAATGACGCGATTGGCCTTTCGCTTAGCTCTTCTGAATATGACTCGATTGGCGGACTGATGATTGAGGCTTTGGTCCGCTTGCCGGAAGATAACGAGACGGTTACAACTTCTGATGGCGTAACCCTTGAGGCTAAAGGGATTAGCAATAACCGCATTAGCAAGGTCTTGCTTACGATTCCGGCTGGTGAAGCTAAGGAAGAGATTGCGTGTCAAGCACGCAATGACGCTGAAGCGTAAGGATTGCGTGATTTCGTCATTGCGGCCTCCGCGCCGCAATCTAAGTCAAATACGTAATGACAAAAAAATCTTGAGATTTGGGCAAATTTATTTTATAATAAAGAGCTTATTAATAAGGAGAACGAAATGAAACAGATTAAAACCATCACGCCAGGGACATTAAACGAAACAATAAAGAAAGGCGGTTGCGGCGAATGCCAGACTTCATGCCAATCAGCTTGCAAAACCTCATGTACCGTTGGCAACCAAAGCTGCGAGCAAAAGACAAAAGCGAATAAATAATGGTACATTTATATGAAAACAATGGCTTCAAAATAGCTTTAGATGTTAATAGCGGGGCTATTCATTTAGTTGATGAGGCGGCTTACAACTTAATTCCCGAAATTGAGGAATTAGTAAACGCGAAAATGCTTTTTACCCCCGACAATTACGAAGATTATGCGAATGAGATAAATGACCGCGAAACAGTTGTAAAAGCCCTTTGCCTTCATGTCGCGCATGATTGTAACCTTGCTTGCCGCTATTGCTTCGCCGAAGAAGGCGATTACGGCGCGAAATGCCCTAACGCCCCCAAGTTAATGAGCCTTAAGACCGGAAAACGCGCCCTTGATTTTTTGATTGCCAATTCCGGTAACCGCGTAAATCTCGAAGTTGATTTTTTTGGCGGCGAGCCGCTCCTTAATTGGGAAGTCATCAAGGAATTAGTGGCATATGGCCGAAGCCTTGAAGAAAAAGCTGCCAAAAAATTCCGCTTCACCCTGACAACGAACGGAATTTTGCTAACCGAGGCAATGTTTGAGTTTATCAACCGCGAAATAAGCAATGTCGTCCTAAGCATTGACGGCCGCCCTTTCGTAAATGACCGGATGCGTCCTCTCCATGACGGGCGGGGCAGCTATGATTTGGTGGTTGGCAAATTCTTAAAGCTCGCGGAAAGCAGAAAGCAGGCCAATTATTTTGTCCGCGGTACTTTTACCCGCTTAAACCTTGACTTTGCCGAAGATGTCAAGCATTTGGCTAGCTTGGGCTTTAAGCAGATTTCGATTGAGCCGGTGGTTACGGCGGGGGCTGGTGCTGGCGCAGGGGTGCTAGCGGGTGCGTTGACCGAGTCAGTCAATGAAACAGATGAGAAAAGTTTTGCGATAAGGAAAGAAGATATCCCGGCCATTTGTGCGGAATATGACCGTCTTGCCGCTTATCTTATCGAGCAGAAAAGCAAAGGAAAGCCTATCAATTTTTTCCACTTTATGATAGACTTAACCGGAGGGCCTTGCGTGGCAAAACGCCTTTCCGGCTGCGGGGCAGGTTCAGAATATCTTGCGGTCACTCCTGCTGGTGATTTTTACCCATGCCATCAGTTTGTCGGCCAGCCGGATTTTCTAATGGGAAACCTAAATGACGGTATTACCGCAACCGCGATTTATGATAATTTTAAAGCAATAAATGTATATACTAAACCTAAATGCCGCAGCTGCTTTGCCAAGTTTTACTGCTCCGGCGGCTGTGCGGCAAGTGCCTACAAAATATGCAAAAGCCTGACTGATTGTGACGACCTTGCTTGTGAATTACAGCGTAAACGTGTTGAATGCGCGATTATGATTAAAGCAAGTGAGACAGGGAATGCGGCGCAGGGGCCGAAGTGAAGTACTGAGATTACGGCTGGGGGGCCGCAATGACGAAACACAAGCCCTGTCATTGCGGGCTTGACCCGCAATCTTACATGAAATTCAAAAAAATACGAGAAAAGGAAAATTTTACCATGAAAAAAAGCAGAGCAATAATCTACCTGACAACCTTTATCATCATCTTAGGCGTATGTGCCTACACATCATTCATCGGGTTTGGCAATACCCAAAGCGGCTCAATCTTTGGCATAAAGCTAGGCCTTGATTTGGCTGGCGGTGTCAGCATTACTTATCAAGTAGTCGGCGATGAAAATCCCAGCGCGGAAGATATGGCTGACACTATTTACAAAATGCAAAAGCGGATTGAGAACTATAGCAATGAAGCGATTGTTTATAAAGAAGGAAGTGACCGGATCAATATCGAAATCCCCGGCGTTTCTGACGCTAATGCGATTCTCGAAGAGCTTGGGAAACCCGGTTCGCTAGTTTTTTTAAACCACAATTTTGAAGAAGTGCTGCGCGGGACGGACGTAATCCATGCCGTTGCCACTTACCAGCAAGACCATATGGGCAATAATGAAGCGGTGGTTGCTCTTTCCATGTCGCCTTTAGGGACAGCCAAATTCGCCGAAGCAACCCGGATTGCCGCCCCGACAAGGGAAATCATTTACATTGTTTATGATGATGAAATCGTCAGCAATCCAGCCGTCCAAAGCGAAATCACTAGCGGCGAGGCGGTTATTTCTGGGAATTTTACTTTCGAAGAAGCAGAAAGGCTGGCGTCAACGATCCGGATTGGCGGCCTAAAGCTCGAATTAGAAGAGCTTCGTTCCAATGTCGTCGGGGCGCAATTAGGTGAAGAAGCGATTACTTCAAGCCTTAAGGCGGCCGCGTTTGGCCTTTTGATTATTATCGCTTTTATGATTGCGGTTTATCTCATTCCCGGTTTTGCCGCCGGGCTTGCTTTATTATTATACACTTCCTTAATTATTGTCTTGCTCGATGCTTTTGAAATTACTTTGACGCTTCCGGGCATTGCCGGGATTATCTTGTCAATTGGGATGGCGGTTGACGCAAATATCATTGTTTTTGCCCGCATCCGTGAAGAATTGGCGACCGGGAAAACGATTCCTTCATCTATCAAATCCGGCTACAAAAAGGCCCTGTCCGCCGTTGTCGATGTTAATATCACAACCCTTATTGCCGCCGCCGTCCTTTATATGCTGGGGACAGGCCCGATTAAAGGTTTTGCCGCGACATTAGCTTTGGGCATTATCCTGTCGATGCTGACCGCCCTGTTTGTGACCAAGTGGATAATGAATATCTTGTTTGCCCTTGGCTTTCAAAGCATCAAATTTTACGGGACGGCAAAAGAAAGAAAGGTTATTGATTTTGTCGGAAAGAAAACGGTCTTTTTCGTTGTTTCAAGCCTTCTTATTATTACTGGCTTTGTCTTTATGTATTTGAACCAGGTTAACATAGGTTCACCGTTTAACCTAAGCCTTGAATATTTGGGCGGGACTTCGACAAAGGTGGTATTTAATGAAGATTTAAGCCTTGCGGAAATTGATAATAATGTTGTCCCCCTGATAGAAAATATCACAGGTGACGCGAATGTCCAGACCCAAAAGGTTGCCGGGACTAATGACGTAATTTTTAAAACCCGCAGCCTTGATGCGTATGAACGGGAAGCATTTAACCAAAGCATGGCGGAGCAATTTGCCGCTGACCCTGAACTGATTACGGCCGAAACAATTAGCTCAACGATTTCCAATGAAATGCAGCGTGACGCGATTCTGGCGGTGCTGTTTGCCTGTATCGGCATTACTTTGTATATTTGGCTTCGCTTTAAAGATGTCCGTTTTGGCGCAAGCGTGACCTTTTCGTTACTCCATGACGTGTTGGTTGTTTTGGCTTTTTACGCGGTGTCTAAGGTATCGGTTGGCTCAACATTTATTGCTTGTATGCTGACAATAGTTGGCTATTCGATTAATGCTTCAATCGTCATTTTTGACCGTGTCCGGGAAAATATGGCGGAGATGAAGCGTAAAGACAGCCTCGCTGAAATATTGAACATCAGCATTAGCCAGACCCTGTCGCGAAGCGTCTTTACTTCAATCACAACGTTTGTGATGGTTGCAGTCCTTTATTACTTTGGCGTATCTTCGATTAAAGAATTTGCCCTTCCTTTGATGGTCGGCATTGTGTGCGGGACTTATTCATCGATTTGCATTGCCGGAACGTTCTGGCTTATTTTGCGGAAACGCTTTGTACCGAAAGCGGAGTAACAATTTTTATGATTTTGGATATATTAGTTATAATGAATTAATAACTGTTTAGCAAGGAGGATTGATATGTATGCAGAAAGAAATTGGCGTTCATTAATTGAGAACTCGCGCTCGTTTGAAGAAGCAGATAAATTAATTATGGAAGAAACGTTATGGAGAACAAGCAGGGAAAAACTGGCTTTCCTAAGCGGTATCTTTAGTTTTTCATTGGTTGCTTGTAATGATGACGAATCAACAGATGAAGAAAAAAGCAACTTTGATTATATTGCGGTATTAAATACCATTGTTAAGGCGAAATGGAGGTAATATTGAATTTAAAGTACATTAAAGATAAGGCAAAAGAAATTAATAAGCGATCCTTAGATTTTCATTTAGCCAATTGCAGCTTGGCTTGTGAAAGAATGATTCAAGATGAAATACACATTTATTTAGAAAAAGAACGGAATGAAATAAAGAAAAAAAAGGACGCAGCCCATAAGCGCAACGACTTAAAAGAGATTGAGCATTTAGCAGCAAGAGAAGAAAGTCTAAGCAAAAAGCGGACAATAAGAATTTATATCGAATACATAAATGGCATCGGAATAAACGAAAAATCAGGAAGAGTAGTATTTTTTGATAATCATTTTACAATCAACATTCCAAAAACTCTTTTGGATAAATCAGTAAAAGAAAACTATGAATATACAGAATACGTAAAAATTCTACGAAACATTATGGCACACGAACTTGGACATATAACATTACACTGGCGTGAGCTCATTAATCTAAAAGGGATTCAAGGCAGTAGAAGCATAATTGGGGAAAAAGATGAGGAAGCAAAATTGTTTGGGGAAAGCTTGCTTGAGTTACGCCAAAAAAGAAATAAGGCAATGATTGATAATGAAAGCCTTAAAAATTTTTTTGGATTAAATGCCTTGTAATAGTTACGTCCTAAAACATCTGCCCAATTTACGCGATGCCTAAATCTTGATTCTCTTTCCCGACAAGTTTATAATAAATTTGTAGTCAAAAATTGGAACATATTGTTATCAACGAAAGGAAAGTGAGGAATTATAATGGAAAAATTAACCATGACCGCAGAAAGAGACAACGAAAATATTTACCGGATTCTTGGCGACTTAATGAGTGCCAACAAAGAATTCCAAATCATGATTACAGTCCCAAGCGGTCTAAACCGAAAAGAGGAATTAGTCAAAGCCGAGCAGAAAAAACGCGGCCAAGGCAGGGTAAACACCTTTGTTACATATGATTTGGAGCGTGATGTCACCGACATGATTCACGAAATCGGCGTTCCTGCCCATATCAAAGGCTACCAATACCTGCGGGACGCGATAATGTTATCCGTTGAAGACAGCGAAATGCTAGGCTCAATCACAAAGGTCCTTTACCCGACCATCGCAACCAAGTTCGCGACCACCCCAAGCCGGGTTGAGCGGGCGATCCGCCATGCCATTGAAGTCGCCTGGAGCAGGGGCAGAATGGAGACCCTTGATGCCTTATTTGGCTATACAATCAATACCGGAAAAGGCAAACCAACCAACTCAGAATTTATTGCTTTAATAGCTGACAAAATTCGTTTGCAGTATCGCGCATATTAGCTCGCCTATTAGCTTCGCCTATTAGCTCGCATATTAGCTTCGCCTATTAGCTCGCTTATTAGCTTTAATAAAACTGTTTGTAAAAAAAATCTTTTTCATGTATACTAAAGATTAATGATGATTTAGCGCATAATCTGGAGGACATAAGATGAAGAAGAACATACTTTTTGCAGCTTCTGAGGGAGTGCCATTTATTAAGACCGGGGGACTTGCCGATGTTGTTGGTTCATTGCCGAAAAATATCGACACAGAATACTATGATGTCCGGGTCGTTCTCCCCAAATATGTATGTATGAGCCAGCCAATAAAAGCGCTGCTTACATATAGAACCCATTTTACGATGGATTTTAACAAGAAAAATGAATATGTCGGGATTCTCGAATACGAGCTTGATGGAATCAAGTACTACTTTATTGACAATGAAAGTTTTTTTTCCGGCATTCATCCCTATGGCAATGACGGGTATCTGGAAATCAAAAAATTCGCATTTTTTTCAAAAGCGGTGCTTTCGATTCTTCCGGTGATTGATTTCCGGCCGGATATCATTCATTGCCATGATTGGCAGACGGGACTTATTCCCGTCTATCTTAATGAAAGATTCCAGGCAAATGAATTTTTCCGCGGCATCAAAACCGCGATGACGATTCACAACCTCAAATTCCAAGGCAAATGGAGCGTCAAGGAAATTCAGGAGCTGACTGAATTTCCGCCCTACTTTTTTACCCCCGACAAGCTTGAGGCATACCGGGACGCCAATCTTTTAAAAGGCGGCTTGGTTTATGCAAGCGCGATTACGACGGTCAGCGAGACTTATGCCGAAGAAATCAAAACCAAATTCTACGGTGAGAGCTTGGAAGGCCTCCTAAACGCAAGGGCTAATGACTTAAGGGGAATTGTAAACGGAATTGATTATGATGAGTTTAACCCGGCGACTGACAAGTATATCCCATTTAATTATGATGCGCGGAATTTCCGCAAGGAAAAAATAAAAAACAAACGGGCCCTGCAAGAAGAATTAGGAATCAGGCAAGACGAAAAAATGATGATGATCGGGATTGTCTCACGCCTTACTGACCAAAAGGGCTTTGACCTTATTGCGCATATGATGGATGAGATTTTAATGGATCATGTCCAGCTGGTTATCCTGGGGACAGGTGAAGAGAAGTACGAGAATATGTTCCGCCATTATGCTTGGAAATACAATGACAAGGTTTCGGCGAATTTATATTATTCCGAAGCCCTTTCACACAAGATTTATGCAGCTTGTGATGCCTTTTTGATGCCCTCATTATTTGAGCCTTGCGGCCTTAGCCAATTAATGAGCCTAAGGTATGGGACGCTTCCGATTGTCCGCGAGACAGGCGGCCTAAAAGATACGGTCGAGCCTTATAACGAAATCTATTCAACCGGAACAGGCTTTAGCTTCCTTAACTACAATGCCCATGAAATGCTTAACACCATTCGTTTCGCCGAGCGGATTTATTACGACAAAAAGCGCGAGTGGAATAAAATGATTGACCGGGCGATGGCGGCGAATTTTTCATGGCAGGTATCAGCGCTCAAATACCAGGAAATGTATGATTGGTTGATTTAAAATCATGACAAAACAAATTAAGAAAGACGGCTTCATAATGCAGGCGGGGATTCTGGCAGTAGCCGGAATCCTTAGTCGTATTATTGGCCTTTTATACAACAGCCCGATGACGGCAATAATCGGCGACGAAGGTAATGGTTATTACGCCTTTGCTTACCGGGCTTATACAATTGTGCTTTTGATTTCATCATATAGCATTCCGTCAGCCATTTCCAAGGTTGTGGCCGGGCATCTTGCTGGCGGCGAGTACAAAAACGCCCACCGGATTTTTAAAGGCGCAATGCTTTACGTGATTTTTGTCGGCGGAAGCGCAAGCTTATTAGTTTTTTTCTTTGCCGACAAATTATTAAGCCTTGCCGGGGCGGCGACAGTCCTAAAGTTTTTTGCCCCGACGATATTCCTTTCGGGAATCCTTGGGGTCCTGCGCGGTTATTTCCAAGCTCACCGGACGATGGCACAAACATCAGTTTCCCAGATATTAGAGCAGATATTAAATGCCTTAGTCAGCATTTTGCTTGCCATTTGGCTGACCGGGCTAATGCCGTTTAATATTGCCGGGGCAGAGGAAGCAACAAGGCGGAGCGTTAATGGGGCAATCGGCGGGGCGCTGGGAACTGGTTTTGGCGTCCTGACCGGAATCATTTTCATGTGGGCGATTTATTATCTTAACAAAAAAACAATCAAACGCCGGATTGAGCAGGACAAACATCCCGAAGAGCTAAGTTATCAGGCAATCTTTAAAATGATCCTCTTTGTTGTAACGCCTTTCATCCTTAGCACCTGTATCTACAATATCAACAGTTTCATAAATGCCACTATTTTTAGCTCGGTGATGGCGGCAAAGGAAGTAAGTGTTTCAGAAATCGCAGTTTTAATGAGTGCAGTTGAAAAATCAACGAAAATTTCCAATATTCCCATCGCGCTGGCGGCGGCCATGTCGGCGGCCCTCATTCCGGGCATTGCCGGGGATTTTGCCGTGAAACGGCTTGATTTATGCCGGGACAAAGTCGCCAAAGCCATCCGCTCAACGATGTTTATTGCGATTCCGGCCGCAATGGGGATTTTGGCCTTGTCAAAGCCAGTCATGCTGCTCCTTTATCCGCAGAGGGAAACCTTGGATCTTAGCGCGAATTTGCTAATCATCATGGCGGCGGGGGTAGTTTTTTATTCATTATCAACTTTATCCAGTGCCGTTTTGCAAGGGACAGGGCGGGTCAACAGCCCGGTGGTTAACGCGGCGATTGCTTTAGTTTTACAAACCGTAGTGTTGGATTTGGTCTTGTTTTATACTGATTTTTCAACCTACGCGATGGCGGTTGCCCCGCTACTCTTTGCCTTTTTGATGTGTCTTTTAAATGCCTTGTCAGTCCGCCGCCACCTTGAATACCGCCAGGAATGGGACCGGACTTTTTTCCGCCCTCTGCTTATTTCAATCGTGATGGCAGCTTTGGCATTTGGCACATACCATGGTTTTTATTTCTTGTTAAAGATGAACCTCCCAGCTTTGATAATTGCCGTTTTGGTTGGCGCATTGGTTTACTTTGTGCTGGTGGTTAAATTCAAAGTTGTTAGCGAGGCAGAGATTAAATGGCTGCCGCATAGCAAGCAATTGACTGAGCTGGTGGGTAAAATCGGGGCGAAGCGGGAAAGAAAAAATAAGCATGGGCATGGGCAGGGGCATGAGCATGAGCATGGGCAAGAGCAAGAGCAAAAGCAAGCAAAAGACCAAAAAGAGTCCGCCGCAAGCGGGGATAAGAATGATTTTGAATTTGATTTTTTAGATGAAGAATAAAGGTGCAAAATGGCATTTGATGGAATAACAATCGCTAGCATAGTAAGTGAACTGAAAGCAGAATTAACCGGAGGAAGAATTACCAAAATTTCCCAGCCGGAAAATGACGAGTTAATTCTGACGATAAAAACCAATCCGCGCGAAAATCAGCCGTCTAAGACAAAACGCCTGCTTATTTCGGCTGACGCGGCCCTGCCCTTGATTTATCTGACGGAAAATAACAAAACCGCGCCGCTTACTGCCCCAGGCTTTTGTATGTTGCTTAGGAAGCACTTAAACAGCGGGCGAATCCTGGATATCACCCAGCCCGGTCTTGAGCGGATTATCCATATCCACATCGGCCACTTGAATGAAATGGGTGATTATCAGGAAAAAAGGCTTGTTGCTGAAATCATGGGCAAGCATTCAAACATCATTTTTATTAATGATGAAAACATGATTATCGACAGCATTAAGCATATTTCCGGGCTTGTCAGCTCGGTGCGGGAGGTCCTGCCCGGGCGGCCTTATTTTGTCGCGGAAACCGTTGCCAAAAAAAATCCGCTGGCGACCTCTTTTGCGGAATTTGAAAACGTGATCTCGTCAAAAGCAATGCCGCTCCATCAGGCTATTTATATGAATTATACTGGGATATCACCAGCCGCCGCGCAAGAGATATGTGAGCGGGGCGGCCTTGATGGTGATGAGTCGGCGGTGGTCCTTAGTGAGGGAAAAGAGCTTATCACATCTCTTTATCGTGTTTTCGAAAGTTATCTAAACCAAATAAAAAATAATGATTTTACCTTGAACATATATTTAAAAGACGGCAATCCTTATGATTTTTCTGTGCTTAAGATGGATATTTACCGCGACTTCAAAGCGGTTTCTTATGCTTCGCCATCAGCAATGCTGGAAGAGTATTATCTTACTCGGAGCATTTTTAACAAAAGCCGCCAAAAGTCGGCTGACCTTAGGAAAATCGTTAAAACCCATCTGGAAAGAAACCAGAAAAAATATGATTTACAGTTAAACCAGATTAAAGATACCGAAAAAAAAGACCGCTTCCGCGTTTACGGCGAATTGCTTAATACATATGGTTATGGTTGCGAGCCAGGGCAGGAAAACTTGGAAGCTCTTGATTATTATAGCGGCGAAATGATTACGATTCCTTTAGACCCGCTTTTAACCGCCGGGGAAAATGCCAAAAAATATTTTGACAAATACAATAAAATGAAACGGACGGCGGACGCGCTTAATGATTTATCTAAAGATGTAAAGGCGGAAATCATTCATTTAGAGTCGATTGCCGCTTCCCTTGACCATGCTTTAGAGGAAGAAGATTTGGCCGAAATCAAAGAAGAAATGATAACAAGCGGTTATATCCGGCGCAAGAATCTTAAAAAGGCCGGACGGCGGGAAAATAAAAAAAGCCGGCCGCTTCATTATTTGAGCAGTGACGGTTTTCATATTTATGTCGGGAAAAATAATTTCCAGAATGAAGATATCACGTTTAAGCTTGCGGACGGCGGCGACTGGTGGTTTCACGCGAAAGGAATCCCCGGTTCGCACGTAATCATCAAAACTTTAGGGAAAGAATTGCCGGACCGGGCTTTTGAAGAAGCGGCCAGTCTTGCCGGGTATTATTCCAAGGGCTGTAACCAAGAAAAAGTAGAAATTGATTATACCGAACGGAAAAATGTCAAAAAACCGAATGGAGCAAAACCGGGCTTTGTGGTTTATTATACGAATTATTCAATGATTGCCCGTCCCGATATCAGAAATCTGGTGCAGATTTCTTGATTCGAGGTAATATTTTAACAAAACATAAACACCAAAGATGTGTTGCGATTCTTGCAAAAATCGCCGCTAGGCGAGCTTTTTAAAGTCGCCGATTTAGGATAGCATTTCAACAATAATACAGCACACCAAAGGTGTGCTGGCATTTTCAAAAGTCGCCGATTTTGGACGCCATTTCAACAAGAATGCAGCACACCAAAGGTGTGCTGGCATTCTTTCCGGAAGCTTTGCTTCCGTTTTTACATAACTCCACTTTCAAATAATGAACGCAAGTGGTCAACGTCTTTCTGCGCTGCTTTCGGGGCCGGAACGTGATAAGAGCGTTCGCGGGCGATTTGGAAAATTTCTTCCTGTGACTGCTCACAGGCATTCCTAAACTGGGTTAAGGTTTGCTTTAGCTCTTCGTTTTCTGTTTGCGGAATCATGCTTGCAAATCTGACAAGCTCACCGTTAATGCCAGCTAAAGTATCAGTTACCATTGTTTTTTCGTCAATCATTGTATGCTCCTTTCTTACTTACATTTCTAGTTAAAGATTTCTACTGCAAGAATTCCATTAAAGTATTTTTGTTATCCATTGCCGATTGGGCGCCTTTTTCAAAAAATTTTTTGATTTGCTTGTCCTCGGCGACTTCCGCGTATTCATTCATTTTGCAATGAACTGTGTCATAACCGCCAATTAAGTGGCGCAGATTCTGTAATTCTAATTCAGATAAATTTGCCATTTTATATCCTTCCTTTCTAATTTTGCCAAATTTTGGTAAAAACTTTTTTTGGTACAAATTTTTTTGGTAACAATTTTGGTGCAATTTTTTTGCCACAATTTTTTTTGGACCACAAAATTTTTGGTGCAAATTTGGTGCAAAGTTTTTCATAAAACGGAAAAAAAGATGGCTAATCCGTTTATAACTCAGTATGTCCTTAATTTATTAGATTACTCTGGTAATTA
>Ga0099364_10005873_pt1 | contig 18048 bp, 13 predicted proteins | sample TergutTh196P3_FD_73070 | JGI IMG/M metagenome (GOLD analysis project Ga0099364, IMG submission 73070) | Microcerotermes parvus P3 segment gut microbial communities from Pointe-Noire, Republic of the Congo - Th196 P3 | ecosystem: Host-associated > Arthropoda: Insects > Digestive system > Gut ...
ACAAGTTTGCAAAAACTCCGTCATTCCGGCGCAAGCCGGAATCCAGACGAGGGACTCGCAGCCTGTTTTTCTGGATTCCGGCTTGCGCCGGAATGACGAAAAATCAAAACTTGTCAACGGACTGCCCAGAATTGGAAAATAACTGAATAATAATCCCGAAAAGGGTCGATGGGCTCGTGTTAGGCGTGGGCGGCTTAAATGCTTGCTCGTCGAAAGTTGGGGGCAGTCGATCTCATTCTCGAACTCGCAAACTTGGGCTACCTTGGGAAACGCTCGGAGAGAAGAAGGGGATAAAATCGGTAAAGTCCTTAATGCCCGTTACAAAGCGGCAGAGTTTCATAGAAGGGGACCTCTAAAAATATATTCTTTGCGTACCTTGCAGTTAAAATAGTTCGGATTTAACCGCAAAGACGCGAGGAAGCGCAAAATTCGCCAGGAACAATTTCATACCGTTTATGGCAGAGCCGGCACCGGAATATGCGGTAACAGCGATTGCATACCGGATGTCAATGGAACCATCGGTGCACTATCCGGGGCGAAAATCGACATGACTTCATTGTAACTCACCGGTCGCCGGTTTTGAGGCAAAAAGACGGTATAAACCGACGGTGAAAGATCGTTCTCCTGATAGTGCATGATCGCGTTCCGCCAACGCTGATCCGCCCAAAAGTCGATGCCGTCCGGCTGCAACCGAAAATAAATGGCACATGCCGAAAATGGAATCAGCGGCATCGGGGCTTCCAGGATAGATTCCGGTTCCACTGTTAAGTCGAACCTGTCCACCCAACGGTGAAACAGTGCCTTCTCGACCGCACCATCGATTACTGCCATACTTCCTTCGGCATAGATGCCCTCTGCACTGATAATTGCCGGTGAAAAACGCAAATCGACCACCGTGCCTTCGACGGCAAAAGTGGTATGCGGCTGAATCAGCGGAGCGAGCGGGATGTTTCTGAAAATAACCTCTTCCAGCCGGGTGGTTTGTGTCTCCGCTCTGCCGCTGCGTAGGGAATGGGAAAACTTTCCTTCAAAGGTTCCGCCGGAAAAACGTTGGAACGGCGCACAAAAGACCGCCGCCAAGTCGCAAGGTATCGGCTGTCTGCCCGACTGAAAGGAGATTTCCAACGTGTCGGTCAGCGAAAGAGTAAAGGAAAGCCGCTCCCGATGTTCCCAGTCCATGTCGGAAATGCCCCGGATTTGAAATGACCAGTCCGAGCGGAGTTCCGTAGGCATGCGGTAAATGTTGCCCTGTACGGAATGGAGAATGTCCAGTTGGTCTTCCCCTTTTTGGAGACTGTGTTCGCTACGGATACCGACTTGCTCTAAAACAAGTTGCACCGGTACTTCAGCGAGAGCATCGAACCGGGCAAAAACTTTGCGGAGCAAATTTTGGATGAGCAGAGCGGAGTCTTCGCTGGAAGACTCGCCGAAGTCCAGGGCAGAAACCGGCACAGTGATTTGCCAAAACCGGTTATGGGAGCGGAAATAAGGGAACGTGTTTTCCAGTACCGCCGTCAAACCGCTGGAATTTCCGGCTGTGGAGTCCGGCATAATGCCGGGAAAAACCTTTTCCCGCGGAGTGCCGGTCATGCGTTGAATGTCGATTTGTGTTGCCCGGAATACGGGACGTTGGGCGGCTTCGTCCAGAATTTCGATGTTGTGCAATCGGGTAAAGTTCGGCGAGCGGTATTCGACCGAGCCGATTTTCCAGTGCAAGCCGGTGTGCTGGGTGAGGGCGCGTTCCCAAGTCCGGGCATTGCCGGGTAATTTACGCACCACGATTCCGCCGATAATGCCGAGGGTCAAAATCGGACCGAGCAGATAAAAAACCAGGAGCAGAATAAACCGCTGCGTTTGTTCGTGTAACTGCAAAGGAGAGCGGCTGTGTGTTTTGGAATCGAACGGGGGATTATGCAGAAATTCGGCGTTTTCGTCAAGAGCGGTGAGTCGGCGGCAAATCCTTGCGGGGATGTGATAGACCATAAACGGAAAGGAATGGGGCATTTCCCTTTGCGTCCCTTGCACTTTCTTTGCGAACTTTGCGGTTAAAAAAAGAATCACCGCAAAACGGGGACTTGCATTTTTCCGGCATGGGTGATATAGTGGGCAACATCGTATTTCAAAGCAGTTGCTCTTATGTCCCTCCCTTCCAAGCCGCGGCGTGTTGTTCTCAAAGTCTCCGGTGAATGTTTTTGTGCCCCCAACGAGCGGGGGATTTCGATGGATTCCGTGATGCACCTTGCCGGGCAGGTCGCGCAGTCGGCAAAGGAAGGAATCCAAATTGCGATTGTGATGGGCGGTGGAAACATTTTACGCGGCGGACAATTCAAAGCAACAAACGCTGCCATCTTGGAATCGACTGCCCACTACATGGGTATGTTGGCAACCGTCATCAATGGGCTGGCTCTGCAAGATGCGATTGAACTTGCCGGACATCCGACGCGGCTGATGACCGCCTTCGATATGGGTGCGGTCGCCGAACCGTACTTCCGCCGCCGGGCAGTGCGGCACTTGGAAAAGGGACGCATCATCTTATTGGCGGGCGGCACGGGCAGTCCTTTTGTAACGACCGACACCGCTGCCGCTCAGCGGTCATTGGAACTTGGTGCCGAAGTGTTGCTCAAAGCCACCAAAGTGGACGGCGTGTACAGTGATGATCCCGAAAAAAATCCGCAGGCGGTATTGTATTCCGAATTGACCTACGAAGCCGTTCAGCAGCAACGGCTTCGGATCATGGATCAGGAGTCGATTGCCAAGTGCGGCGAACATGACATGCCGGTAATGATTTTCAATTTCCGCACACCGGGCAATCTCGAACGCGCCCTGCGCGGTGAGCGTATCGGGACGCTGATTACAAAGTAGGGGGAGCAGTGCTTTGTAAAGGTGCTTTGTAAAAGGGGGGAACCTCTAAAAATCACTTCTGTATTTTGATTTATGCCGAAACGCACCAAATTATACTTTGCGACCTTGCGTCTCCTTTGCGCACTTTGCGGTTAAGTCCGCCGCTGCAAAGGAAAAAAAGAGAAACCCCGCCGGTTTTACCCCATCATATTGAAGATCGGAAGGAGCAGTGACAAGACGATAGCAAGCACTACAATTCCCAACAGAATCAACATCACCGGCTCGATAAACCGGACCGCGAGGTCCAGAGACCGCCAATTCCGTTTTTCCAGCGATTCGGAAATGTTCACTAAAATGGTGTCCAGCGTATTCGCCTCTTCAGCAACCGATATAATTTCAACCACTGACCGCGGAAAACAGCCGGACTTTGCCAGAGGCTCCGCCAATCGGGAACCGCCGCTGATGTTTTCTGTGGCTTTACTGATAGCGTCGGACAAAATCTTGTTTCCCGCCGCATCGCCGGAAATTTCCAGCGACTTCATAATCGGCACCCCGTTTCGCAAAAGTGTTCCCAGTATCCGGCAGAACCGGGCAACGGCAAAACCTTCATAAACTTTTCCGGCTACAGGAACCCGCAATTTGAAACGGTCAATGACCCGGCTTCCTTTGTCGGTTTTCGACCAAAAGCGGAACCAAGCACCGCCGACAAGCACAACAGGTGCTGCCGCCGCCAAAACGTATGGAGTGTTGTCAGAAATGAAGAGCAAAATTTCCGTTGCTATCGGAAGTTCCCCCCGTTTCCGCATCTCCTCAAACAACTGGGCGAACTCCGGTACAATAAAAAGCATAATCGCCGTAACGATCACGATCATCAGCACAAGCAGCAAGACGGGGTAAACCAATGCACTGACAATTCTGCCTTTTAGATCGTCTTGGGCTTCGGTGTAACTGGCAATATGTTCGAGCGATTCTTCCAAAAATCCGCCTTCGCCGCCTGCCCGGACCATCTGGATTCCCATTTCGCCGAAAACAACCTGATACCGGCTCATCGCTTCGGCAAGAGTCTCGCCTGCCTCAACCCGGCGATAGACGTGGTCAGCCACAAACTTTAAGTTATTGTTCGATGTTTGATCATGCAAGATTTTCAGCGACTTTAAGAGCGGCACACCGCCTTTCAGCAGGTCTGCCAATTGGGAATAAAAACCGGCAAGTTGCTGTCCGCCGACACGCCGAACCTTTCCGGTAACCGCTTGCTGCAAAACCGGCTTCACTTCCAACGGAAACAGCCCGGCGGACGTAAGAACCGCTACGGCTTCCGCCTCGGTCGCCGCATCGGTGTGTCCCTCAATTTTCGCGCCCAGTTGATTCCGGGCAATGTAACGGTAACTCGGCATACACAGCCTTGGTCTTGCACCCTGTGCTCCGTCATTCTAACAGATGGGAAACATTTTTCAACCGCACCCGGCACTTGTTTCTTTTTTTAACCAATCTGCTCAAAAGTTTTATTTTTCGTCATTCCGGCGAAAGCCGGAATCCAGAAAGACAGGCTGCGAGACCCTCGTCTGGATTCCGGCTTGCGCCGGAATGACGGAGTTTATGCAAACGTGTCGACGGCTTGATCGGACTACCGGGAATGCAAGGGAAAATGTCCCATTCCTTCCCGTTTATGGTATAACGGTACTCTATCACTATGGACACAAAATTACGTTTTGCTTCACTCCAATCGGGCAGCAATGGGAATTGTCTCTTTGTCGAATCTGGTGAGATCCGGCTGCTCTTTGATGCCGGACTGACCGGATTACAAACGAAACAGCGGCTGGAATCCCTCGGAGTGGACATCAGAACGATTAATGCTGTGATTATCTCTCATGCCCATTCGGACCACGTTTATTATGCAGGAGTCTTACAGCGGCAATACCAACTGCCGATTTGGATGACACCGGGCACGCATGAAAAAATGCTGGATACGGGAAGATTGGGGCGGGTGAGCGAGCCTCATCTTTTCCGCAGCGGAGAGACGCTCCCGTTCGGTACGGTTAAGGTCGAAACTATTCCTACGACCCACGATGCACCGGAAGGTGTTTGTTTCGTGGTCGATAACGGCACGGTTCGATTTGGGGTGATGACCGATCTCGGCAGCCGGTTTCTCGGCTTGAAGGAGACGATTGCGACACTCGACGGTATCTATCTCGAAAGCAATTATGATCCTGATATGCTGGAAAGCGGTTTCTATCCAGAAGAGTTAAAGCAGCGGATACGGAGTGATCAGGGGCATCTTTCCAATTTGGATGCTGCGGAACTGCTCTTAAAATCGAAGCGGCTGCGCTGGGCATGCTTGGGGCATTTATCGGCAAAAAACAACTGTCCGCTTTTGGCACTGGAAACGCACCGGAAAATTTTGGGAGAAACGCTGCCGCTGCACATTGCGCCTCGATTCGATGTGTCCGAAGTGTTGGAGTTGTGAAGCGGAATGAAGGGCAGCATTGTTGGGAACCTCTGAAATCAATTTTTGGAGGAGTGATACTGTAAACGGCATGAAACCGTGCTTTGCGCCCCTTGCGAAAACATTGCGTCTTTGCGGTTAAAAAAGGGAAGATGGAACTGCAAAAAACGTAACGCCTTGAAAATGTTCAAGGCAAGAACCGTTCCAATAAGTCGCGTGCAGAATTCGTAAATGTAAACGGCTTCGTTTCCGGGAGAATGGTGTTCGGTCCCGCCACCCAACTTTGAACAACAATCTGGTCAGGCTTTCCGCCGACGGCAGCGTAGGCGTAGCCCATTTGGAGAACACCGACGTACCAAGTCAAATCGTCGGCAAGGTCTTGCCTAAGCATTGCCGGATAGTTTGCTGCCCAATAGATGACGCTGAATGGAATGCCCTTGCGGCGGCAGTGATCCTCGACTTGTTTCATGTCCCGCCAAGAGCCTTTTTTTGTGTCATGAACGAAGTGCATCCAATCAGTGTCGATGCGGAAAAAATCGATACCGCGAACCCCCTTCGCGGCGAGTTTTGTTTCGAGTAAATCGATCCACTTTATCAACTGTTCGGCACTCAAGGACGGAAAACCTTCAATACTGCCGATTTGCCAATCCGGGTAGTCCCTGCGCACCAAAGCGATAAATTCCGCAGTCTCCCTTGCCGCATATTCCAGCGGCTCCACACCATTCAAGTCCTCTACGAGGACAAATGTGCAGCAAACCAGGGGTTCGTCCAAAGCGATACTGTCGATCCATGCACCGCAGCGGAGAAAGCGTTCCCACATCGGTTTTTGTATCGCGAACACTTCGGCACCGGTTTTGCCCCAGGGTTTCACCGTACCGACTTCGAGTTGCAACGGCAGATTCATCTCCCGAAACTTACGGAATAGTTCGGTCAATGTCTCGTCCTCTGGATTTTGCCGATTCAACACATGGTCAGCGTAGAGCAGGTTTCCTGCACGGTTGCGAATCTGTTCCCACTGTTCGGGATGGTTCGCAAGATCACGAAGAGCCTGCCCCTCATTGCGCCCCGGCGGACCGAGGACGAATGCGGGAATGGGCTTGACAGGTTCCGCCGCAACGAGCGAAGCCGTACAGAGCAGAAAAAACAGGAATATCCAGGGTTGCTTCACGGCTTAATTTTTTTGAGGATGGTGTTGTGAATTGTGGACGCAGTGTAGCACGTTCTTGTTCCGATTTCAAGGTCATTCGCCGTTATGATTTGCAGTTCAATGCTCTTTTTTTAACCGCAAAGACGCAAAGAAGCGCAAGGGACGCAAGGGGAAAATGTCCAATTTCCCACGACCGAGAGGCGATTTCCTTTTCCCCGCAAAATGGATCCGCAAGGCAAATTGTGGGGGAATTCGATGTACACGTTCGATAAATGATTCCGTGGTGATTCCAGTAAAACCATCCATCGAATCGAATTCTCTCTCTGATTCCGCAAAATTCATAATGCGTCCGATAAAAATAATCAGATATTTGGAAGTCAATTCGCATACCGTATCATTCTCCAAAAAAGATTCTATTTTTCATCATCCGTTCACGGGTTTCGATTTTAAGCCGCAGGTATTCCATCGGACGGTTGCCTTTGATACGGTTGCAGTTCGCACAGAGCAGTTGGTAATTTTCATAATAATCGCCTCCGCCCTTCGACTTTGGCAGGATATGGTCGATCTCCAGATTCCAAATCTTAAAATCGTCTCCGCAAGCGTTGCATTTACCTTTTTGCTCTTTATATAACTGCTCTTTTACAGAGGGAGACGGCAAAACGATTGTCAGATCGCTTCGCTTTGGAAGTTGGTCGGTTGCGGTAAAATCTTTGAAGAGTCCGGCATCGTCGCTCAAGCGTTCAATCAAAATCTTTACCGCTTGCTTTTCAATGTCAATGCCGATCCATTTTCTGTCCAGTTGCTGGGCGGCAACACACGTTGTGGCACAACCGCAGAAAGGATCCATGACGATGTTCCCTTCGTTGGAGGAAGCCAGAATGATGCGTTTCAGTAAGGCAAGCGGTTTCTGTGTCGGATAGCCGGTGCGTTCGGGATCGTTTGCGTTTAATATATTAATGATCCACCAATCCTCTGGTATCTTGCCGATCGGATGGGGCTTGTAGATTTTGTCAGTTCCTTTGTGTTTTCCCCACATTGCATCATCTTTACGATTAATTCCTTCGGCTTGATAGGGAATGCGGACAGCATCAGCATTAAAAATCAGTTCATTACTTTTGGAATATCGAAGAATTGTATCGTGCCGCCGTCCGAAACCATTTTTTGGAGAACCGCCGCCGCGATAACACCAAACGATTTCATTACGAAACCCTTGTTTGCCGAATACAGCGTCGAGCAAACTTTTCAGATAATGACTCGCCGTCGGATCGCAGTGCAGATAGAGTGAACCGGTCTCTTTGAGGACCCGGTACATTTCGACAATCCGCTGTGCCATATAAGTCAGATACGCCATCATCGGCTTACTGTGAATCGCTCCGACACTGGCGATATACTTTGCCAATGCCGGAAACTGATCGGCAAGCGTATCGAGGTAATACTCATCGACATCGTGCCACGTCCACATATCTTTGAAACTTGCACCGGCGGCTTTGCTCCCGACGGGTGCGGAATACAACCGCTTTGAGTTGAACGGCGGATCGAGATAAATCAGATCGACCAACCCGCTGTTGAGTCCCGATAGAACGTACAGGTTGTCGTTTGTGTAAAGCGTGTTTTTGGAGGCACTTTTTGCCATGCTTTTCCGTTTTGAGGCAACTGATTGAGCAAAGGATATTTTACACTGATTGAGACGAAAAAATACCCCGTTAACAAATTCACCATCTCACGGGTGCATCAAAATTTTGTGAGCGAATTTTGGCGTTCACAGGGGTAGTCAATGGCATTGATTATTTGTTTCCAATTTTTTCTCGCACAAAGGCACAAAGTTCACAAAGAAGTCTCAACTGCCGTCAATTCCTTTGTGTCCTTCGTGCCTTTGTGCGAAACATAATCTCTATCATTTAAGACACGGTGTAGTAGTAGGACGTTTGTAGCCCAATAAATCCACATCAAAACACGGTCAATAGAGGGGAGTTGCACCATTTGTGCGTCTGTGTGTCCGCCCAGAAAATCATGCCTCTGAAAAAGGTGTCTCGCCCTATATTGCCCAAATGAGCAACTGAACTTTGATGCACCCCCATCTCACTCTGTTAACGGGTACACCGGCACAAACCAGCCGCTCCGCGGCATTTCGGTTTTCATCGTTGTCTATAATTTGGAGTATTCTTATCCCCAGCAATAACTGACCGTAACCTTGACGGACGGATTAATGGCAAGATAGACGGGACATTTCTGACTTGCCGCCTCCAACAGACTTTGCTCCTTCGGTGAAAACTTCTGCGGCAGTCGAAATTCGACATTGATGGCGGCGATCTGGTAGTTCGCCAGTTCATAACTGACAGCAGCCTTTGCCCCGACAATGTCGAGTTTTTCCGCCACGGCGGCGTTGCCCATGACGATCAGCATACAACTGCCGACACCCATGACCAAAAGGTCGATGGGATTCAAATCCGCTCCTTTGCCGCCGAAGGCACTGCATCCTTCCAGCGAAATCTCTTGTTTCAACGCGTGGTGGTACGCCACCGTGTGGACGTTTCGATCATAGACGACTTCCATCGCCGGTGCGGAAACGTTGCCTGAACAACATGCTCTCTCGGTCATTTTATTCTCCTATGGGATAAAGAATGATTGTGTGTCAAGACCAGTAGTCTGGTCTCGGAATGGACAAAATGCCCACTCGACGTGACATTATACAGGATAAAGACATATATGGGAATAAGTCTTATAAAAATGCCAGTCCGTCGACACGTTGTCAAGTTGGGAAAACTGGGTAGGTTGCCGACCGCCGGGCGGCAATGTGCGGCTTGCCGCACCTGTACCCGACAGTCCGTCGACACGTTTTGATTTTTCGTCATTCCGGCGAAAGCCGGAATCCAGGAAAACAGGATTAAAATCGCTCGTCTGGATTCCGGCGTGCGCCGGAATGACAGGTTTTTGGCAAACGTGTCGACGGACTGATAAAAATGCGTAGGGATATTGGCAACCGCCCGGTGACACAGTCGCTGACTCTCTGAGAAATCTCACGATTGCATATCTGCCTGCTGGTAGGTTGTACCGGCTAAAAATAATTACTAAAGCGTTAGTCTTATATTAGACGATGTCCAATATAGAAGCACCGCTCCTTGACGAAAATTCTGCGGATTTCCCAACAACGAACATCCAAAAATGAAAAAGAAATCGAAAGTTTATTGGCAATGCGTCTGTTTTGCCCTCCTTGTTTTTACCACGCAAGCCTCCTCTTGGGCAAGCGTTTTTTGTGTTCCCTGTGCGCCGCTTGATTGCGAAACCGGGCGGTCTGTCTGGGATTTCGGCGGATGGGTCAATGCCGGTATTATGGCAAACCAGTACGGACAAAAGGATACGTATGTTGCCGGTTCAAATCCAAACAATAACGATCTCGTACCCGGAAATACCGGACATCTGAAGAATCTCAAACATTCCTCGTTCCAAATGAATCAACTCTGGTTTTACGGCGAAAAGCAGCGGAATCGGCGTATTCTCGACATCGGTGCCCGCGTGGAATTCACATACGGTGTTGACGGTCGGCACTTCCAAGCCTTCGGTCTTGACCGGAGTAACACAACCGGAAAACGTTGGGGGACAGGCGACTATTATGCGTCGCTGCCGCAAATGTACGCCGAAGCCGGATACGGCAATTTCAGCGTCAAAGCCGGTAAGTTTTTTACCGTGATGGGATTGGACTCCTCTTGTGCGCCCAACCGCTTTTTTTACAGCACTTCGTATGAGAACCAGACCTACATTGACTTCGGCGGCGTGTTGGCAACTTGGGAAGTCAACCCGAATTTCACCATTTTCGGCGGCTGGGTGAATGGCGAAGAGCGGTTCTTCACCGATAGCCATCACAATGCGTTCCTCGGCGGGGTGAACTGGAAACTTTTCCCCAATCTTCGGATTGATTACTCCACGCTGATCGGCAAGGATGAAGGAGAGAACGAACGCGAATACTTCGTCAACTCGTTGGTCGTCCGAGTTAACTTGAGTAAGCGATGGGACTATGCCTTCGCTTGGCTTTTACGCAATGAAAAGTATGAAGCCGGCGAGTGTGGCGGACGATACGGAATCAATCAGGAATTGTTCTATACTGTTAACAACCGATGGCAACTCGGCTTCGGAGCAGAGTGGATCAGGAATTATAATTGGGATTATGGATATGTTCAGGACTTGACTTACGGCGTGTACTCTTTCCGATTGGGCGCAAATTGGAAGCCGACCAGTCACTTCACGCTTCGCCCGGAAATCCGGTACGATAAATTCGATGGTGCTGCGCCATTCAAAGGTGAGACGAAATCTGGTCAATTCCTCTATGGTTTTTCCGGGGTGTTGACTTTTTAGAGCGAAGAACATAAAGACCGGCAGTGCAAGAGCGGATAAACGCAAGCCTGTCGGTTTACCGACAGTAATGCGCTCACGAACAACACCCATCGGGACAACAACATTCGGAAGACGAAGCCGAGGGAATACGTTGCAACTTTTTCAATGCGGCTTGTAATGCCGAGAGAATTGCATCAAGGTCCGCTTGGGTATTCTCTTCGGAAAATGTAAACCGCAACGCACCGAGGGCTTGCTCCGAAGAGACACCCAAAGCAAGGAGAACATGACTCGGTGTCATTTCGCCCGATGTACATGCCGAGCCGGTAGAGCAGCAGATTCCCTTCTTGTCCAACATTCGGACGAGAGACTCACCGCTCGCTTGATCAAAACTGACGTTGACATTACCGGGCAATCGGCGATGGCGGTCGCCATGAAGACAATACCCTTCCAGATGCTTCAATCCCTTGATGAACCGCTTTTGCAAGATCGACAAATGTTTGGCTCGCCGAGCAAGACCTTTCACCACTTCACAGACGGCAATTTCCAAACCGGCAATGGCGGCGACATTTTCCGTACCGGCTCGCCGGCGGCGTTCCTGCATGCCTCCGTCCAGCAAGGGTTCAATAGCGGTTCCCTCTCGAATATACAAAATACCGATACCTTTGGAAGCATGAATTTTGTGCCCGGAAATCGAAAGCAAATCGACAGAAAGGTCTTGCACATCGACCGGCAGTTGTCCTATTGCTTGGACGGCATCCGTGTGGAAAGGAATCTTCTTTCGGCGGCATATTTCGGCACATTCCTGTATCGGTTGCACAGTGCCGATTTCGTTGTTCGCATACATGATACTGACAAGTCCCGTGTCTTTGCGAAGGGAACGTGCCAACTGTTTTGGATCAATGATTCCGTTTTCGCCGGGAGCGAGCAGAGTGATTTCAAAACCTTGTGCTTGCAGCGAATCCAACGAACGCAAAACGGCATGGTGTTCGATTTGCGTCGAAATAATATGCGTTTTACCGCGCCAGCCTGAAGAATACGCCGTCCCCTTGATTGCCCAGTTCACCGACTCCGTTCCGCCGGAAGTGAAAACAATTTCGTTCGCATTTGCTCCGAGGGCTTTTGCGATACCGGCACGGGCATTTTCTACAATTTTTTTCGCCCGCACACCCATCTTGTGCGGGCTGGACGGATTGCCGTAATTCTGCCGCATAACTTTGGTCATTGCTTGAAGGACTTTTTCGGAAATCCGAGTCGTTGCGGCGTTGTCTGCGTAAATCATAAATTATTGTTTGTGTAAAGGGTGTTATGAAAGGCTTTTTTTGACATGTTTACAGCCTTGGCGGGAAAATTTTACGCTCTTGCTTTTATCAAATAATTTTCAATTTGTTTCGCACAAAGGCACGAAGAACACAGAAGAACACAAAGGTTGGTGTTTCTCTACTTTGCGTCCTTCGTGCCTTTGTGCGAGAAAAATACTAAACATGTAATTTTTATCCGCCAGGGCTGTAATTCATTCTCCAAAAACGATTTTGTGTTTTTTCATTTTATTGCGGGTTTCAATTTTCGTTCGCAGGTATTCCATCGGGCGGTCGCCTTTGATACGATTGCAGTTACCACAAAGCAGTTGATAGTTTTCGTAATAATCGCCGCCGCCTTTGGATTTTGGTATGATATGGTCAATTTCGAGATTCCAAATCTTAAAATCTTCTCCACAAGCCTTGCATCTTCCCTCTTGCTGCTTGTATAGTTTCTGTTTGACCGGTTCTGTCGGTTGGGCAATCTGCACATCGGTTCGTTGGGGCACTTGTTCCGTGGCAGTAAAATCTCGGAAAAGCCGACCGGGAGTATCGCTCAATCGCTGTACCAGAAGATCGACAACTGATTTTCCAAGATCAACACCTATCCAGTTTCGTCCCAGTTGCTGGGCGGCAACGCACGTCGTCGCACAACCGCAGAAGGGATCCATCACAAGGTCGCCTTCGTTGGACGATGCCAAGATAATGCGGTTTAACAAAGCAAGCGGCTTCTGCGTCGGATGACCGGTGCGTTCTTTGGCACGCGAATTGAGAAATGGTATCTCCCACACATCGGGCATCGTTGTTCCTTCTTTTTCCACTATCACTGTTCGAGCAAAGTCTTTTAGATTCAATTTACCTGCCTGAACTGCTGCATCGACTTTTTGTTGATCATAAACGATTAACTGCGGTTGTCTTCTGCCGTCGATTAAAACAGAATTCCTATCATATCCCCTCTCCTGTTTTATTTTTTGCCCTTCTGTCGGCTCTATGGATTGGCGGTTAAAAGTATTGGTGCTGCTTTTCCCATAAAACAGAATAATATCGTGCATGCGCTGAAAGCGGTTCGATTCGGCTGACCAACGCCTGTAGTACCAAATAACCTCATTGCGGAAATTCTTTTTGCCAAAAATACTATCGAGCAAATGTTTCAGATAATGACTCGCCGTCGTGTCGCAATGCAAATAGAGCGAGCCGTTTTCTTTGAGAACCCGGTGCATTTCGATAATTCTTTGCGCTATATAAGTCAAATACGCCATCATTGGTTTGCTGTGAATTTCGCCAACACTGGCAATGTACTTTGCCAACGCGGGAAAATTGTCGGCAAGCGAATCGAGATAATACTCATCGACATCTTTCCACGTCCACATATCTTTGAAACTCGCTCCGGCGGCTTTGCTGCCGATGGGGGCGGAAAACATCTGATTTTTGTTGAACGGCGGATCAAGGTAAATCAGATCAACCAACCCGCTGTTGAGTCCCGATAGGACGTACAGGTTGTCGTTTGTGTAAAGCGTGTTTTTGGCGTGTTTTGCCATGTTCTATTCTCCGAAAAAGATTTTTGTTTTTGTCATACGCTCCATGGTTTCGAGTTTCACTCGCAGGAATTCCATCGGACGGTCTCCCTTGATGCGGTTGCAGTTACCGCAAAGCAACTGATAGTTTTCGTAATAATCGCCGCCGCCTTTGGACTTCGGGATGATATGGTCTATTTCAAGATTGCGGCATTCAAAATTCTGTCCGCAAGCCTTGCATTTCCCCTTTTGCTCTTTGTAAAGCCGCTGCTTGACCGGTTCTGTCGGTGGAACAATTTGCACATCGGTTCGTTTGGGAATTTGATCCGTTGCAGTAAAATCTTTGAAAAATCCTGCATCGTCACTCAAACGTTGTACCAAAATTTTTACTGATTGCTTTTCAAGATCAATACCGATCCATTTTCTGCCGAGTTGTTGTGCAGCCACACATGTTGTCGCACAACCGCAAAACGGATCCAAGACAATATCTTCTTCATTTGAAGCCATATTAACAATCCATCTTAACAATGCCAACGGTTTCTGTGTTGGATAGCCGGTACGTTCCTTGTCCATTGTGTTTAACGATGGCAGCAAGAACACGTCGTCTGGAATTTTTCCTTTCGGCGGTTCCTTGCCTGCTTGTCCGCCTCTGGAGTATCGCCATAACGTCATTCCGCTTTCAAATGGCACAAGAATTTTATTTTTGCTGAATTGATAGTTTTTGCTCTTTCCATACCAGAGTATAATATCGTGTGCTTTGGCAAGCCGCCGCTTGCCTCGACTGGCATTTTTGTAATACCAAATAATTTCATTGATAAAATTCTGTTTGCCGAAAATACAATCAAGCAAACTTTTCAAATAATGACTTGCTGTCGGATCACAGTGCAGAAATAACGAACCGGTCTCTTTGAGAACACGGTGCATTTCGATGATCCGCTGTGCTATGTAGGTCAGATACGCCATCATTGGTTTGCTGTGAACTGCACCGACGCTGGTGATATACTTTTCCAGTGCGGGAAATTGATCAGCAAGTGTCTCGAGATAGTATTCATCGACATCTTTCCACGTCCACATATCTTTGAAACTCGCCCCGGCAGCTTTGCTCCCGACGGGCGCAGAGTACATCCGCTTCGAGTTAAACGGCGGATCAAGGTAAATCAAATCAACCGACTCGCTGTTGAGTCCCGATAGGACATATAAATTATCGTGCGTGTAAAGGGTGTTATGAAAGGCTTTTTTTGACATGTTTCATTCATTCTCCAAAAACGATTTTGTGTTTTTTCATTTTATTGCGGGTTTCGATTTTTGTCCGCAGGTATTCCATCGGGTGGTCGCCTTTGATGCGGTTGCAGTTACCACAGAGCAACTGATAGTTTTCGTAATAATCGCCTCCGCCCTTGGACTTCGGTAGAATATGGTCGATTTCGAGATTCCAAATCTTGAAGTCTTCGCCGCAGGCTTTGCATTTACCGTTTTGTTCTTTGTACAACTGCTGTTTGACCGATTCGGTTGGTTGAACAATTCGTACGTCGGTTCGTTTTGGAACTTGTTCCGTGGCAGTAAAATCTCGGAAAAGCCGACCGGGGGTATTGCTCAATCGCTGTACCAGAAAATCGACGACCGATTTTCCAAGATCAATACCTATCCATCTTCGTCCCAGTTGCTGGGCGGCAACGCACGTCGTCGCACAACCGCAGAAGGGATCCATCACGAGGTCGCCTTCGTTGGAAGATGCCAAGATAATGCGGTTTAACAAAGCAAGCGGCTTCTGCGTCGGATGACCGGTGCGCTCTTTGGCTTGCGAATTTACTGGATGAATATCTGTCCATATCGTCTGGCAAGGCAGTCCCTGCAATTCGTCTAAATATCTTTTTAACCGAATACCGCCATTTTTTGTGAAATATAATTTGCCCTCTTTTTCATATTGTTGCATTGTTTTTTTAGGACAACGCCATAAATTGAGAACTCCTTTGAATTCATATTGGTATCCTCCGCCGCTTAATCCTTTTGCCGATAAATTATCATCAATAAACATCTTGCCGTTTTTGTCTTCTCTAAAACGTTTTTTGTATTGATCACTGTACCCTTGAAACTGCGGATTAAAAGTATACTCGTTGGATTTTGTATAATACAGTACGCAGTCGGCATTCATGCCAAATTTTCCACTGTCGCTATGTGCCGATGTTCTTTTCCACACAATTTCATTACGAAAGTTGCCTTTTCCGAAGATGCCGTCAAGCAAATGCTTCAAATAATGGCTCGCCGTCGTGTCGCAATGCAAATAGAGCGAGCCTGTTTCTTTAAGAACTCGGTGCATTTCAACGATCCGCTGCACCATATAAGCCAGATACGCCATCATCGGCTTGCTGTGAACTTCGCCAACGCTCTCAATGTACTTTGCCAAGGCGGGAAAATTGTCGGCAAGCGAATCGAGATAATACTCATCGACATCTTTCCACGTCCACATATCTTTGAAACTTGCACCGGCGGCTTTGCTGCCGATGGGGGCGGAAAACATCTGATTTTTGTTGAACGGCGGATCAAGGTAAATCAGATCAACCGACCCGCTGTTGAGTCCCGATAGGACGTACAGATTGTCGTTTGTGTAAAGCGTGTTTTTGGAGGCACTTTTTGCCATGCTTTTCCGTTTTGAGGCGCGATTGATTGGGCAAATGTTATTTTACAATGATTTGTTTGCAAAAACAGCCCGGTACGAACCTTGCTTACGCTACGGGCTCTGTAGCATCAGTATCTACACATGTTTTCTGTGCCTTAAATACAGTGGTATCGTGGTAGGCAGCCGACCGCCGGGCGGCTGCGTGCGGTACTCCGCACTTGACGGCGTGAAACGCTTGTTTTGCCGAACATGCCCCTAGTCGGCTATCGCCGACGTTGCCGCCCGGCGGTCGGCAACCTACCTGCACGGGATAGTTGTGTAGATACTATTGGACACTACCGGTTTAGCAACGAAAACAGAACTGCAAGCCGTTGAATCCATTGTTGCAGCGCATACTCGGTATGCGTCCCAGTGAAATCTTCAAGATGCGAGTCGGGGACATCGACACTACACGCGGTGGCGGCTTATGGTACTACTACATTCCGCCTTAAATGGCATTGATTAGACCTTTTCTCTAACCTGTCATTCCGGCGCAAGCCGGAATCCATAAAAACAGAAGGCACGTCTTTCGTCTGGATTCCGGCTTGCGCCGGAACGACGGTTTCCGAACGGGTTAATTGATTCTGTCTTCGTTACGCACCCTTAAAAGTTACCTGACGGAGGATACCGTTGACGATTTTTGTCAATTTCGGTTCTGCTGCATTTGCTGTGGCAATGATTTCCTCCACAACGGCAGGTTTGAGTGCATCTGGTAGTGCCATATCGGTAACAATAGATAGTCCGAGAACCTTCATCCCGCAATGTACCGCGACGAGGACTTCCGGTACTGTGGACATGCCCACGACATCTGCTCCGATTCCCCGCAGGAAACGGTATTCCGCCCTGGTTTCGAGATTTGGACCTAACACGCCGACGTAAACGCCTTTGTGAGCGGCGAAATTTTCTTTTCGGGCAACTTCCAATGCTAAGTCGATCAATGTTTTGTCGTAGGGTTCACTCATATCAGGGAACCTTGGTCCCAGCCGGTCATCGTTAACGCCGACGAGCGGATTAATGCCGAGCAGATTAATATGATCCTCGATAATCATAATGTCCCCTTGCTGATACTGCGGATTCATTCCGCCGCACGCATTGGAAACGATAAGGATTTCCGCCCCCAGTGCTTGAAGTACCCGGACGGGAAAGGTAATTTGCTTCGGATCGTAACCTTCGTAGCCATGAAACCGTCCCTCCATTGCCGCAACCGGTACGCCGTCCAGCGTTCCGATAACGAGATTGCCCGCGTGGGTTTCGACAGTCGAGCGGGGAAAGTGGGGTATGTCTTCGTAGGCAAAAGTTGCTTCGGCTTGGATTTGTTTTGCCAGGTTGCCAAGTCCGGTACCGAGGACGACACCAACCTTTACCGTTCCCTGCCATCGGGAGCGAATGAATTGGAGTGATTCCTGAATTTGATCGTAAATATGCAGCATAGTACCCCCATTGTGCCATATTTTTTCGATAAAACAACTATACCATATACTGTAAACGGCATGAAATTGTACTCTGCGTCCTGCGCGCTTTGCGGGAACTTTGCGCACCTTGCCGTTAAATCCTCCTTTTTTTAACCGCAAAGGCGCAAAGTTGTCGCAAAGGACGCAAAAATAAATTTCCCAAAAATTGCTCTTGCACACTTTCAGAATAATTGCTATAATGCGCCTCAATTGAGTTAAAAATATCGAAAAAATATAACTCGTTACGTTCCATGACCGCAAAAACAAGAATCCATTCCGCCGCTTTTTACCCCTCCGATGGGGGGGGGGGGGGGGGGGGAGGGTCTTATCAGGGCGGGGTCTTGGCGCGACGTTTTTTTGTTTTTTTTTTTT